>OLFS01001106.1_pt1 | contig 22623 bp, 16 predicted proteins | sample 1605491 | NCBI WGS metagenome assembly OLFS01 (sample SAMEA3888921, study PRJEB22519) | human gut metagenome | biome: human gut; feature: human-associated habitat; material: faeces | place: Denmark | collected 2011 | reverse complement strand
TGGTTCTACGATTGCACAAACCGCTGCAAATAAAGAAGTAAGTCCCAAATTTCCAACCACGCCTTTTAGTGTATGTGCGGCCTCAAAAGCAGTTTCCATATCATTGTCCCTAATGGCAATGCCTAAGCGTTCAACGCTCCCGTCCTTAGGCAGCATTTCCAGTATTCGCAAATACAGGGCTTCATTTCCCCCAAAGCGCTTCATGGTAATTTCATAATCCATACCATAAGTTTTAAAGATATCCCTTATCGTTTCCATGATAATATTCCTTTCTGTGCCATAGACTGCGATGCTTTTACTGAAATTTTTCCAGATATTATGCTATTACAATAAGACACACTGTCCATCATGGGTTGCTTTTGCACGATATAAAGCAATGTCTACTTGACGGGTAATCTCTTCTACTGAACAATCCATATTCCACATAACAATTCCAGCGGAAGCAGTGGTTTGCATACCTTTAATAGTTGGTTCTTTACGGAAAACACGGCATATTTCCTGGCATTTTTTCAAAGCCGACTCAGGAGACTTTACATTTTTCAATATCACAATAAATTCGTCACCTCCCAATCGTGCTAAAATATCTGTTTCACGTATATGTAAACGGACTATTTCACTAAACTTAACAATTAACCGGTCTCCTTCACTATGACCACAAATATCATTAATTTCTTTTAAGTTATCCATGTCAAAAAAGCATATAGCCATTGGCTTATCCCTAATCTGCAGTGCATTTACGGCGGCCAGCCAGCCACGGCGATTCAATGTACCAGTCATGTGGTCCCGAAAAGCATCCTCCCGTAACATCTTCTCCCGCAATTGCGATGCATTCAATTTGAGCACATGAGAAATCCGCTTTGCAAGACTTTCTTTTGTATGAGGCTTATAAGCATAATCGGAAGCCCCATACATCAACGAACACTCCTCAATTTCTTCATCTGCCGGACCTGTTACAATCACAGGTATCTTCCAAAAGTTCCGATTATCCCGAATCAATTCCAGTGCAGAAGCAACTCCAGGCTCACATAAATTATAGCTAAGGAGTATAATTGCTATCCGATTTTTATAACTGCAAACAAGCTTAATGACTGTGGTTGTATCTGCTGCTTCAATAATACAAAATAGCGAAGAAAACTTTTTTCGTATCTCTTCTATGTATTTTTTATCTTCATCTGCAATTAAAAGTATCTGTTTCTCAGAGTACTCTTCATATATATTACAAGTTCTATCTGCCTTGCGCTGTAATTGTTCATTCTTCATAAATTTCTCAAATTCATCTATCGGCATAGGACGGGCAAAATAATATCCCTGTACATAATCACACCCTACTTCAGTAAGTCGCTCCAGCTGTTCACGTGTCTCTATACCTTCTGCAACCACGCTCAAGCGCATCCAACGAGCCAACTCCATAATAAAACGCAGGATACCCTGATTGATTGGCTTTTCCGTTTCACTTTGAATAAACTTCATATCTAACTTTAAAACATCAATCGGCATCTGATTAAGTATATTCAAAGAAGAATATCCGCTGCCGAAATCATCCATTTCAATAATAAATCCAAGCTCTCTTAAGTGGTTAACCACTTCAATCAACTGTTGCGAATTTTCTGTATATGCGCTTTCTGTGATTTCCAGATGAAGTTGTTCTGGAGCAAGATTATAGTCTTGTATAATGCTAGTCAAAACATCTACTATATCTATGCCATAAATATCAGCCCTGGATACGTTGACAGACACCTGAAAATCAAGGTCCTCCTCCTTTTTCCATTTTGCCAATACTTCACATACTTTTTTCCAGACAAATTGGTCCAATTGCGTAATAAAACCATTTCTTTCAAATAGTGGGATGAATTCTGCTGGTGACAGCATCCCCCACTCAGGATGTTTCCAACGGATAAGTGCTTCAGCGCCAGCCAGCCACTCATCTGAAATCCGATATTTAGGCTGGAAATAAATTTGGAATTGCTCTTCCTCTAAAGCACGCTCCATGCTATCGATAATAGCCTGCTGTCGCAAGAGTTTATCGCGTAAATTGCTGTTATAATACGCAAAATAGTTATCATATTTTCCTTTAACACTTCGCGCTGCCAACATAGCACGGTCACACATCTGCTCTATGGGTAATTCCCTGTCTTCTATGGGATAAATACCCCATTTTATATCCACGCTTTTGTTGTTTGACAAGATTCTGATTTGTTTGCTAAGTTCTATAAATTTCTCTTTAGTGTATCGTCTTCCTCATTTTACATGGCAGGCAAACCGGTCCGCGTTCAACCTCCCACATGCACCACTCTCTCTGATATAATTTCGACAGAACCGATTTAGTAGAATTACTGGTTTAAAAGGCTTGGTAACAAAGTCTTCCTCGCCGCGGCTTAATACAACTACTTCATCAGCGTCACAATCACTCTGTGTGGCAACAATAACCGGAATTTTAGAATAAGCAGAATCGTCTCTAACAACAGATAAAAGTATATGCGCTTTTTGCACCTATCTCAGCCGTTGTTAAGAACTGTCAGTCCATAAGTAGATGAGCATTTTCCATATAAGCTCATTGCCCCACAATATTCCAGTTCAGTACCAAACGCCCATCCGTAAAAGGCATAATCTCTTTGTCCGCCTGCGCCACCGGGCCCAACAGCTCCACAATAGACTCCTGATAAACTTTTTCCGGCTCCAGACCGGGGATAATGGGGTCTGTAATTTCAGTGCTGGAACTTCCCTGTCTGGTAAAAGAGCCATTGCAGTAACTGACAGAGTAAGATTTATTCAAGTCAAATTCACTGCCGTCGGCGTTTGTCACCTTCACCAGATGTTCTCCGGAACCCGCCCAGGGTGCATACTCCACTTTTAAGCCGGCAGTGACAAAGCAGGTGAACGTACTCTGCAATTTTGGATTGTCCTCAAAGGAACTCTGTAGAATCTTTACCACTTGCTCCCCAGTCATGGTAGTTACCGCAAACTTGTTAAAATCCGGGTCCTCTCCGTCAAAGGAATTCAGACCAATGGTTCTCAACACCGTGTCTGTAACTTCACCCTGATAGATTTTGGCCACTGTACCACAACTGGCTTTACCTACCAGAATAATACTCAGGTCGGTATCTGTGGCCCTGCGCAACGCATCGGCAATGTACAGTCCTGTCTCCAGACGTGAGAAATCATTCATAGCAATACAATACACTGTCTCCGGTAACTCCTCCGCCGTACCATGGAGCAGCTCCCTTACTTTCGCATCACAGTCCCGCATCACATCCTCAGGCGTCTGATTACCCTTGGCGATATTCCAGAAGCCTTGATGGAATGTATCATAAAACTCCTTGGAATCGGAGACTCTGGTGTAATAGGTATTGGGTACCACGTGTCCCTTTTCAATGGTGGATTCTACATTATTGGTGAAGGCGGTGTTGGCCGTGGGCACATTCTTTACGTTGCTGACCGCCATGCCCATATCACCAATCATAGCCAGCTGTCCATCTGCTGAGCTGAGCCAGGCTATTATTTCCATGACCTTATGGTATTTTTCTTCATTTCCCTCTGTTTCCAGTTTCTTGTTCACCGCAATGTGATAACTGCTTTCCACGGCCAAATAGTCCGAATCCGGACCATTACCGCCCCAGTAGGGCATCATAGCGTACTCGTGAGTAGATCCCAATTGCTCGGCATAGATGGGGGCCATCTGCGTTTCGCTGGTCATTGCCGTGGTGTGTTCAGAATACAAGGCTACGCTACGGTCCCACGGTTCCCGCTCAAAGGACTCCACCGTGATGGCTCCGGCATCCAGCAGCTTCCGAAAAAGCTCAAACATGGGCTCCATGTGACCTTCCATGGTTTCCTCACCAGATGCGTATTTTTGCAGCCATTGGTAGTTGGCGTCACCGGCCAACACATCCCCATAAGCCCAGGTGTTAAGGAGAATCGCCAACCCGCTGGGCCACTTAAAAGTGAAGTCGGTCGGCGACAAACCGGATTCTGCTTTAATAGTTTGGCAGAGCATCAGGTACTCGTCTAAACTGGTTGGGACTATCCATCCATACTCATCAAACAGAGTTTTGTCATAGACAATTCCCTGAATTTTACCGGGGCCGGGCAGGTAATACAGGCCGCCATCGTACTCGCAGTTATTTAAGGCAGTGGTAAAGTAATTATTGACAAATCCCTTGGAAGACAAATCCACGAAGTTCTCTGCCAACCTATCATCTTTTATCCCAGAAATCCCCCAGGAAAACACGATATCCTCAAAATCCCGGTTGTTCAGACAAGGCCCTATCTCATCGCCGAAATTAGGACAGGCATGGAGACGCATCACCACATCTACCTCCGGGAATTGTGTTTCGATAATCTCCTCCAAATTTTCAGGCATACCGTTAAACTCGGAGCGGATTGTAAGCATCATTTTTCCGTCCTCTACAGGCTGATAAGCTATAATCTCATTCTCCGCTGCGCCGACGGGCAGTTTCCTTTTCTCCTGTTCTTTGCATCCCCCCAATGTACTGGCACATAAAGCAGCCACAAGCGGGATTGCAATTCGTCTTCTGTACCTCATCCTACTCTTCTCCATTTATTTCACGTATTTTAAAAGAGCTGCATACAGCTCGTCCACTTCCAAAGGCTTTTTCAGATGGTCATTCATTCCCACCTTCAAAGAGGCCTTTACATCATCTTCAAATGCATTAGCAGACAGCGCACATATAGGGATGGTGGCTGCATCGGGGTGTGTAGAGGAACGGATGATTTGTGCGGCTGTAAGGCCATCCATCTCTGGCATGAAAATGTCCATCAGGATAATGGAGTAGTATCCCTGTTCAGCCGCCTCAAACTGTTCTACTGCGGCCTTTCCCGTTTGAACCCAATCCACCTCAAGCCCTTTCATGCGCAGGATTTCCATGGTAATCTCAGCATTGAGTGCATTGTCCTCGGCAACTAAAACCCGCTTTCCCTCCAGGCTATTTGTGTCATCTGGAGCCGCGCCTCGGCTCTCTTGTGTTTCAATACTCACGCGTTCCATTGGCAGTATAACTGTAAATTCCGTTCCCGTTCCTTTTTCACTATGTACAGAGATTGTGCCACCCATTAAATCCACCAGGCTTTTCACAATGGAAAGACCCAGACCGCTGCCGCCATAATTCTGAGCTGTTTCAGCGTTTTCTTGAAGGAAGGGCGTAAACAGCCTATCCAGATAATCCTGGGACATCCCAATTCCTGTATCTGCAACCACCATTATAACCCGGTCACACCTCTCATCTGCCCTCCTGGCGGACACCTCCAGACGGACAGAGCCCTGCTGTGTAAACTTAAACGCATTAGAGAGCAGGTTCATTAAAATTTGGTTTACTCGGAGGGCATCTCCCAAATACCCATACTCTGTGCTGATGCGGAAAGCCACCTTGAATTCCAGATGTTTCTCAGCCGCTGTAATTTCCATCATATTCCGGATATTCTGCAGCAATTCATCCATTGAAAACGCTTTACTAGAAAGCTCCATTCTTCCGCTTTCAATCTTGCTCATATCCAAAATATCATTGATTAAGCCAAGCAGAAACTTAGAGGAAACTTCCATCTTTTTCAAACTGGACAAAACTGCACTGTCATCTCTCCCTACCTTGGATGCTGCAATATAATTCATCCCAATGATGCCGTTCATTGGGGTTCGGATATCGTGAGACATCTTGGCCAGAAAATCATTCTTTGCCTCTATCGCTTTTTTAGCCAGAGCAATCTCATACCATTCTTTCTGGCGCAGCTTTTCTCTCCCTGCGGTAATCAGAATTACATAGATTACAAATAAAGACAGTGAAAAGAACACACCTAAAACAGATAACATAGTCGCCGTCAAACCATGATACGTTCCAGCCGCTGTCAGAGCCAACGGGAGGATAATAAAGGTAAAGCTGCCTTCTTCCAACTGGTGATACTGCAGAAGCCACTGAATTCCATCTATTTTGCATACAAGTGCATTGTCTGTTCCATTTTTCATGTCCGTTTGAAGCACATCGTATGAGGATGAGTCGATACCCCATTCCCGTAATGTGGACAAAATATTAAAGCCTATGTCCCCTTGGGCAGCAGTCACTGGCGATACCATAATTATGCCATTTGATTTAACCATGAAAGAATATCCCAGACCATCAAAAATAGATATGGTCATGTTCTTGGAATATGTTTCTTTATCCCATGCCAGAACCACTGTCCGAATCTCCTGTTCTTCCACCACGCAGGGTGTTTTAAGCAAGGAAGAAAAGAGCCAGTATTCATCATTAATACCAACCCGTTCAAAAGCAGAATACCTATCCCGCCGTAAAGCTTGGCTGACATAGTCTCGATTGTCAATGGTGACTGCGGCACCGTCAACCGAAAGCACAGAACCGTCCGCTGTTACAAAAAAAATATAATTGCTGCCATCTTGTGTATAGCTTTGAAAAAGCGCACCACATGTTTCAAAGGTATCTGGCTGAACGCTGGAAAGCGTGTCCGCCAGCAGAGCGGAGAGATACAGATGGGTGGACCGGGCAGAAGAAATATTAGAGCATAACTGCCGGCTGAGCTCGCTGACATAGTCTCTTCGTTCCTGCTGAATATTTTGATTCAACTGTCGGTAAGAAACCAGAAACGCAGCGATAGATGATAAAATCAAGAATATAATCATAGTCAAAAAGCCTATGGACCACAATTTCTTCAATCTAATCTTCCTTGGCTCCTTCATCTGGTTTCTCTGCCTCCCCCTTCCTACGAACTTAGAAAATCTGACTCTCTGCATTTGGACGGAAACTGTGTTTATCCAGCCCCAACCTTGTTCATGTGTGGATATTTTTATCATATCATTTTTTGTTATTTAACGCAATCAAAATGATTTCAACATTATAGTCTCGATTTCGCAGCCCTACTTCTTTTATGTCATTGTAAGCAATACGCCGTTTCAATCACCGTTACCCAAAGGCATGTCTTCAAACTTTGAAGCTGTCTCGGCCCAGTATATTGATGTATAGAACGATGGGACTTCATTTTCGTTTGCAGACTGATTCGTATTTCCGAGCCTTGTATGTGATTCTTGTCCGTCGGACCAAGAGTTTGCCTACAGTTTCCTTCAGATTCCACCTCACGATGGACACCCTTGTTATTAGCTATACATTTCCTCGTTGCCTAGACGTGTTCGAGACTTTCACTCTCTAGAGCGCGCCCATATCACGCATAAACAGGCTATGCCATCAGATATCGATAACATAGCCTGTCGTCTAAATAAAAAGCGGGCGGCAGGTTGTCCTCATAGTGTAATATACGAGGAAGTTCTGCATTCTACTCCGGCTTTTTCAACTAAATGATTTATATCGAAGTTCCCGGCTTTGTTTTCCAACAGGAAACCAGTCTCAGGAACTCTACCAAAAAATTTCTCTGTATTTTGCAACTGAATTAAGCTACATGCCTATAATAATCAATGGCTGTTTTAATTGTCTCTAATACTGTTTCAGGAGCTGCGGCCTGGATGGCAGCACTTCCAACATCTCCCATGTCCAATTCAATTGTATCATCAGAAACCTGTTTTACACCAAATGTCAGGGCAAGGCTGCTCGCCACGTCCGTAATGGTAGCAAAGTCTCCCTCATAAGTAATTTCCCCAACAAAACTGACAGCGGTCATATCACTGTTGTCCCCAAAAATAATGATTGCATTTTCACCAGTATCATCTAATCCCATTACAACTGGAGAGCCGGAGGCATCATTTCCTATATAACCTCCGGTTACCCATGAGGCAATGGAATCATAGTCCAGTACGTAATTGGCATCCGTGCTTTCCGCATATGTCTCGAAATCATATGGGGTCACACGTTCCTGGGCATAGGCAGGCATTACGCTTCCTGCTGCGATGAGCATACTTGTCATAGCAATTACAATTTTTTTGTTCTTCATTTTTTTGTCTCCTTTTATTTTTTATTTTTCTGCTGATAACCATTCAGCATTGTGTCCTGTATGATTACAATATAACATAACTTTTCCAAATAAAACGCCTACTGCGTGAAACGCGTCTGGAAATGCGCGAACTGCAGTACGCTGCTCTGCCCTGATTCCTTCAGATGGTTCAACGCAGTTTCCGCCATAGAATACAGTTCTGCAAAGACTTCTCCATCCCCCTTGTACAAGGCTGCTCCTCCCCTGATAGCCAGACAGGCACTTTCCTTCCTTTCCAAATGCAACTCCTGCAGGCGTTCCTGTATCACTTTCATCTTGTCCTGGACAGACTGCTCTGAACCGCAATTCTGCATCAAAATCATAAAACGTACGCCATTCAGACGGCTCACAATGTCATTCTCCCGAAATTGTATGCGTAAAAATGCACCTAATTCCTTAATTGTCTGCTCTCCCTCCACCAGCTTTATACTCTGGTTCATTCCATCAACCTCCACAAACTCTGTCAGCAACAGGGCATGGAATGCCGGTTTATTTCTTCTCAGGATTGTACTGATATCATGTTCCGCCGCACGCCTGCCCGGAAGCCCGGTCAGTGAATCTGAATCTTCTTTTTCAAGGATTGCCCACTCCTTATCCTGCTGGTTATGTCTCACATAGGAGACAATACGAACCGCCTGGTCGCGTTTGTCCTGATATATGCAGACAGCAGCAGTGGTCCTCTGATAATAGACCAAATCGGGACGTTCTTCAAATTCCAAAGAAAACTGCCGTTCTCCTTCCTGAAAACGGCGGAGAATCTGCTCTCTCCCAAACTTTTCCCCGTAGAGCATATGGTACTCCGGCTTCACCATCTTGCGAATAATTGCCTCAATGCATTCAGAATAGGACGCGTCCCGTGAAAGTCCCAGCAACTCCAGCAGCTCTGCGCAGTTTTTTCCAATCAGACGGTCATTGGTAAGGTCAGCTTCCAGCACATTATCATAGAGACCCTGGGATATAATACTGGCTGTCTCTTCTCCGACCAAATCCTCCTTCATCTCCAGATAATCCTGAGCCTTGATACCCATTATACCTGCTGCCAGATTGGCGGGGAACTTTCGGATTCTCCGGTTCAGCCTGGTCACACCGTCATTGTAAATCAAGCGGCTTTGGCAGAACATCCCCTCATAAATCCGAATACTGTCCATAAGCGTTATATATGCCTTGTCATGTCTGATTTCCGGATATGCTAAAATCACAGCCTGGATATATCCCATCCCCTTTTGAAACAATATTTCCTGTTCCGAGGCATCCCTGGCCGTGCTTTTATAATCCACCTGATGCCTGGCTTTCACGGCCTCTGCAAATGCCCTGTTCTCACAGACGCCATATCCCCTGGCCAATTCCATCATTGCCGCCAGAACATCCCAGCGAAAAGATAACTGCACGCCAATCTGACTCATGGCATCCTTAAGGATTTCCTGCATCATGTTCAATTCTCTCTGGACAAAAATAATCCATCCTGCCAGTATGCCTGCTCCAATGGTCAGGACTATGATTAAAATATACATCATTCTTCTCCTCTCAAATACTCTCAGCTGATTTCCTATAAAGACTATATCACAGCTCATGCACCATATAAGCGGAATGCCTGAACAGGTATAAAACCGCCCTGAAATGCAGTGTTTCCGGTACAGGCTCATGGTCCACTGTTCTTTATCCGGAAAAGCCGCAGATAGGACTCCAGCTTTGCCCAAAATAATGGAACCGCATTGTCTTTTGTTATGTAGTCCTGACCTCCTGCCTCAAATCCCAAAAGCTGGCTTTCCTGATCAGTCAGGCAGCTAAAGAAAATCACGGGTGCATCTGTCCAGGCCTTCAATTTCCGGCATACCTTAAATCCGCTTTCTTTCCCCAATCTTACATCCAGAAGAATACAGTCATATGTATGGACCTGGGCAAAACAAACCGCCTCTTCCTGCCGCGAGGCAATATGTACCTCGCACCCCCTTTCCCTCATAGCCTTTGCCCAATATTCCTGTTCATCCCTGTCATCATCCACGAAAAGAATACGGTAGGAATCATACGCCTGTTCCGAATCCGCCCTTTCCCGGTCTTTTAATCGCAGGGGATAATCCCCTTTGTCCTCATTTTGAAACATAAAATTCATATAGGCGTCCCTTGCGCGGGCATAGAGTGAGCGGGACACCGGAAGTATATGGCCGGTGCACATAACAGCCCCTTTTCCACTCAGATTCTGAATCTGCTTTAAGTTTACCAGATAGGAACGGTGTATTTTAAAGAAGTCAGAACGCGGAAGCAGTTTTTCCTCATAATCAGAGAGTGTCCCTGTACTCTCCTGCACGCTTCCGTCTATCATATGAAAAAATATGGTTTTATTCATAATCTCCAGGTACTCCAGCTTTTCAAACGGAAGCCGCATAAATCCATTCTTGCTTTTAACAGCCAGGAAATCCTGGTTGGGTGTACACAGTTCAGCATTCGTCTGGTCCAGAATGGGAAACAGCCGGTCTTCCATTACTGGTTTCAGCAAATAAAATCCGGCGCCAACTGAATAGCTGTCCACTGCAAACTCGGAAGAGCTGCTCAAAAATCCCAGCTTTACATTCTTATCTATGTCGCGTATCTCCCTGGCCGTCTCAATACCATTTATTCCCGACATAATTACATCAAGGAGGATGATGTCATACTCTCCGCCTTTCATATGAAAAAGCATATCAATACCGCTGGTAAAGACCTGACAGTCTATGGGGAAGCCTCTTACACTTTTATATTCGTCAAGCAATCCCTCCAAATGTTCCAGTTCCGCTGCATTATCATCACAAACCGCTATTTTCAAACCCTCAACCTCCAAATGCTCATGCTTCTCTCTTAAGCCGAATTTCTATTACATATTTTACCACATATGCTCCCCTCCCGAAAACCTCTGAGCATTTCTGTTCAGGCCGAAAAAAGTGCATTTCGCGCCTCCGGCATTCTGTCTGGAAAAATTTTGCTATACTGAACATACAAAAATTTCATTCACACAAAAGGAGAAAAAAATGAAGAAAATCACACTGTTACTCTTAGGACTGGCTCTATGCGCCAATTTGGCCGCCTGCGGGGGCAGCAAGGAACCCCCCACCGCTGCTCCAGCCACCACTGCTGCTCCAACCACCGCCGCCCCAACCACGATAGCGCCGGAAGCAGATGAGCCGGAGACAGATGCTGAGGAGGTAGCTGAGGCAGTTGATTCCGAGGAAGTTGAATACACACTGGACTATGACTCCATAGCCTCATGGGTTACCTGCGGCTACATTGGAAATGATGAATCTGGCTCTCCTGTTGTTATGGGATTGGATGATGCAGGTGAAAATGCAATCATTATTTTCGGAGACAACAGTGATATGACTGCTGCCAGCTTTGTTGGCGAAATCACCTATGAGGGGGACCTTGCTACCATTACAGATGTGGCAAATGACCTTGCACTGACCTTTGGTGTAAAACAGGTTTCTGATGATACAATCGAATTGGACATGGGAGATATCGGAAGCGCAACCATCAAGGCTGCTGCTCCTGAAGAGGTATTAGATACAATCAAAACAGCCATTGACAATTACAGGCATGTGGCCTAATCCAGTTGCTTAAGGAAATAACGAATACCCGTCTGCCGGGGTTCCCGAATCTGCTTTTCCGTTGGAAAACAAAGCCGGGGGCTTCGGCATTTCAGAACGGTTCCCGCTACACCGGAAAAACGGAAAGAATGGAGGTAGATTCATATGCCAATTGATTTTATGCTCTACTTTTCCCTCCCCGCATATGGAATCATCGTAATGACCATTATGCTGGGTATCAGATGGAAGGATATAAACTCTTCTCAAAAACGGAATACCGCATTGTTTTGGAGCCTTACTTTTTCTGTCAATGCTTTTTTCTTTTTTACAAAAGGGGTGGAGTTTCTGACTGTACGGTACCCCATTTTGGTACAAATTCCTCTGCTGATAGGATTTTATCCGCTTACGGAATACAAGGGATTTAAGCTCCTCTTTATTCTGCTTACTGCCATTCTGTCCGCGGCCCCTCTTGTGCAGCTTCCCCCTGTTCTTGCCATGCTGGGGATTCCGCTGTTAGCGGGCCGGATTATATCCAGGCTGGTCCTTCTTCCATTATTAATCTATGGTATCTATAAATGGTTCCAGCCTCTGCTTCACTATGCCTTAAAATATCAGCAGAACGGCTGGGGATTATTATGTGTTCTTCCTCTGATATCCTATGTGGTTGGATTTTTTATCGGGAAGTACAACTATAGCACAGAGGTATTCTGGACAAATGTCTCTGCACGGATTGGCCTGATTGCAATTACATATGCTGCATATTTAGTTATTTTTATGTTCTTTAGGCAATCCCGTGAATACATACTGACACAAAATGAAAATAAACTGATAAAACTGCAGTCCCAACAGGCCCTAAAGGAAATGAATGCGCTCCGCGCTTCACAGAGGCAGATTTCTATCTACCGGCATGATTTAAGACACCATATGAACTACCTCCATGCCTGTATCGCAGAACAAAAACTTCAGGAGGCTTCAGAATATATCCGGCAGACATGCGATGACATTGAACAGATACAGGTGGCTCAGTATTCTCTGAATGAACCTGTAAATCTCATTGTCTCTGCCTGCGTAAGCAGGGCAAAGGAAAAAGGAATTGCAGTCGATATTAATATTTCCGTCACAAATTTTACACGATTTCAGATTACCGACCTGTGCAGTCTGCTTTCCAATTCCCTGGAAAATGCCCTAAATGCCTGTGAGCAGTCGGAAACACCCAGCCAGAGTTTTATCCGCCTGCGCATGTATGAAAAAAACAATAAGCTTTGTCTTGAGCTTTGCAACAGCTACACGGAAGAACCTGTATTTGAAAACGGACTTCCTGTCTCCCATAAAAGCGGACATGGAATCGGAGTTAAGAGCATGATTCATGTAGTAGATAAATACCAAGGCATATATAGATTTTCAGCACAGGACGGGATATTTACATTCCAAATATCAGTATAAAACCAAATGTTGGCATGGCATCAGATTCCGGCATAAAATATTGACAGCAGGACCTGTAGCGCAAACAATAATACACCGAAGGACGGCCAATCCTGTATCATATGCATGATATAGGATTGGCCGCTTTTCTTCCTTTCCAAAGCAGCATAAAAGCCAGTCCATAACATCTCCTTAGATTCTCAGCAGATGTTTCTTCTTTGCGTTAAACTCTTCCGGTGTAATCACACCTGCATCCAGCAGCGCTTTGTACTTCATGATGTTATCAGCCGTACGGTCCACGTCCGTACCGGCTGCACCGGACGGCATAGGGTTACCGCTTCCCCCTGCCATGGAGACGAGAAGATTACAGATGGTGTTAACCTTGGCCATTTCTCGTGAAAGGTCCTCTGTAAAACCGGCCTGCCCATTACCGCTGACCGACAGCTCACACAATTCATATTCCTTCAGATAAGGGGTATCCACGTTGAGTATAACCTCCAAGTCCTCATAGCGGCTGTCCTTCTTCCTATCATCAAAAGCCTCGGCCAACGCGGCAAGACTTCCCAATACCCCTGGCTGTGCCGCTTGGAATGGTGTACGCGCCATTCCCCGGCTCCAACTTTCCACTACCTGGCCATCAAGTTTGATGGTAAAACCCAGTATTTCATCAAACCGAAACACCGGCGGATTGTCCACAGTCCACTGTTTAATATAAAAAAGCTGCTTTCTGTCATCAATTACCACCGTGTGTTCATATTCAATGGTGCGGGTAGGCATAAAATCCTCCACCAGTTTGAGATTTTCCTCCCGGGTATGCAGATGATTTTGCAGCTCATCCAGCGTCCATCCCCTGACCAGATTATCATCTGCCATGATTTTTCCGCTACAGTCTCTGCAGATAGGACGCCCCTCAATCTTAACAGCCAGAAGCCGCGGCGTCGCACCGCCACAGACCGGGCATGGTTTATCCTTATTTGAAAACAGTCCCATTATCATTTCCTCCTGCTATTATAATGTCATAGTCCTTCGTACCCCCTATCGTGTTCCGCCGCCGCTGCCACCGCCTGAAAAGCCGCTTCCCCCTCCAAGGGATGATAAGCCGCCTCCGCCTAAACTGCGTCTGGCTGCCGCCTCTGCATTTTTAGCGGTCCTGTAGGTGATGCGGTTATAGCGGCACGCTATGTAATAGGTGCTTTCAGCCATCCGAATATTGGCATCTGCACCGGAGTAGAATTTACGCAATTCTTTCAGTACATGTTCTCCAATACCCAGCAGGACAGCATAAGTCAGGCAGTTCTGCCAGACAAGTGCATCTTCTACCCCGCGCTCTGCAATCAGTGAAAAATCCTGAAGATATTTTTTGTATCCCAAAAGCTGCAGCAGAAGTATACGTCCCCTGTCTGTCAGGTTTGACAGTGCTGACAATCTCCCGTCCGATGTGTAGCAGCCGATACCCTCCAGCGTTTCTCCTCCATCCCCCACAGCCTCCCGGACAATATTCAAAAGGGCTGCATGATTGGCCTTACAGTAGGACTCTAACTCCCGCTCCTGCAACACACCGTCACTTCCCGCAGCCTGTACCAGTAAATCGTAAAGCTGATTGGCGGCCAAACCATGAGTCGATGCACGACCAGGCGGCTTTACCAGGCGCAGTGCAATGGATTTCTTCTCCCTGCCCATTCCCCCGGCCTCCCTTTCCTGTTCTGGAACAAGGCAGCCTGCCGTCATCAAACGTGTCAGTGCAGCAGCAATAAGATTACTCTCCCCCCTGGTTTGTAAAAAACGGTCAGCCAGCACAAAAGACGCTTCCAGGTTTCCGCCAATGGGAGTCTCCCGACAGTATGCAGCGTCCTTATAGAGCCAGTTCAGCCTGTGTTTAAGTGATTTTATCCAGAACAGCGCCGCTGCACCCAGAATACACGCAGTTCCAATAATTATATTAAGCATGCTGCTTTCCGTATTCCCAGGCGTTTCCATCTCTTCCTTGTTTCCGCCGGCGCTGTCCGGACTGTCATAATCACTCCCTTCAAAGGCATGGCGCCTCACATTCTCAAATGTACCCCCAACTGTCCGACCCGGAGTCAGAACCCCCTTATTCATCATAAGCATTATGGTGACGCTGTCATCTCCGCTAACCGGCTTCAAGGTATATGCCACCGCATCCCCGTCGCTAAATTCAATCTGTCCTTCAAATCCAAAGGCCCAGATACCGGCATTTTCTTCGGAAAGAAAAGTGCCATCCGGGGTGACGATTCGAACTGTCACTTCGCTGGGACCAGTGTTCATGCCGTCCGGTATAAATTGGAAGAGAAATCCATCGGCATCCTCATAGCCTCCAACCAAACCGCCCAGGGTATATTCCACAGAATATTGATTGTGGCCATAATTAGAAATGCCCCAGCAAATCTCGTAACCTCCATCCACAGGATTAAGGCCGCATTTACCCGACTTTTCTTCAAAGGATGCTTCTGCATCCCATGGCTCTGTTATGGTATAGGGACCATTTTCATCAGAAACCTGTAAATCAGAGAGCGTCATGTCGCCCAGATTGGTCACAGGAAAATAACATTCCGTTCCCTCCCTGAAATCTCCATTCCATGTCTGTGCCACCAGAGCTGAACCGTCAGGGCGCAGCATTACATCCATATCGATTTCCGTTACCTTGTTGGCGGCAAAAGCCGTGATACACAGTGCCAGACAAAACGCCGACGCAAATACAGCTGTAAAAGCCGCTATAAATATGTGTTTTATCCTCACAATCATTACTTCATGGCGGGCATGTTCGCCTTGTCCTCATTCGCCTCCAGGTAATCCCGCCTGGAAAATCCCATCATTCCAGCCACCAGAGAGACCGGGAACATACGGATGGTACGGTTTAATTTAGTTACACTGTCGTTATAAATAAGGCGGCTCTGGCGCACCATTGCCTCATACTTGTTGACACTGTCCATGGTCTTTTGGTAACTCTGATTAGCCTTTAATGCGGGATACTGCTCTGCCACTGCCATGATGCGTTCCATGGCGCCAATCAGCAGGTTTTCCTGCTCCGATGCATCCCTGACCGAACTTCCGGCCGTGATTGGACACCGGGCCCTTATTGTCCCCGAAAGGGTTTTATATTCATGTTCAGCATACCCTTTGGTTAAGTCCAGCAGGGCGGAAAGGGCATCCCACCGGCCGGAAAGCTGTACGCCAATCTGGCTCATGGCGTTGTCAATATTCTCATCCAACAGGACCAGATGCCGCTGGGTGGTAATAAACCATAACGCAAAGACGGCGAGAATCATTCCAATTATTATATATAGCTGCATACTGTCTTACCTCACTGACCCCTTTTTTTCCTCTTCCTGCCTGATACTGACAGAGGTTATCCAATAACCCATGGACTTCCATCCCCCCGGGTAAATTCACCTCTGGCAACCTTGAATATGTCAATAAGCCAGCCAATACCGCATACCCCTCCTGTCAAAAGCCATATTATGCCTGTACCGGTTTTTCCTGCCATAAAGCGGTGGACGCCTAATCCGCCCAGAAAAAATGTGATTAAAAGTGCATTCGTCTTACTCATGTTGATTCCTCCTGTTATTTTGAATATCAGTTCCGCTGATAACAGAATAACAAAAAAACACGCATCCGGATGATTTCCGGCGCGAACAACGGATAAAATTGCCTCAATGGTAATTTCACAAGGTTTCCATGTCGAAACTTGTATGCTATAATATCCATAAATATTACAGCGAGAGGAGAATGCGGCCATGCGTATTGCCGTTTGTGACCATGAGTCACGGGATATAGAGCAGATTTCTGCATTGCTGAAAAAATATGAGAACATCCGGGACCAGAAGCTGGAACTGCGTTCTTTCCACAATGCTACAGAACTGCTTAGCAGCATACAGGGTGGAGAATACGATGTCCTCCTGCTGGATGTTCTGCTGCCTGGTTTTGGCGGCATACAGACTGCCCGCGAACTTAGGACCCTGGACCAGAATGTCCGCATTCTCTTCCTCTCTCATGAACCTGAATTTGCAGTGGAAAGTTATGCAGTGAGAGCATACTACTATCTCCTAAAGCCAATCACGGAGGAATGCCTGTTTCCACTGCTGGATAAGATACGCTCTGAACTGAATGTGCAGGAAAGGGAGTCGCTGCTTTTAAAGAGCCGTGACGGTTTTGTCAGCGTTCCTTTTTCACGCCTGGAATATGTGGATGTCATGAACAAGACCTTATCCTTTCATCTCACAGACGGCAGCGTGCGGGAGCTAAAAGCATCCTTAGCGGACTTTGAAGATGTGATTCTGTCCCGCCCGGAGTTTATTAAAGTTCACCGCTCCTATCTTCTCAATCTGCGGCAGCTCCAGTCGCTTGGGGCCAGAGATGCAGTCACCAGGACAGGGCATACCGTCCCCATAGCCCGTCCCTTGTATTCCGCGGTTAAGGAGGCTTATCTGCATCTGATGCTCCATCCTCAGCCTGCAACGCCTTTTTCCATTGCCACCCCCTCTCCGAAGGAAGCGCATACCGGTTCTCAACCATGGCGAATCCTGTTGGTAGATGATGAACCAGATGACCTCTCCATCTGGGCGGAGCAACTGAGGGTACATGGATGTGTGGTGGAAACAGCAGGAAATGGTCCTGAAGCCTTAGCGTTATCCGTATCGCGCCCTTTTGACTGTGTTCTGCTGGATGTAATGCTCCCCGGTGAGGATGGATATCAGTTGTGTTCCCGCCTGAAAGAACAGACCGGCGCACCGGTCATTTTCCTGAGTTGCCTCACTGATACCCAAAACCAGCTTCAAGGATTTACGGCAGGCGGTATTGACTACATCACCAAGGACACTCCGGTTGATTTATTCTGGGCCAAGGTGGAAACCCGCATTCAGCTCTCACGTTCGGACAGGAGGCAGCTCTCTTTTGGCCCGCTGCTTCTGGATTACTCCCACCGCAGGGTCCTTATTGGCGAGACAGAGCTTGTTCTGTCTCCTTTGGGATTTGACCTGCTATGGCTGCTGGCCGGACACGCGGACCATGTTTATACGCCGGAGGAACTATACCACTCAGTCTGGGGAGCCCAGCCCTGGGACGGCGGACAGGCTGTGCAGTCACATATGTCCCGCCTGCGCCGGAAACTGGAAAAGGCATATCCTAGTCACAATTTTCTGGAAGCTGTCTGGGGACAGGGCTACCGCTTTGTTCCCATGGGCACGCAGGAGGTACAAGTTTGAAACAAAACAGGGGATTTGCAGTAAGTGTCATACTGTGCGCGGTTCTGGCAGTTCTGTTCACTCTGGTTTTCCGCACAGATAACAAATATACAGCGCCTCCTCCCTATGGCAAAGATGGCGTAATTTCCCTGCAGGAAGAGAATTTTGCAGGAAACCGCCCGATTTTTCTCATAGACGGTTGGCTACTGTCTGATAACCGCACCCGAAACCAGCCTACCTGGATTGGGGAATTTGCCAGCCTCCAGCGGGGTAGTGCCTCTGCCCCGCCTCACGGACAGGCATCCTATATGCTGACCCTGCGCTATACCGGTGTACCCATCATGGCTGCCGCAGAGTTTGGAGAGTTGTTTTCCGACTATACCATTTCGCTGGACGGCAAGATTCTTGCAAAAGGGCATGGAAACGGGCACATTGTTTTTTGCCTCACCAGCGGTAATCACATATTGAAGGTAGAGACATCTTCCCGTTATGGGTATTACAGCGGTATGTATTATCCTCCTGTACTGGGAACCCCCGACGCGCTGGCAAATATTCAGAATATAAGAAATTTCGCTTACGCGCTGGCCTTTCTGGTTCCTTCCGCCCTGGCGCTTTTTACATTGCTGCTCTGGCGTACAGGTGGGGAAACCGCGCGGTTGTTTGCTCTCCTATGCTGTTTTTTTTCACTTTATGTATCATGGTATTTCGTACAGCTTTTTCATATGCCCCTGGCGCCCTGTTGGTTTTTAGTCGAAAATACAGCGCTCTATGGACTATGCTTCTGCGCCGTCCGTTTGACAGCACTTGCTGCAGCAGCCAAAAACAGCCGGATGTTTTGCAGCGCCACAGTGATGACGCTGGCCATTCCCGCAGTTTTACTAATTTTATGCCTTCTGATTCCTGTTTTTCCCTGGGCCGTATCTGTTCACGGAATGCTGACTGATTTTTACTATACAGCAACCTTCTGCTGTACGGCCCTGTTTGCCGCCCGCTGTATAGCAGGAGGCGGATGGACAAAATACTGGACATTGGCAGGCTGCTGTGTATTTGGTACAGGACTTATCTGTAATCTCTTTTTTTCAAACCGCTTTGAACCCATCTATTTCTTTTGGCAGTTTGAATGGTGCGGTCTTTTACTGGTAGGGGTATTTGGAGCAATGATGGTAGCACGGAACCGGCGTATACTGATTGAAAACTCTGAGCTGACAGAACATTTGGAACACCTGGTGGAACTGCGCACAGAGGAACTGCGCCATCTTCTGGAAGAACGCAAAGCATTTTTCTCCGATATGGCTCATGATTTAAAAGCGCCTGTATTCGCCACCCAGTCTTTCATTTCGGCAATTCGGACGGGCAGGCAGGAAATAGACAGTGAACTTTCCCGATACCTTTCACTGGCAGAAGGAAAACAGCAAGAGATGGCACGGCGTCTGCAGGGCCTTTCCTCCTTAAATGCCCTGGATAAAATTGAGGACAGCCGAGAGAAAATATCCATCCGCGGGCTGCTCCGTGAAGTCTGCGCCGCCCACCGGGGCGAGGCTGATGTGGCTGCGGTTCACCTTATATTGATGGAACCGGACACGGACGGCTATATTTGGGCCCAGCCAAAAAAGCTGGAACTGCTGTTTGAAAATCTCATCTACAATGCGCTGCGCGCTACGCCCCCAGAGGGACAAATTACCATCGGTGCAATTCTTACCAGCACTACCGTAAAAATCACGGCAGCTGACACGGGATGTGGCATTTCCCCGGAGGAACTGCCTCTGATATTCCGCCGTTTCTATGTAGGCACACGGAACCGTGAAACCGGAACCGGACTCGGACTCTATATTGTACGGACTATTGTAGAGGAGCTTGGAGGTACGGTAAGAGCCTCCTCAAAACCAGGCTGGGGAACCATTTTTACAATAGAAATTCCCCTCATGACGGACTGAACACAAGCTTAGTATTTAAATAGCTGGCGCAGCAATTTTTTCAATCCATGCCACAGCTTTCCCCATATTCCTATACGTTTAGGCTTTCCTGACTGTGCTCCCGGATAGAACGCTGCCGCTGCCATAAGCCCGCCGCCCAGCAAAATCATTGTGACTGATGCAGGCAAAGGGGCATGGGTTGTCCGCTCAGGCCGTTCGGATTCCGAAGCAGATTCCTCCTGCTTCATTGGCAATCCGGACTCCGTCTCTGTAATCTTTCCCGTCTCCGCCTTGTAAGAGTGGTATTCCAAGGCGGAAGTAAACGCTGATTCAGAGTTGTCTCCGCCGGCTGGATTAGATTTTAAAAACTGATTTTCTTCCTGCGTTAATGATTCCGAGGAGGACGGATTCTCTATGGACGGTAATGATTCCATTATGGTTAGGTTTTCCTGCTCTATGGAAGGTATCTCTGCCGGTATCACCTCTGCCTCTGATGCTTTCTCCGGCCAATCCGTGCTTTTTCCAATGGTTCCGCCAGAGGAATCTGACTGTTGCCTGCCAGTTTCCTCTGTATCCGTTATCTCTGTAACAGTTTCCTCTGTATCCGGCAGGTCCGGTCGTTGTCCGCCGTTATCAGAACTGTCTCCATCATTATTGTCAGAACCAGCATCACCTTTATTTCCCTCGGAATCATCTTCCGGGATTTCCTGGGGCGGGTCGTCGCCATAATCCCCGGGCCATGTAAGGTTTAGGCGTGCTCCTCCAAATGTACCTCCCTTTATCCCGATGTCAATTTGAAGCGGGTTATCTTCATCTATTTTCATAAAAATGGAATCGTCAAGGGACAGCAGCGGCACATATCCGTAGATTTCCGCCCACTCGTTATGGTTTAAGTCACGCAAATCAAGAAGTTCCCCTATTTCCCTCCTCCCATCTTCCCCCGGAACAGACAGATACGCCTTGATGGAGGTTGCCCCGCTGGGTTTTTTCCGAAATGCCATGGCCAGACTTCCGTCACACATCAGCGTGGAATCGGATAGGAATACATCCGGCAGTTCGTCTGTTCCCACTGCGCTTAGCAAGAGTTGCAGCTTCCCTGTGGTCTGTTCATTCCCCACTTCAATTGGTTCTGGAAGAGTATATTGCCCGTGGGGCGTTCTGACTCTTGTTCCGGCAGGAATCTCTATCCGTTTTACCATGTCCGGCAAAATCAGAGCCTCTCCCGCTGTCAAGCTCACTTGCGGTATATCCTTCCATCGCGCCTTACATTCCACAATCCCTGCAGTGACGAATTCACCGTTTTCTTTCCCCTGAAAAGATACCTTAACCGGCAATTTATCCGGCAGGAGCGCTTTTATCTCTGATATTGTGGCATTCTCACGTACAGTAATCTGATATTGCCCGTCTCTCGGATACTGCGGTTCCATTTCAAAGGGATCGAACATAGTGCCGGGGAACGTTGCATAGACTGAAAGAGTTTCCGGAAGCGGTCGGATATCACCACGTTCAACCAGAGCTGTCTGTGAATCATAAGAATCTCCATCGTCCGTGATTATCCGCAGTTTGACATAAAACCGGTCCAGCTTATCCGCCAGATAGCTTTTTAAAGGTTCATCCCTTTTGAGAATACACCACTGGTTTTCCAGATTATACGTTTCATCCTCATCCTGCGTTCCCAGAAACTCCAAAATCCACTCATACCCCACTTGCTCATAGTTCATCCCATCCAGCGAATACATCGTGAGAATCCGCGCTGTATTGGCAGGAATATCAGGGAAGTTGCCAATCACCATATATCCGCTGTACTCCGAATATCCTACGCTGGCGGTAAATGCCGGAGGCGTATCCGGAAGTGGAATATTCAGACTGTTGGAGAATATCACTGGTTCTGTCTCAATGGTCTCACCTTCACACCAGCACCAGTCCCCGGTCTCACACTGGCAATCCTCGGCCAGCACTTGCAGGACAGCCCTGACGTATAGTTTGTTCACCGCTCCCCGTTGAAACGCCTCAAGCGCATGGGCTCCACGTTCTATGCCCAGGCGTGTCCATGGCTCTACAGAAGGTACCGCCGGTTCCTCCATTGCAAGACTGTTCCAATAACTAACATATGTAAACCCTCCCATAGAACACTCAATTGTTATATCATCAATTCTCTCCGGTATGTAGCTTAATGTACAGTAAATACCATCATCCGTCATCTCTGCACTGAATTCTACCGGTTCCCTCTGTATTTCCTGCTGAGTAAAATCAAGCGCCGCATTCTGGAGCGGATTTTCCAATGCCTCTGAAGGGGTAGCCAGTGAGACCGACAAGGCAGATGGGGGCTCTGCCGGATTAAGTTTTTCTATCTTTTCCTTCTCTGTGGTATCCTCTTCTGTATTTTTCTCTTCCGTTGTTTCATCTTCCAGAAGGGTCCCTTCCTTCGTTTCTTCTTCTGGAGGCTTCTCTACCGTTGTTTCGCCTTCCAGGGGGTTCCCCTCCTTCGTTTCTCCCTCCGGGGGCTTTCCTTCCTTTGTTTCTTCTTCCAGGGGTTTCTCTTCCTTTGTTTCTTCTTCCAGGGGTTTCTCTTCCTTTGTTTCTCCTTCCAGG
>OLFS01001091.1_pt1 | contig 22793 bp, 23 predicted proteins | sample 1605491 | NCBI WGS metagenome assembly OLFS01 (sample SAMEA3888921, study PRJEB22519) | human gut metagenome | biome: human gut; feature: human-associated habitat; material: faeces | place: Denmark | collected 2011 | reverse complement strand
GAGTCTGGTTCTGACCGATAGAACCCGGAACGCGGTGAGACAAGGAGTTACCGTGGGTCATATCCTGGGTGCGGAAGTTGTGGCGCTTAACAGTACCAGCAAAGCCCTTACCTTTGGATGTGCCGGTAACGTCTACCAGCTTAACGTCAGCGAGAAGATCTACTTTCAGCTCGCTACCAACAGTGAAAGTTTCACCGTTGTTCAGGCGGAATTCCCACAGACCGCGACCGGCTTCTACACCAGCTTTGGCGAAGTGGCCAGCTTCCGGCTTGGTCACACGGCTGGCTTTTTTGGCGCCAGTGGTAACCTGAATAGCGTTGTAGCCGTCGGTTTCTACAGATTTGACCTGAGTTACACGGTTAGCTTCAACTTCGATAACAGTCACCGGGATAGAAACGCCATCTTCAGTGAAGATGCGAGTCATACCCACTTTGCGACCTACAAGACCGATTGTCATTGTTATCAACCTCTTTCCGTAATTAACCCAGGCTGATCTGGACGTCTACACCAGCTGCCAGATCCAGACGCATCAGGGCGTCTACGGTCTTGTCAGTCGGCTCAACGATGTCTACCAGACGCTTGTGAGTGCGGATCTCGTACTGATCACGCGCATCTTTGTTGACGTGCGGGGAGATCAGGACGGTGAAGCGCTCTTTGCGAGTCGGCAGCGGAATAGGACCGCGAACCTGCGCGCCAGTGCGCTTAGCAGTTTCAACGATTTCCGCAGTGGATTGATCAATCAGGCGATGATCAAAAGCCTTCAGGCGGATACGGATTCTTTGGTTCTGCATTGACAGAGCTCCAATAGATAAAAGAACATAAATCAACACCGCCCGACCGAGATTTCTCCCGCCAGAGGTGTGATTTTTCACGTTTCCCCCCATATCGGGAGGACTGTATGGCTGGCTCCTGTAAACAGGAAACTCAGCAGCAGACATATCGTCTGGCTTACCTCATGGGTAAGCGGAGGGGATTATACGGATTTTTCAAATTTGCGCAAGGGAGAGCGAACAGATTATGCGCAGTTTTATGTGACAGATGGATCTCGCCTGCGGCAACACACTCTGCTGCCAACACCAAGGTAACGACAATGTTACAAGCAGACTGGTAGACTGTGCGCTTGCCTCTGTCAGTGGAACGACAACCCATGCTCAAAGATCAAAAGAAAGCCTATCAGTATGGCCTTTGCGCCGTTGCCCTCTGGTCGACGGTCGCCACCGCCTTCAAGATCTCCCTCGCCTATTTCGAGCCTGTGCAACTGTTGCTTGTGGCCGCCTTCACCTCGACTCTCACGCTGACAGCCGTCGTCGCCAAACAGGGCAAACTGCCGCTGCTGGGAAGCTACATCAAGGCCCGCCCTTTCTACTACCTGACTCTGGGCGTGCTGAACCCCTTTCTCTATTACCTGTTGCTATTCAAGGCCTATGACCTGTTGCCTGCCCAGCAGGCACAGACCCTCAACTACACCTGGGCTATCACTCTCAGTCTGCTGGCCGTCCCCTTCCTCGGCCAGAAGCTGCGTCGGCGTGATGGCGTCGCTATCGTGCTGGGGTATTTTGGCGCACTGGTGATCGCCACCAGAGGGGATGTATTCGGCCTGCATTTCGACAGCCCCCTCGGCGTGACGCTGGCGCTGCTCTCGACCCTCATCTGGGCCAGCTACTGGGTCCTCAACACCCGCAATCAGGGCGATCCTATTGTCAGCCTGTTGCTCGGCTTTATGATCAGCCTGCCTTTTATCGTCGTGGCGACCTGGTTGCTCTCCGATTTTGCCATGACCGCCTGGCAGGGATGGGCTGGAGCCATCTATGTGGGACTGTTCGAAATGGGTTTCGGTTTCGTGCTCTGGCTGATGGCGCTGCGCCATGCCACCAACACGGCCCCCATCAGCAACCTCATCTTTATCTCGCCGTTTGCCTCACTGGTGCTGCTCAATCTGCTGATCGGCGAAGCCATCCATCCGGCCACCCCCATCGGGTTGGCGCTCATCGTTGCCGCCCTGCTGATCCAGCAGCTCAAGTACGGCAAACGCTATCGAGCATCAGTCGAAACCAAGAGCTGACCATGCAAAAGGGCGTATCCACGGATACGCCCTTCTCTCAATCCATCCACTCCTGTGGCTGATGTTTCGGCAGCCGCATCTCGACCAGCAGGCCGCCGAGATCCGAGCTTCCCAACCGGATAGTGCCGTGGTGCTGGGCGACTATCTTGGCCACGATGGCCAACCCCAGCCCACTGCCGCCAACGGTCCGCGCCACATTACCCTGAGTAAACGGCTTGAGCACCCGGGAGTAGTCCTGCTCCGGAATGCCGGGGCCATCATCGGAAAGGCGCAAGCGCACCCAGTGCCCATCGTCCTTCAGCTCGGCATGCAAACGGCTCGCCCCATAGCGCTGCGAGTTGCTTGAGAGGTTGTTCAACACCCGCCGGATGCTGACCGGATTGCAGGCCACCCGCACCGCCTCTTGTGGCAGCGCCAGATCGACCTCCAGCCCCTGCTCCGAGTAGATCAGCAAGGTATCGTGCACCAGCTGGGTCAGGTCGATAGGCTCCAAATCCTGCCCCTCATCCGGTCGGATGTAGTCGATGAACTGATCGATGATGGCATTGGACTCATCTATGTCGGCGTTGATGCTCTCCTTGAGGTACTCGTCACCGGAGGACATCATCTCGGTCGCCAGCCGGATGCGGGTCAGCGGAGTGCGCAGATCGTGGGAAACCCCCGCCATCATCAGGTTACGCTCTTCGATCAGGCTCTTGATGGAGTGGGACATATGGTTGAAGGTGCGGGTCAGTCGCCGCACTTCCCGTGAGCCAAGCTCCCCCAGCGCCTCCGGGAAATGGCCCCTGGCAACAGCAACGGCACCAGCCTCGAGATCCTCGAGCGGGCGCACCAGCTGCCGGGCAAAGCGCCAGGCCGCAAACAGGGTGATCACCAACAGCACGCTCAGATAGATGATGAGGGGTTCGATATCGTCATCTTCAATCTCGGTCAGCGGGATCCGCACCCAGATTTTGCTGGCCTGGGGCGGCTGGATCCAGATGATGTAGTGATCCTGGATCTCGACCCGCACCTTGGCCGGGCCACCCAGCTCGCGACTGATGTTCTCCTCCAGATAAGGGTATGGCTTGGCCTCGTTGAAGCCATGCTGCACCGCCTCGCTCTGGGTATAGATGTCGGTACCGGTTGTCACATAGACCAGCGCCTCGGCATCTTCGCTCAGCGCCAGTTGTTCAGTGTTGACAGGAAAGATCAGCTTGACCTGATTGGCCAGCAAGTGACTGATCTGCTTGACGGTTGGCGCCAGCAGATAGTTGTAGAAGGTGACGTAGGAGACTGCTTGATAGACCACCAGAACGGCAGCCAGAAACCAGAGCATGCGCGAGAACATGCTGCCGACCTTTTTCATGCACCGTCACCATCTGGCACGAACACATACCCCAGACCCCAGACGGTCTGCAGGTAGCGGGGCTGGGCCGGATCCTGTTCCAGCAGGCGGCGCAGGCGAGAGACCTGCACGTCGATGCTGCGCTCGGTGGCGGTGTATTCACGGCCACGGGCCAGATTCATCAGCTTGTCGCGGGAGAGCGGCTCGCGCGGATGGCTGACCAGCACCTTGAGCACCGCAAATTCACCGCTGGTGAGCGCCATCGGCTCGCCATCCCGACTCAGCTCGCGGGTCGCGAGATTGAGTTGAAAAGCTCCGAAGTTGACCACCTTTTCTGCAGCAGAGGGAGCCCCCGGCAGCTCGACGGTATGGCGGCGCAGCACGGCACGGATCCGCGCCAGCAGTTCGCGGGGGTTAAACGGCTTGGGCAGATAGTCATCAGCCCCCATCTCGAGTCCGACGATGCGATCCACTTCATCTCCCTTGGCGGTGAGCATCAGCACCGGGATCTGGTTGCCAGCTTCCCGCAGGCGGCGGCAGATGGAGAGCCCATCCTCCCCCGGCAACATCAGGTCGAGCACCATCAGGCTGAAGTTTTCACGAGTCAGCAAGCGATCGGCTTGCTCGCCATTGGCCACGCCGCGCACCACGAATCCCTGCTCGGTGAGATAGCGTTCCAACAGGGAACGTAATTTCAGGTCATCGTCCACGACCAGGACCTTGTATTGCTGCTGACTCATTGCTTTGCCTCTTCATTCTTTAGCTGCCCCCAATACTAGGGGGGGATATAGCGGGAGCAAAGCACAAATATGTTACCGGTTATTACCCATCCCGAGAGCGTGACGGCCATCAAGTCACTGCGCTGGCCAGCGACTCCCTGAATGGCGCCAGCCGAGCCATCACGATTTCCCTCGACAGCAAGAGGACAAAAGCTAATATTCCCGAGCAGTTAGCGATGAATACCCCTCTTTGACCAGGTCCGCATCACCATGAAGACAAAGCTGATCACCCGCGAAGGCTACAACAAGCTGAAAGAAGAGCTCGATTTCCTCTGGCGCCAGGAGCGCCCCGAGGTCACCAAGAAGGTGGCATGGGCCGCCAGTCTGGGGGATCGCAGCGAAAATGCCGACTACCAGTACAACAAGAAGCGGCTGCGGGAGATCGACCGGCGGGTGCGTTACCTGCGCAAGTGCCTCGAAGAGCTGGGGATCGTCGACTATGCCCCCGCGCAGGAGGGCAAGGTCTTCTTCGGCGCCTGGGTCGAGGTGGAAAACGAAGAGGGCGAGACCAAGCGCTTTCGCATCGTCGGCTATGACGAGATCTTCGAGCGCAAGGATTACATCTCCATCGACTCCCCCATGGCCCGCGCCCTGCTCAAGAAAGAGGTCGGTGATGAAGCCATCGTCCGTACGCCAGTTGGTGACGTCTGCTGGTATATCAACGAGATCAGCTACCCCAAATAGCCGGACTACTGGTGAGCGGCTTGCCACAGGCACATCCTGAGTCACAGGTGCAATGGCAAGATAAACGCCCCCCCCTGCGACTTTATCAGTCTGACTGGTGCGGACCCCGGAGCAGGGTGGCATCCCGCAACACGACCCCATATAGTGCTCACACTTGGCGCCTGATGGCGCGGACTCGACCACAGAGGCCCTCAACAACATCATGATGCAAACCATAGAGAGACAGATTGCCGTTGAGCTCAATGCTCGCCCGGAGCAGGTGCAGGCCGCAGTGCGCCTGCTGGATGAAGGCTCGACCGTGCCCTTTATCGCCCGTTACCGTAAAGAGGTGACCGGCGGTCTGGACGACAGCCAGCTACGTACTCTGGAGAGCCGCCTCGGCTATCTGCGTGAACTGGAAGATCGCCGTCAGGTGATCATTCGCTCCATCGAAGAGCAGGGCAAGCTGACCCCCGAGCTGATGCGCGAATTGAACGGCGCCGACAGTAAGACCCGACTGGAAGATCTCTACCTCCCCTACAAGCCCAAGCGCCGCACCAAGGGGCAGATGGCGATCGAAGCCGGGTTGGAGCCGCTGGCCAACCTGCTGCTCAGCGACCCGATGCAGCCTCCCGAGCAAGCGGCGGCCACCTTCCTCAATCCCGAACAGGGCATTGCCGACAGCAAGGCGGCCCTCGACGGCGCCCGCTATATCCTGATGGAGCGCTTCGCCGAGCAGGCCGACCTGCTGGAGAAGCTGCGCGACTACCTGTGGCAAAATGCCACCCTGCGCGCCCGCGTGGTGGCAGGCAAGGAGCAGGAAGGGGCCAAGTTCAAGGATTACTTCGAGCACGACGAGCCACTGCACAAGGCCCCCTCCCACCGGGTGCTGGCCATGCTGCGCGGCCGCAATGAAGGGATCCTCAATCTGGCGCTGGTCACCGGTGACGATGAGAGTGCCAGCCCCTGCGAAGGGATCATTGCCCACCACCTCAAGCTCAATCTGCAGAACCGCCCGGCCGACAAATGGCTGCAAGGGGTAGTGAGCTGGACCTGGAAGATCAAGTTGTCGCTTCAGATGGAGACAGAGCTGATCGGCCGCATCCGCGAGTCGGCAGAGGAGGAGGCGATCAAGGTGTTCGCCATGAACCTCAAGGATCTGCTGATGGCGGCCCCGGCGGGCATGCGCTGCACCATGGGGCTGGATCCGGGCATCCGCACCGGGGTCAAGGTTGCCGTGGTGGATGCCACCGGCAAACTGGTCGATCACGCAACCATCTATCCGTTCGAACCAAAACGCCAGATTGATCAGAGCCTCAAGACCCTGAGCGAGCTGTGCCAGAAACACAAGGTCGAGCTCATCAGCATCGGCAACGGTACCGCTTCGCGGGAGACCGACCGCCTGGTCAGCGACCTGTTCGAGCGCTACCCCGCCGCCAAGGCGCAGAAGATAGTGGTGAGCGAAGCGGGAGCCTCGGTCTACTCCGCCTCCGAACTCGCCTCCCAGGAGTTCCCGGATCTCGACGTCTCGATCCGTGGCGCCGTCTCCATCGCCCGCCGCCTGCAAGACCCGTTGGCCGAACTGGTCAAAATCGACCCCAAGAGTATCGGGGTGGGCCAGTATCAGCACGACGTCGGCCAGAGCCAGCTGGCCCGCCGGCTGGATGCGGTGGTCGAGGATTGCGTGAACGCGGTCGGGGTCGATGTGAACACCGCCTCGGTCGCCCTGCTCAACCGGGTTTCCGGCCTCTCCCAGACGTTGGCCCAGAACATCGTCGCCTACCGGGATGAGCACGGCGCATTCAAGAGCCGTCAGCAGTTGCTGAAAGTGAGCCGACTCGGCCCCAAAGCCTTCGAACAGTGCGCCGGCTTCCTGCGCATTCGCGGCGGTAGCAATCCCCTCGACAGCTCGGCAGTGCACCCGGAGTCCTATCCGGTCGTGGAGCGGATCCTCGCCAAGCTGGAGCAGACCGTGGAGAGCCTGCTCGGCAACAGCAGCCTGCTGCGCAGCCTGAAACCGGCCGATTACACCGATGAGCAATTCGGCGTGCCCACCATCACCGACATCATCGGCGAGCTGGACAAGCCGGGCCGCGACCCGCGCCCCGAGTTCAAAACCGCTACCTTCAAGGAAGGGGTGGAGCAGATCAGCGACCTGGTGCCAGAGATGGTACTGGAAGGGGTGGTCACCAACGTCACCAACTTCGGCGCCTTCGTCGATATCGGTGTTCATCAGGACGGTCTGGTGCACATCTCCTCCCTGACCGACCGTTTCGTCAAGGATCCCCGTGAGGTGGTCAAGGCGGGCGACATTGTGCGGGTCAAGGTGCTGGAAGTGGACGCCCCGCGCAAGCGGATCAGTCTAACCATGCGTCTCGACGAAAAGGCAGGGCAACCCGCCCGCAAGCCGGCTGAAGCGCGCAACAGCAGTGCTGGCAACACCAAACCAAGAAATGAGCCGCGCCAAAGCCCCCCTATGGGTGGTGCCATGGGCAACGCCTTCGCGGCAGCGCTCTCCAAAGCGAAAAAGTAGCGAAACCTTCCAGAAGTCCTCTGAATGCAAAAAGCCCCACAAGGGGCTTTTTTACACGCGAAGCTCAGGATCACTGCGTCAGGGCAGCAAGTATGCTCTCGGGCTCTCCATGCTGGGCCAGCACCTCCCGCAGTCGGTTGAATGCCTTGCAGGCCTCTTGCGGATACTTGCCGTAAGAGACGACGCCGGTGTGGCTCCAGCCAGCCGCCAGCATCACTTTCTTCTTGAAACTGGTTCCTTCAGTTCCCCCTCCTCCGAGCTGCATCAGAAACTGCTCCATCTGCAGGTGGGGAGGCGGTACACGGGAGAAGGTGGTGAAATCTTCCGCTTTGACTTCATCGAAATGCATGACAGCTCCTGTGAAATTGGAATGGGCCTGATCTTCAGGTTAGTTGCAAAACAGGCAAAGCAGCTGAAAGTTTGGTAAGGGGGGATTCAGATATGCAGACTGAGGGACTGGGTAGAGGCCGGGCTGACAGCCTGTTGATAGTGGCCCGCGATGACGCTGTTGCGCTTGTCCATATAGGCACTCAGCACACCGCCCGATTTCGCGCTCTGCTCGGCCATCAGCTCTTTGCGCGCCTTGGCTTCACTGGCGGCGGCGCTGCGCGCGACGGCCAGATCCTGCGCGGAAGGCTCGGCAGGCGCCAGCGCTGCAGAGCGGATCTGCTGCATCTTGGCGATGGTAGCGGCAGGGTCACCGGGTACGACACTGGTATCGATCTGGACTTCGCCACCCGTTGCATAACGCTTGCCATCCGGCCCTTGCGTAAACTGATAGGTGGGCGAGCTGGCGTACTCTCCACCCGCAGACTGGTGCGCCTGCTCGTGAGTGCGCACCTCCTTGTCACGCTCGACAAGATCCTGAACCTGCTGCTCTTGCCGCTGTTGCTGCTCCTGTTGTTTGGGATCTTGCTGCTTGCGCTGCCCATCCTCACCGGTGGCCTCGACAAAGCGATTATCTGGCAGTGTCGTCGGGGCTAATTGCCCGGTTTCACGGCTGTTCTGGGAGGTCTGATTGCTGGAGGCCTGAGCGGCTTTGGATTTCTCTTTCTGGGAGCCGACTTCAGATTCGGCAACGGAGGCTTGGCCCGCTCGGGCCTGCGGGATCAGTTCTGCCCGGCGATTATCCGTCCTCGCCGCTTCCACCTGGGGTTGCAGCTGTGTCGGGATAAGGGGAGGCAGACTGACATTGATGTTCATCTCACACCCGGATGTCGATCAGGGTTCCCATCATATCGCTGGCAGTCTGCACTACCTTGGCGGAAGCGCCAGCCTGCTGCTCGGCCACCTTGAGATTGACGAGCTCATCGGTCACTTGCACCTGATCCCCGCTGGGGGTGTTGAGGCGGGCGATCTGATTGGATGCCTTGTCGGCAATCTGCTCGGCTCGCTGAAATCCCTGTACCCCGCTGTTAAAAGCAGAATCAATACGCATGGTGTTACTCCTCTGGTCACAGCTTAATTATCCGCCAGACCAGAGGATTAATGAAGCTTGCAGGCTGTTTTTTAGCCAACAAAATCTCGAACGATTTCAATGAATTCGTCAGGGTGGGAGATAAAAGGCGCGTGTGAGGCCTTGTTGAGGGTCACGCTGCAGCTGGCAGGGTAGAGATCATCCAGCAGGGGAATGGCCGCCTTGGGCACCAATGAATCCAGTCGGCCATAGATCCGCAACCAGGGCAGGTCCAGCTCCCGCAGCGGTTCGCGCAGGTCAATCTCGGCCAACAGCGTCAGTCCGGCCTCGAGTGCGGCAAACTGGGGCGCCGGGCGCTCGGCCAGCCAGTGGCGCAACTGACGGATATCGTCCCGAGCATGTTCACTGCCCATGGCCTGGATCGCCAGAAAGCGCTCTATGGTCTGGCGAAAATCCCCCGCCAGCATCTGGTTGAAGCCGGTCAGTACCTTGGGGGCGATCCCCGGCCACTCATCACGGGCCATGAAACAGGGGGAGCTGGCTACGGTGATCAGGGAGTGCAACCGTTCGGGATGCGTCAGCGCCAACTGGCTTGCCACCAGACCGCCGAGCGACCAGCCAAGCAGATGACACTTCTGCGGCAAGATGGCGACCACCTGCTCGGCAAGCCAGGGCAGGCTGTAATCCACCTCGTCTGCCAGCAGGCTGTTGCCAAAACCAGGCAAATCTACCAGATGAACCCGATAGTGGGGCGCCAACTGTTGGGCAATACCATGCCAGACCGCACCGTTCATCCCCCAACCGTGCAACAACGCCAGATCGGGCCCCTGGCCAAACTGCTCTACCGATATGCTCATCTAGACTCAAGATCCCTGTTCATGCTCTTGGGGTCAGCATGTTAAAGCGACTGCTCGCTAAAGCAAGCCCGCTGCTCGGCAACCACGGCGACTGGCAAGGGAGTTGCCTGCTCTGTCATCAGCCTTGCGACAACGAGCCCCTGCTCTGCAGCTGGTGTCGGCAGGCGCTGCACCAGTCACAGCCGAGATGCCACCTCTGCGCCGCACCGCTGGCTGACTATATAGAAGAGAGCATACCGGTCTGTGGTCGCTGCCAGCGCAGACCTCCCCCCTGGGAGCGGTTGCAGGTGATTGGCGACTACCAAACCCCCTACCCCATGCTGATCCCCCGGCTTAAATATTCCGGCCAGATCCTGCTGGCGCCGCTACTGGCACGCCTCTTGGCCGATCATCTGGATAGCCGCGAGCCGCCGGAGGCGATCATTCCGGTTCCCCTGCACTGGTGGCGGCAGTGGCGGCGCGGGTTCAATCAGGCGGAGGAGATCGCACAAGCCCTTGGCGAGTTCACCGGTATTCCCTGCGACAACACTCTGTTGCAACGCATCAAGGCGACCCCGCAACAAACAACCTTGAGCGCCGGGCAGCGGCGGCGCAATCTGCGCGAGGCATTCCGGATCCGCTCCCACCAATACCGTCATGTCGCCCTGCTCGATGACGTTGTGACCACAGGCGCCACCGCCGGTCAGCTCAGCCGTCTGCTCCATGAGAGCGGCATCACAAAGGTAGAAGTGTGGGCGATCTGTCGTACCCTGCGGCACAGCAAGTAGCCATCGGCATGCTACCCAAGCATTAATAACCGCGTTATCATGAATACCCTAGTCGTACACTCAGGTTTATGAGGATAGTGATGATCAGCATTTCCGACGCCGCCCAGGCCCATTTCCGTAAACTGCTGGAAAAACAGCCTGATGGCACCAATATCCGGGTGTTTGTGGTCAATCCGGGAACCCAGAATGCCGAGTGTGGCGTATCGTATTGCCCGCCCGATGCCGTGGACCCGGAAGATCAACACCTGCCCTTCAGCGGCTTCGACTGCATGGTCGATCCCCTGAGCGCCCCCTTCCTGGTGGATGCCACCATCGACTTCGTGACCGATCAGATGGGCTCCCAGCTCACCCTGAAAGCACCGAACGCCAAGATGCGTAAAGTGGCTGACGACGCGCCGCTAATCGAACGCATCGAGTACGTGTTGATGTCCGAAGTGAACCCCATGCTGGCCGGTCACGGTGGCAAGGTCACCCTGGTCGAGCTGACTGAAGACAAACTGGCCATCCTGCAGTTTGGCGGTGGTTGCAACGGTTGCTCCATGGTCGATTACACCCTGAAAGAGGGGATCGAGAAGCAACTGCTGGAGAAGTTCCCGGGCGAACTCAACGGTGTGAAAGACGCCACCGAGCACCAGCGCGGCGACCACTCTTACTACTGATTTGCAGCCCTTGCAGCAAAGAAAAGGCCCCGCCATCTGGCGGGGCCTTTTGCATGGGCAATCGGCAGATTACTCGTCCTTCTTGTCTCGCGACAGCAGGGCGATGGCCGCCTCTTTCGGGTTCTTACCCTCGTAGAGCACCTTGAAGATCTGCTCGCAGATGGGCATCTCGACGCCGCAGCGGGCCGCCAGCAGATGCACCTCTTTGGTGTTGCGATACCCCTCCACCACCTGACCGATCTCGGTCATGGCGGTGTTCACATCCTTGCCAGCCCCGAGGGCCAGCCCGAAGCGACGGTTGCGCGACTGGTTGTCGGTACAGGTGAGCACCAGATCCCCGAGCCCCGCCATCCCCATAAAGGTTTTGGCATCGGCACCCAGCGCCGCACCCAGACGCTGCATCTCCACCAGACCCCGGGTGATGAGCGCGGTTCTGGCATTGGCGCCAAACCCTAGCCCGTCGGAGAGACCGGCACCGATAGCGATGACGTTCTTCACCGCCCCACCCAGCTGCAGACCGACGAAGTCCGGATTGGTATAGACCCGGAACGAGCGGCCACAGTGCAGCAGGTGGGAGAGATCGTCGGCGAACTCGTCGTGAGTCGAGGCGACCGAGATGGCGGTCGGCAGACCGGCAGCCAGCTCCTTGGCGAAGGTGGGGCCGGAGATGACCGCCAGCGGTATCTCGTCACCCAGCACTTCGCGGGCCACATCCTGCAGCAGACGGCCACTGTCCGGCTCCAGACCCTTGGTGGCCCAGGCGATACGGGTATCGGGGCGCAGGAAGGGTTTGATCCGGGTCAGCACATCGCCAAATACATGGCTCGGCACGACCAGCAGCAGCACGGGGGCAGCTTGTACCGCACGTTGCAGATCCGCAGTCAGCTGCAGATCGGCGGGAAAAGGGACATCAGGCAAAAATGCCTTGTTGCAGCGGTCTTGTTCCAGCTCGGCGACATGAGCGGGGTCGTGACCCCACAGCAGGGTCGGATGACCATTGCGCGCCAGAGAAATGGCAAGGGCGGAGCCATAAGACCCCGCCCCCAAGACCGAGATAGCGATCTGGTCAGCCATTATCAGGCTTCCGCAGTCGCCTGCTGGGCCTGTGCTTGCGCCATGTGCTGGGCAAACAGGGCATCGAAGTTGACCGGTGCCAGGTTCAGCTGCGGGAAGGAACCCTTGCTCACCATGTTGGCCACGGCTTCGCGGGCATACGGGAACAGGATGTTCGGGCAGAAGGCAGCCAGGCAGTGAGCCAGTTGCGGCTCCGGCAGGTTACCGATGGTGAAGATACCGGCTTGCTGTACTTCGCACAGGAAGGCGGTTTCGGTTTCCAGTTTGCAAGTTACGGTCAGGGTCAGGACAACCTCGTACACGTTCTCAGCCAGGATGTTGGTCTTGGTATCCATATCCAGCTTGACGTCCGGCTGCCACTCTTTCTGGAAGATGTGCGGGGTGTTCGGCGCTTCGAAAGAGACATCCTTGGTGTAAACACGCTGGATGTGGAATTCCGGTTGTACTTCCTGGTTGTTGATCTCGTCAGCCATTTCGTTTGATTCCTTGTTATATGGATAAGTGGGCTCAGGCCCTGCTTAAATCAGCGTTTCTTGGTTACCGGCAGATTTTCTGCACGCCATTGGGCCATGCCACCGCCGAGCACATAAACCTGCTTGAAGCCAGCTTTGCTCAGCTGACGGCCCGCGCCGCCCGCAGTCATTCCCGACTCGCACACCACTATGATGGGGGCATCTTTATGCTTTTCAACCGGGCCCAGATTATTGCTCTGGATCTGGGTCAGCGGCAGGTGCTGGGCACCGGCCAGATGGCCCTTGGCGTACTCTTCCTGACTGCGAATATCCACCACGGTGGCATTCTCGCGGTTGATCAGCAGGGTCGCTGTGTGATTGTTGACGGTTTTTACCGGGGACAAACGGGCACGCACAGTGGTGTAAACCAGAGTGCCAGCCAGACCCAACCAGGCTGCGGTCAGCAGCGGGTTACGGGCCGCAAAATCCAAATACTCTTGCATCTTCTACTATCCAGGGACCAAGACAAGGGCCCGAGTATACATGGGGGTATTGATAAGATCAGCCATCTTGGCGGCAAAGCGCGAGCAGGCTCCCATCATCATTGGGCAGCGAGCATGGCAGGAAGGGCGTGGCTTGCGGGGCCGCGGGAGCGCCCCTTGGCTATTTCGGCAGATGTAGTAATATTACGCTAGTTTCATTTCCCGCATTTTTTCCAATCCGAGAGGACATAGTCTTATGTCAACAGCTAAGAAACCTTTGGTTCTGGTCATCATGGACGGTTGGGGCTACAGCACCAAGCAAGAGCACAACGCCGTCGCTGCCGCCAAGACTCCCAACCTCGATCGTCTGGCCCGTGACTACACCAGCACCCTGATCTCCGGTTCCGGTCTGGACGTCGGTCTGCCGGATGGCCAGATGGGCAACTCTGAAGTAGGCCACGTCAACATCGGTGCCGGTCGCATCGTCTATCAGGAGCTGACCCGCATCTCCAAAGACATCCAGGACGGTGAATTCTTCCAGAACGTCGAGCTGGCCAAGGCTGTTGACGCTGCCGTGACCAACGGCAAAGCCGTTCACATCATGGGACTGATGTCCCCGGGTGGCGTACACAGCCACGAAGAGCACATCATGGGCATGATCGAAATGGCTGCCAAGCGTGGCGCCGAGAAGATCTACCTGCACGCCTTCCTGGATGGCCGTGACGTTCCGCCGCGCTCCGCCCAGTCCTCCATCGAGCTGTTCGACGCCCTGTTCGCCAAGCTGGGCAAGGGTCGTTTCGCCTCAATGATCGGTCGTTACTTCGCCATGGACCGCGACAACCGCTGGGATCGCGTGCAGCAAGCCTATGACCTGATGACCCAGGGCAAGGGCGAGTTCACCGCTGAGAGCGCCACCGAAGCACTGGCTGCCGCTTATGCCCGCGACGAGAACGACGAGTTCGTCAAGGCCACCCGTATCGGTGAAGCAGCCCCGATGGTTGACGGCGATGCTTTGATTTTCATGAACTTCCGTGCCGACCGTGCCCGTGAAATCACCCGCGCCTTCGTTGACACCGACTTCACCGGCTTCGCCCGTGCAGTCGAGCCGAAGCTGAACTTCGTGATGCTGACCGAATACGCGGCCGACATCAAAACTGCCTGTGCCTACCCGCCGACCGCTCTGGTCAACACCCTGGGTGAGTGGCTGGCCAAGCAGGGCAAGACCCAGCTGCGCATCTCCGAAACCGAGAAGTATGCTCACGTCACCTTCTTCTTCAACGGTGGCGAAGAGTCCTGCTTCACCGGCGAAGATCGCGAGATCGTGGCCAGCCCGAAAGTGGCGACCTATGACCTGCAGCCGGAGATGAGCTCCGAAGAGCTGACCGACAAGCTGGTTGCGGCCATCAAGAGCGGCAAGTACGACGTCATCATCTGTAACTACCCGAATGGCGACATGGTTGGTCACACCGGTGTGTTCGATGCCGCCGTCAAAGCGTGTGAAGCCGTTGACCACTGCATCGGTCGCGTGACCGACGCCCTGGCCGAAGTGGGTGGCGAGTGCCTGATCACTGCCGACCACGGCAACGCCGAGAAGATGCTGGACGAAGAGACTGGTCAGGCCCACACCGCCCACACCAATCTGCCGGTTCCGCTCATCTATTTCGGTCGCAAAGCCGAGGTGGTTGAAGGTGGCAAACTGTCCGATCTGGCCCCCACCATGCTGACCCTGATGGGTCTGCCGGTGCCGCCGGAAATGACTGGCAAGCCCCTGATGATTCTGAAATAATCCTTCCCCATGCGGGGATGCGAAGTTATTTCACAGAAAACCAGTCGCGTCGGCCTGTTGGCCGGCGCGCTGTTTTTTTGCCTGTCATTTGGCGCCAGCACACCGGCTTTGGCCGCCAATCAGCAGCTGGGCACCATGCAGTCCCAGATCAAAGAGCAACAGAAGACCATCAAGCTCAGCAAGCAGGAGCTTGCCAAGCTCAATACCCAGCTCAAGGCTGACGAGCAGGCTATCTCGGCTGCCGCCGCCAAACTCAACCAGACCAGGCAACAGTTGAAGCAGAACCAGCAGACGCTGGCGACCCTGCAAAAAGACAAGCTGGCGCTGGAAGTTCAAGCCAAACATCAAAAGCAGTTGCTGGCCAAACAGGCGGAGAGCGCCTTTCAGGCGGGCAACCACGACTACCTCAAACTGCTGCTCAATCAGCAGGATCCGGCCAAACTGAGCCGCTCACTCGACTACTACGACTACCTCAACAAGGCCCGCATCGAGGCTATCGACGCCCTGCGCGCCACCCGCGACAAGCTGGCGAAAAACCAGCAGGCAACCAAAGAGACCGAAACCAGACTGCAGACCCTGCTTGCCGAACAGCAGGAGCATCACCAGACCCTGCTGGCCAGCCAGCAGAGCCGGGCCAAGGTGCGCAACCAGCTGCAGCAGTCGGTACAGGATGACGAGCAGAAGCTCACCAAGCTGGTCAAGGCGGAGAAAGCGCTGAAAGCCCGGCTGGAGGAGCTGCGCCGCAAGCGGGAAGAGCAGGAGCGCCGTGAACGGGCCGAGCGGGAGCGGTTGGCCAAGCTGAAAGCGGAGCAGGAGCGTCAGCGCAAGCTGGCCGAACAGCGCCGCGCCGAGCAACAACGACTCGCCGCCCAGCAGAACAAAACCGTCAAGCCGGCAGAACCGGCCGAAGAGGTCGCCAGCAGCAAACCAGAGCGCGGCTCGGGCATCAGCAGTGCCGGTCACTACAGCGGTCTCAAAACCAATGGCAGCCTGCGCTGGCCGGTACAGGGGCCGATCCTCATCTCCTACGGTTCACCGCGCACCGCCCAGCTCAAGTGGAAAGGCACCCTGATCGGCGCCAGCGAAGGGACCCAGGTCAAGGCGGTTGCGCCGGGACAAGTGGTCTACGCCGACTGGCTCGACGGCTTCGGTATGCTGCTGGTGATCGACCACGGCAAAGGCTATATGAGCCTCTACGGTCACAATCAGTCGCTGCTGCGTCAGGTTGGCCAGAATGTGGAACAGGGTGAACCGGTGGCACTGGTCGGTGACAGTGGCGGTCAGGACAGACCGGGCCTCTACTTCGAAATTCGCTATCAGGGCGAGGCGATCAACCCGACCAAATGGCTGGCCAAGGGTTGAGTTAACCCGGCCGACAAACGCGTCACACGCTCACTAGCAAAAGCCTGCCTCACGCAGGCTTTTGTCATTTCAGGAGCATAGCCCCCCACAGTCGGTCCCATTTGATGAAAAATTACCTATTTTTTCGCTCGGCTCAGGGGAAGACAACCAGACCGATCTGCTCCAGCAATGTCTGCTGCTGATCCTCGTTGATCTGTACTCCCTGCAGATCGACCCGGCGCAGATCCAGCCCCGGCAGATCGCACTGGCGCAGATCGCAGCCCTGCAGCTTGAAGCTGGTCCAGTCAATCTGGCCAAACTCGGAGCCGCTAAGATCGGAACCCGCCAGCGAGGCACCAAACAGGTTGGCCCCCTGCCAACGGTTGCCGGTCAGCTCGCACTTCTCCAGCAGGCAGCCCTCGAAGCTGGCGTAGCTGAAGTTGTTGCCGGTCAGATGGGCCTCGCAGAAGTAGCTTTTCGCGGTGATCTGGTTGGCGAAGCTGGCATGGCCGAAGTTGATGCCGACCGCCTGACAGTCGCGCATCTCCAGCCCCAGACACTGGCTGCGGCTGCAGTCGGCCATGGTGAGATCGCAGCGCAGGAAGCTGGCCTCGCGCAGCTCGCAACCCTGCAACAGGCAGCCCCGTTCACTCTCCCGATCGTAGAAGCTGCAGTCAATGAAGCGGCTATCGCTCAGATCCAGCCAGGAGAAGTTGCAGCCGATAAAGCGGCACTCCGAGAACTGTTCCCCCTCCACATCCTGTTGCTCGAACCGGACATCCACGAACTGCTTGCCTCTGATCATCGGAAAACTCCTGCAAAAACGGCTTCATATGCTGACTTTATCCGCCAAAAACGGTAATGTTACATGTAACATCCACGCTGGACACCCCTATGAGCCCCACCCGCAAGCGCCGCCCCACCCTGCAAGATATCGCCGACCAGACCGGCGTGACCAAGATGACTGTCAGCCGCTATCTGCGCGACCCGCAGACCGTGGCGGAGGGGACCCGCGAGCGGATCGCGGCTGTGGTGGAAGAGCTGGGTTATATCCCCAACCGGGCGCCGGATATTCTCTCCAACGCGACCAGCAAGGCGATCGGCATCCTGATCCCCTCCCTCTCCAACCAGGTCTTCTCGGCAGTGATCCATGGCATCGAGTCGGTGACCCGACCGGCCGGTTACCAGACCCTGCTGGCCCACTACGGCTACAGCCCGGAGCGGGAGGAGGAGCAAGTCGCGTCCCTGCTCTCCTATCACGTGGATGGGCTGATCCTCTCCGACAGCCAGCACACAGAGCGCACCCGCAAGATGATCGCCACCGCCGGCATTCCGGTGGTGGAGACCATGGATCTGCCGCAAACCCCCATCGACATGGTGGTCGGTATGGACCATAGAGCCGCCGCCCGGGCCATGGTAACAGAGATGCTGCGCCGGGGCCGACGCAAGGTGGTCTATCTGGGGGCACGGCTCGACGTGCGCACCCAGCTGCGGATGGAGGGTTACTATCAGGCGATGACCGACTTCGGCCTCACCGGCCAGCATCTGCTGACCGAACAATCCTCCAGCTTCACCCTGGGGGGCGAGCTGCTGGATCAGGCGCTGGTACGCTATCCCGACCTCGACGGCCTGTTCTGCACCAACGATGACCTGGCGGTGGGCGCCTTGCTGCAGTGTCAGGCAAAGTGGATCCCGGTGCCCCAGCAGATCGCCATCGCCGGTTGCAACGCTCTCGACATCGGCCACGCCATGACCCCCAAACTGGCCAGTATCGCCACCCCGCGGGAAGCGATCGGCCGGGAGGCGGCCACCATGCTGCTGGCGCGTCTCAACGGCCAATCCCAACCCGATACCCGCAAGGATATCGGCTTCTCCCTCTATGTCGGGGAGAGTCTGGGGTAATCCCTTCCCTCACCCACTTAAGTCACGCTGATAACAAACAGGCCACCCGAGGGTGGCCTGTTTGGTTTTCTGCACAACTGACGCTTAGCGTTTTACCAACTCAACCGCTTCGCGAGAGAGGCGAGTCACCTCTTCCCAGTTGCCGCTCTTGACCGCATCGGCCGGCAGCATCCAGGAGCCGCCGACGGTGGCGACACACTTGAGCGCCAGATAGTCGGCCACGTTTTTCGGGCCGATACCGCCGGTCGGGCAGAACTTCACCTGGGGCAGCGGCGCGGCAATGGCGGAGAGCGCCTTGGTGCCGCCGTTCGCTTCGGCCGGGAAGAACTTCAGGTGGTCATAGCCCGCTTCCAGCGCCTGCATCACTTCAGACGGAGTTGCCACACCCGGGATCAGCGGTGCAGTGCTCTTGGCCGCGTGAGCAAGCAGTGCCGGGGTCATCCCCGGGGAGATGACGAAGCGGGCACCGGCAGCAACGGCTGCGTCAAACTGCTCGCAGTTGAGCACGGTACCGGCACCGACCATGGCATCCGGCATCGCCTTGGCAATGAGGGCGATGGCATCGAGCGCCACCGGGGTGCGCAGGGTGATTTCGAAGACAGAGATGCCGCCGTCGAGCAGCGCCTTGGCCATCGGCAGGGCCTGATCCAGCTCGTTGATAACCATCACGGGTACCAGCGGGGAGGCGGCAAACACCTCGGCCGGGGTCACTTTCCAGTTCTGCATAGCTCTTCCTTAGTCAAAGATGGTAGCGCCACACTCGGCGCTCGATACCGCGCGACGCATCACGCTGAACAGTTCACGGCCCCACCCCTCTTGTTCCAGAGTGAGGTCAATCTCGGCCTGGGTACGGCCACTCAAATCGGTCAGACAGTCGAGGCTGCCGTTTACCGCGTCAACCCGCAGCAGGTCGCCGTCAGCAAGCAGGCCGATGGCCCCGCCGTGCAGCGCTTCCGGAGTGACGTGGATGGCGGCCGGGATCTTGCCGGAGGCACCGGAGAGACGGCCATCGGTGACCAGCGCCACCTTGTAACCCGCCTTCTGCAGGTTGCCGAGCACCGGCATCAGCTTGTGCAGCTCCGGCATGCCGTTGGCGGCCGGGCCATTGTGGCGCACCACGATAACGGCGTCCTGATTGAGATCACCCGCCTTGTAGGCCGCTTCCACCGCATGCTGGGAGGAGAAGACCCGCGCTGGCGCTTCAATCACCCGATACTCGGGAGCCACGGCAGAGACCTTGACCACGGCGCGGCCCAGATTGCCCGCCAGCAGCTTGGTGCCGCCGGTGGCCTGGAATACGCTGCCGGAAGGCGACAGCACGCTCGCATCGCCGCTTTCGCCCACCGGCTGCCATACCAGCTGGCCATCGACCAGTGTCGGACGGCTGAGGTAATCCTGCATCTCGCCAAAGACCGGAGTGGCGTCCATGTGGATCAGCCCCTCTTGCGCCAGACGGCGCATCAGGCCGGGCACGCCGCCCGCCTGTTCGAAGGCGTTGACGTCAGCCGGGCCGTTCGGGTACATGCGAACCAGCAGCGGCACCACGTCGGAGAGATCGCTGATATCATCCCAGGTCAGCACCAGACCGGCGGCGCGAGCCAGCGCCACCATGTGGATGCTGTGGTTGGTGCTGCCGCCGGAGGCGAGCAGGGCCACCAGACCGTTGACCAGCGAGCGCTCGTCCAGCACCTCGCTCAGCGGGCGATAGGCCGGGGAACCCGGGATCATGGCGCTGATGCGGCGGGCCGCTTCGGCGGTCAGGGCACGGCGCAGCTCGCTGTGTGGGTGGACAAAGGCAGAGCCCGGCAGCATCAGGCCCATGGCCTCGAACACCAGCTGGTTGGTGTTGGCGGTGCCGTAGAAGGTACAGGTGCCTGCCGCGTGGTAGGCGCCGCACTCCATCTCCAGCAGGGCATCACGGCCCACTTCACCGGCAGCGTACTTCTGACGCACCTTCACCTTCTCGTCATTGCTGATGCCGCTCGCCATCGGGCCAGCAGGAACAAATGCAGTCGGCAGGTGAGCGTGGGAGAGGGCCCCCATGATCTGACCCGGAGCGATCTTGTCGCAGATACCGAGCAGCAGGGTCGCATCAAAGGTGTTGTGAGAGAGTGACAGCGCGGTCGCCTGGGCGATCAGGTCGCGGGAGAAGAGGGACATGTCCATCCCCGGCTGACCCTGGGTCACGCCATCGCACATGGCGGGCACGCCGCCAGCGACCTGGGCACTGTGGCCCAGCTCGGCCAGTACCGCCTTGATCTGATCCGGATAGCCCTGATAGGGCTGATGGGCGCTCAGCATGTCGTTGTAGGCGGTGACGATGCCGACGTTGGCGCGGGTCATGTCGAGGATGCGACCCTTCTCGTCACTGCTGCAGGCGGCCACGGCGTGGGCCAGGTTGCCACAGGCCAGCGCGGCGCGGGTCTTGCCCTGCTCTGCCTGACGCTGGATACGGGCCAGAAATGCCTGACGACGGGCGACACTGCGCTCACGGATGCGGGCGGTGACGTCGGAAATTACCTGATGAATCATTGGGCTTGCTCCAATGCTGTGACGGCGCGGTCAACCACCTGTTCGAAGGTGCCGTCGATATCAATGTGGAATACACCGGCTTCGCCATCCGGGCGCTCCAGGGTATCGAACTGACTTTGTACCATGCTTTCACGCATGAAGTGGCCCTTGCGGGCACGCATCCGCTCGAGGATCAGCGGCTGGCTGCCATCGAGGAAGATGAAGCTGACCGACTCGTTACCTTCGCGGATCTGGTCGCGGTACTTCTTTTTGAGGGCGGAACAGACAATGATGCCGGTCTCGTTCTTCTGCTCGAGACTGTAGGCGGCGTCGCGGATCCGCTCCAGCCAGGGGGCACGATCCTCATCGTTGAGGGGGTTGCCGCCAGCCATCTTCTGGATGTTGGCCTTGGGGTGCAGGTCATCACCATCGATGAACTTGGCGCCCAGCGCTTCGGCCACTTTCAGACCCACGCTGGATTTGCCGCTACCACACACACCCATCACGATAATGCACTTACCCGCCATAATTTGACCTCTGTCCCACTTTTCAAAAAACCAGCTGTTGATGGGTTCTAATCTAACACGTTACCGGTAACATGTTACCGGTAACGATTGAAAATGTGAAGTCTGCCACAGACTGAGCAAACCCATAGTCACCTGGGCATATGATGTTGAGCCCTTGCCATAAATCTAAATAAATCATAAAGATATGGTTTGCCGACGGATCGGCAAGGTGTCACGACTGAACTTGGAAAAAGGAACGCATAACAATGTCTGACCTCTCCCTGATCATGACAGCCGCCGGCTCGATTGTGCTGCTGCTCTTCCTGGTGATGAAGGCCCGGCTCCACGCCGTGGTAGCCCTGATCCTGGTCTCCATGGTGGCGGGTCTCGCCGCCGGCATGAACCCGGCCGATATCGCCAACACCATCCAGAAAGGAATGGGTGGCACCCTCGGTTTCGTCGCGGTAGTGGTGGCGCTGGGCGCCATGTTCGGCAAGGTGATGGAAGTGACTGGTGCTCTCGACCGGGTAGCCCACACTCTGCTCGGCAAGTTTGGCGTCAAGCGCGCCAACTGGGCCATGGCCCTGACCGGCTTTGTCTGCGCCCTGCCGCTCTTCTTTGACGTGGCCGTGGTGCTGCTGATCGGCGTCGCCTTCGCCATCGTCCGTCGTGGCGGCGGCAGCGTGGTGAAGATCGGTATCGCCCTGCTGGCCGGTATCGCCACTTGCCAGGCCTTCCTTATCCCGGCGCCGGGCCCGATCCTGGTCGCTTCCCAACTGGGTGCCGACTTCGGCTACATGATCCTGTTCGGCCTGATCGCCGCCGTACCGGCGCTGATCCTGGCTGGCCCGCTGTTCGGTGACTTCATCAGCAAGATCGTCGATGTACCGCTGCCTGCCGATGCCCAGAACAGCGTCCACGATGACAGCAAATCCCTGCCCTCCTTCGGGCTGGCCATGGGCCTCATCGGTCTGCCGCTGCTGCTGATCGGCCTCAAGACCATCGTCGGTCGTTTCGTCGAGGCGGGCTCCACCCTGCACAACTGGCTGGAGTTCATCGGTCACCCCTTCACTGCCATCATGGTCGCCTGTCTGGCCGCCTTCTATCTGCTGGGTATTCGCCGCGGCATGTCCCGTGACGAGGTGATGAGCGTCTGCAACAGCGCCATCCAGCCCGCCGGTGTCATCATCCTGGTGACCGGTGCCGGCGGCGTGTTCAAGCAGGTGCTGGTTGACTCCGGCGTGGGTGCCGCCCTTGGCAACATGCTGGCCGACTCCGGTCTGCCCATCGTCGCACTGGCTTTCATTCTGGCCGCTGCGGTGCGGGTGATTCAGGGTTCCGCCACCGTCGCCATGCTGACCGCCTGCGGTCTGGTGCTGCCGATGCTGGAGCCGCTCGGCCTGAATGGCGCCCAGCTGGCTGCCGTCACCATCGCCATCGGCGGCGGTGCCATCGTGCTCTCCCACGTCAACGACTCCGGTTTCTGGCTGGCGAACCGCTACCTCGGCCTGACCGAGAAGCAGACCCTGCAGACCTGGACCGTGATGGAAACCATCATCGGCACCACTGGCGGCGTGATGGCGATGATCATCTACAGCTTCCTCTGACAAGGGCGAAATGTGTCTAGTCCTGAAATAGGTTTACACATTTTCAACTAGCATTTCTCTACTCAGAA
>OLFS01001090.1_pt1 | contig 22834 bp, 30 predicted proteins | sample 1605491 | NCBI WGS metagenome assembly OLFS01 (sample SAMEA3888921, study PRJEB22519) | human gut metagenome | biome: human gut; feature: human-associated habitat; material: faeces | place: Denmark | collected 2011 | reverse complement strand
CCGGAGCCCGGGGGTACAGGGGGCGGCGGCGACTGGCCGCCCCCTGTGCGCTCCCCGCGTCATAAGAGACATAACGCAGAAGATCAACCGGGAGCGCAATCTGCCCGGAATTAACATAGAAGTTGTAGCCCTGCCAAACATAGTGCGAACAGGGACATTTCCGGTTGTGCCGTTATTTCGCCGGGTGGCGGCTGCGCCTTACCCGGCCTACAACGACTGCCGGGCAATCCGACTCGGACGACGACTCAACCCTGCGCGGCGTCGATGTCGTCAAACACCTGCTGCGCCAGATGCATCGTGGCATTCGCCGCCGGCAGCCCACAGTACAGCGCAGAGTGCATGATCAACTCTTTCAGCTCATCGCGGGTGACCCCGTTGTTAAACGACGCGCGCAGATGCATCTTCAGCTCCGCCTCGCGATTGAGAGCAATCAGCATGGCAATGGTGATCATGCTGCGGGTGTGGTGGTCGAGCCCCGGACGGGTCCAGGTCTCACCCCAGGCGTAGCGGGTGATAAAGTCCTGAAACTCGTCATTCAACGGCGTCAGATGCTGCAGGGTACGGTCGACGTGGGCGTCGCCCAATACTTTGCGCCGTACCGTCATTCCGTCCTGATAGCGCTGTTTATCCTCCATGGCGTTCCCCCTGGAAAAAGCTTAGCAGCGCCGAAGTAAAGCTTTTCGGCGCCTCAATGTTTGACAGATGCGATGCCGCCAGCACCACCACCTGGGAAGAGGGGATCTGCTGCTGCAGGAAACTGGCGTCACTGACCGTAGTGACAGGGTCACTTTCACCGGCGATAATTAATGTCGGCAGCGGGATCTGCCCCACTTCGCCCCGCAGGTCGGCGGCGGCCAGCGCCTCGCAGCAGGCGGCATAGCCTTCGACGTCGGTATGGGTTAACTGGTGGCATAGCGCCTCCACCACCTCCGGCGCCTTCTGGCGAAACGCATGAGTGAACCAGCGATCCGCCGCCCCGGCGGCCACCACCGCCATTCCCTCCTGGCGTACCGCCCGCGCCCGCGACAGCCAGCTGGCCTGATCGCCAATGCGCGCCGCGGTGTTGGCAACGGCCAGACCATAAAAACGTTCTGGCGCAAAGCGTCCCAGCCACAGGCCGGTCAGACCGCCCATCGAGATCCCGCAGAACCAGGCGCGGTCGATATTCAGGTGATCGAGCAGCGCAATCACATCTTCCCCCAGTTGGGCGAGGGTCACTTTGCCATTTTTCGTTGTATTACCGTGACCGTGGGTGTCATAGCGCAGCACCCGAAAATGGGCGGTTAACGCCGCGATCTGCGGCTGCCACATCGCCCGGGTGGTGCCCAGCGAGTTGGAGAGGACGATAACCGGCGCGCCCTCCGGCCCGTCGAGTTGATAATCAAGATTCATCACGTTGCTCCTGATAACGCGCCAGCACCTGGCGCACAAAGCGTTCGGCGCTGCCGGTCGCCGTTGCCGGGTCCAGCAGCGTGGTTAAGCGTTCATGAGAGAGATACTGACTGACCTGTGGGTCAGCCGCGAGCAGATCGACCAGCGGAGAGTGACGGTCCAGCGCCTGACGGCACAGCGCCTCGATATGATGATGCGCCTCGGCTTTGCCGATGAATTCCGCCAGCGCCAGGGTCACCGCCTCGGCCATGATCAGCCCGTGGGTGATATCGAGATCGGCACGCATTTTCTGCGGGAAGACCTGCATATCGCGCACCAGCGCTTCACTTTGCGCCAGCGCCCCACCCACCAGGGTAATCAGCTCCGGCAGCGTCTCCCACTCCGCCTGCCAGCCGCCCAGCGCCCGCTCGTGCTGCTGGAGTTGGCTGGCGTAGAGGGTCGCCATCAGCCCCGGCGTACGCTGGGCGGCGGTCAGGATCGCCGCGCAGGCCACCGGATTGCGCTTATGCGGCATCGTCGATGAGCCGCCGCGGCCTTCCGCCACCGGCTCGCCGACCTCAGCCACTTCGGTCTGCATCAGCAGGGAGAAGTCGTTAGCGAATTTCCCCAGGGTACCGCAGACACCGGCAAACCAGGCGCCCGCCTCCAGCAGCCGATCGCGCTGGCTGTGCCACGGGGTATCCGGCAGCGACAGACCGAGGATCTGCGCCAGCGCCTGGCCAACCGCCGGCCCTTTCTCTTTTAGCGCGTCCAGAGTGCCCGCGGCGCCGCCAAACTGCAGCACCAGCAGCCGCGGACGCATCTCGCGCAGCCGCTGCTGCCAGCGCAGGAGCGCGTCGAGGGTGCCCGCCAGCTTCAGGCCAAAGGTCACCGGCAGCGCATGCTGCATCCAGGTCCGACCCGGCATGACAGTATCGCGATAACGATCCGCCTGGAGAGCCAGGGCAGCCAACAGCTGCTCAAGCAAGGTCTCAGCGGCATCCAGCGCCCCGCGCAGCTGGAGCACCAGTCCGGTGTCGATGGCGTCCTGACTGGTGGCTCCCCAGTGGACGTAGCGCGCAGCCTCGGGATCTCGCGCTTTTACCTGTACCGTCAGCTGTTTCACCAGCGGGATCGCCAGGTTACCGGCCCCCACCGCCGCCTCGCCCAGCGCGGCAAAATCGATGGTCTCGTGGCGGCAGGCCGCGACAATCGGCCCGACCGCTTCCGGCGGCACCATCCCGCAGACGGCCTGCGCCTGCGCCAGCGCCGCTTCAAAATCCAGCATGCCCTGCACCCGCTGCGCGTCGCTGAACCAGTCGGTCAGCGGACTGCTGCGCAGCATTGGGGTCAACAAACTCATTCTGGCTCCTTAAACACGTTCAATAATCAGGGCGATCCCCTGTCCGACGCCGATGCACATGGTGCACAGGGCGTAGCGGCCGCCGGTCCGTTTCAGCTGATAAGCCGCGGTCATCGCCAGCCGGCCGCCGGAGGCACCGAGCGGGTGGCCCAGCGCAATCGCCCCGCCGTTAGGGTTCACGTGGGCGGCATCATCCGGTAAGCCCAGATCACGGGTCACCGCCAGCGCCTGAGCGGCGAAGGCTTCATTCAGTTCGATGACATCCATCTGGGCTAATGTCAGGCCGGTCTGCGCCAGCACCTTACGCACCGCGGGCGCCGGGCCAAAGCCCATGATCCGCGGCGCAACGCCCGCCGTCGCCACGCCGACCACCCGGGCCAGCGGTTGAAGATCGTGAGCCGCCAGCGCCGTCTCGCTGGCCAGCAGCAGCGCACAGGCGCCATCGTTAACGCCGGAGGCGTTACCGGCGGTGACGCTGCCGTCGGCGCGCACCACGCCGCGCAGTTTAGCCAGCGCCTCCAGCGAGGTACTGCGCGGGTGCTCATCGCGGCTAAACAGCAGCGGCTCGCCTTTGCGCTGCGGCACCTGGACGGCAATCAGCTCATCGGCGAACCGCCCCGCCTCCTGCGCCGCGGCGGTACGTAGTTGACTGCGTAAGGCGAACGCGTCCTGATCGGCACGGGAAATGGCAAACTCATCGGCGACGTTTTCCGCCGTCTCCGGCATGGAATGCACGCCGTACAGGGCTTTCATCTGCGGGTTAATAAAGCGCCAGCCGATGGTGGTATCCTCCATCTGCATGCTGCGGCTAAAGGCGCTCTCTGCTTTCCCCATCACAAACGGCGCGCGGGACATGCTCTCCACGCCGCCAGCGATCATCAGCTGCGTCTCGCCGCTTTTAATCGCCCGCGCCGCGACGCCGATCGCATCGAGGCTGGAACCGCACAGGCGGTTGATGGTGCTCCCGGGCACGCTCTCCGGCAGCCCGGCCAGCAGCAGCGCCATCCGCGCCACGTTGCGGTTATCTTCCCCGGCCTGGTTGGCGCAGCCAAAGATCACATCGTCAATGCGCGAGGGATCCAGTCCCGGGTTACGCTCCAGCAGGGCTTTTAATGGCAGCGCCGCGAGGTCGTCGGCGCGCATCGTCGCCAGGGTACCACCGAAACGGCCAAAGGGTGTACGTACCGCATCACAGATAAATGCCTGATTCATCATAGGTTCCTTACGCGCTTTCCGCCAGTTGTTCAAAGGTCAGCGCCACCGGAGTGATGCGCTGCAGCTCTTCAAAAGAGAGACCGTTAAAGATTTCACGTACCACCGGGCCGCGGTCGGTGATGTCGATCACCGCCAGGTCGGTATAGATCCGGCTGACGCAGCCGACGCCGGTCAGCGGGTAGCTGCACTGCGCCACCAGCTTGCACTCGCCGTCACGGGTCAGTTGGTCCATCATCACGAACACCTGACGGGCGCCGATGGCCAGATCCATCGCCCCGCCAACGGCCGGGATCGCATCCGGCGCACCGGTACTCCAGTTGGCGAGGTCGCCGCTGGCGGAAACCTGATAGGCCCCCAGCACGCAGATATCGAGATGGCCGCCGCGCATCATGGCGAAGGAGTCGCCGTGGTGGAAATAGCAGCCGCCCTGCAGGAGGGTGACATACTCTTTACCGGCATTGATCAGCTCGGGATCTTCTTCCCCGGGCTGTGGTTTCGGCCCCATCCCCAACAGGCCGTTTTCGCTGTGCAGGAACACTTCTTTGTCGGCAGGCAGGTAATTGGCAATGCGGGTCGGCAGGCCGATGCCGAGGTTGACGTAAGCGCCTTCGGGAATATCGCGGGCCACGCGCTGGGCCATTTCGTCACGGGTCAGTTTTTGCATCTCGGGCTCCTCAGGCGCGTTGTGCGGCAGTCAGGTTTTCCAGCGAGAAGACACGCTGGACGAAAATGCCGGGGGTGATGATGTGTTCCGGGTCGAGGTCGCCCAGCGGCACCAGCTGCGAGACCTCGACGATGGTGGTTTTCGCCGCCGTCGCCATGATCGGGCCAAAGTTGCGCGCCGCCTTGCGATAGACCAGGTTGCCCCAGCGGTCGCCCTGATGGGCCTTAATGAGCGCGAAATCGGCTTTAATCGGATATTCCAGTACGTAATGGCGACCATCGATTTCCCGCGTCTCCTTGCCTTCCGCCAGCGGTGTGCCGTAGCCGGTGGGGGTAAACACTGCCCCCAGCCCGGCGCCAGCCGCCTGGATCCGCGCCGCGAGGTTCCCCTGCGGCACCAGCTCCAGCTCCACTTTGCCGCGGCGATAGAGGTCATCGAAAATCTGGGAATCCACCTGGCGCGGGAAGGAGCAGATCATCTTGCGTACTCGCCCGGCTTTCAGCAGCGCCGCGAGACCCACTTCCCCGTTGCCGGCATTGTTATTAATGATGGTCAGGTCGCGGGCGCCCTGGTCAATCAGGGCGTCAATCAGAAAGGTCGGCTGGCCGGCGGGACCAAAGCCGCCGATCATAATAGTCGCCCCGTCGTGGATCCCGGCGATGGCCTCGCTCAGCGTCGATACGCTTTTATCAATCATCAGGTCGCTCCAGTGATGTGCGGTAATCGCACTTTTATTCGTTGTTCGCACAAAATGTGACCCGCTTAACGATGTCGGTCAAGGGCGATAATCGAAATATGGTGCGATAATCGAACATCGGTTATCTTTAGCGAAAGAATGTGATCGATGGCAAATATGGGGAACAGAAATGGACAAGCATCCAGACGATTTACTGACCGGCGACGGCGATCCGTTTAAGGGCGATCCTAACTTTATGGCCTCCCTGGCGCGCGGCCTGGAGGTGATTCAGGCGTTCACGCCGCAGCGGCCCCTGCTGTCTATCTCGCAGATCAGCCAGAAGACCGGCATTCCGCGCGCGGCGGTGCGCCGCTGCCTGTATACCCTGAGCAAGCTGGGGTTCGTGTATGCCGAAGACGGTAAGAATTTCCAGCTGCGACCGCGGATCCTGGCGCTGGGCCACGCCTGGCTGGCCTCGACGCCGCTGGCGCGTTCGGCGCAGCCGGTGCTGCGACATCTGAGCGAAATGCTCAACGAGTCCTGCTCCATCGCCACCCTCGACGGGGACGATATTCTGTATATCGCCCGCGCCTCCAGCTCGCGGATTATGACCATCGACCTGGATATCGGCAGCCGCCTTCCGGCCTGGGCGACCTCGATGGGCCGGGTGCTGCTCAGCCATCAGCCGGAGGAGAAGCTCAACGACATGCTGGCTCGGGTGACCATGATCCGCTACACCCCGCAGACGGTGGATTCGGTGGCGAAGCTGCGCACAGAACTGAAACGGGTGCATCAGCAGGGGTATGCCCTCAACGACCAGGAGCTGGAGATGGGCCTGCGCTCCCTAGCGGTACCGCTGTTTAACGCTCAGGGGCAGGTCCAGGCGGCGCTGAACGTTGGGGTGCATGCGGGCCAGATGTCGGCCCGCGAGATGATCGATCGCGTGCTGCCGGAGCTGCAAAAAGCCGCCCGCGAGCTGACGCTGCTTCTGCGCTAACGACTGCGCTTGGCGTGCTGCTCCCAGGTCTCCTGCTTCGCCTCGGCCGATTTACGCAGCGCGACATAGCAGGCGCCGCTGCCGCCATGATGTGGAAGCGCGGCGCAGAAGGCCTGCACCTCCGGCAGCTCTTCCAGCCAGCGCGCCAGATAGCTGCGGATAATATTGGCGTGGGACTGGTCGTCGCGGCCTTTGCCGTGAACGATCAGCACATTACGTAACCCCTCTTTCTGCGCCTGCACCATAAAGGCGAAGAGCATCTGTCGGCACTGTTCCACCGGCTGGCGCAGCAGGGAGAGGCTCGCCTGCTGGCTGTATTTCCCCCGCCGCAGCTTATCCAGCACGCCGCTCTGCAGCCCTTCACGCTTAAACTCCAGCGGCGTGGCGAGCGGCACGATATCGAGATAGCCGGTGGTGAGAAAATTATCCAGTTGCAGGGTATCGACGCGCTGCGGGGCCCGGCTGTTGCGCCCGGGATGCCAGTGCACGTCATTGTTACGTTTCAGAGGCTGGACATCTTCCATGGCGTCAAGAAACAGGGATTTGTCATCAAGGTTCATGGGCTCTCCTCCAGCGGCTGTCGCCAGCTACTATAGCCGCCCGGCGCTCCCCCCTCAACGCGTTTAGCCGCGTTCGCTGGCAAAGTGAGCGCGACGGGCGATTAAGGAAACAATTGTCGGCTCTGGCGGCGAAACAGCGTGATTAACGACGCCGTTAATGGCGTCTGCCGGGTATCGCGCCGCTGGATCAGATAATAGGTGGCCGTCGGCAAGACGTCGCGGACAGGGATCATCACCAGCTTGTCCGCCATCAGCGGATCGTTGCCGAGCTCCACCGGCAGGATGCTGAGAAAATCACTTTTCACCACCAGGCTAATGCACGACGAGAAGGTTTCGCAAACAATATCTACCTTTGGCGCTAACCCGGCCTGATTAAGCCGGTCCTGCAGCTGTTTAAAGTAGCTGCCGCGCGGCGTCGGCATGGTCCAGTGGTGATCCATCAACTCCCCCAGCGAGGTGGCCTGCGCCGCAGGATGTCCTGCACGGGCGAACACCGCGAACGGTTTCTCAAACAGTTTCTCAAAGCTGAACTCATGGTCGTACGGCCCGGGGTAATAGGTATTGATGGTGAAATCCAGCTCTCCCTGGCGCAGCTCATTGATCATCGCCAGCAACTGGCCCTCCATGATCCGCACCTTTACCTGCGGATGCTGCTGATGAAAGCGGCAGATCACCGACGGCATCAGCGACCGGGCGACGCTGGCGCCGAGGCCAATATTAATTTGCCCGGCCTGCTCGCCCTGGCGCTGCAGCAGTTCGTCCTGCGCCGCCCGCAGCTCTTCAAGGATCAAGCTCGCATGTTGGTAAAAGCTTTCGCCGTTTTCGGTCAGCGCCACCCCCTGACTGCGGCGCACGAACAGCTGGGCGGAAAGCCCCTCCTCCAGTTCTTTAATCGCTTTGGTCAGGGCCGGCTGCGAGACCGCCAGCGCCCGGCTGGCGCCGCGAATACTCCCTTCCCGGGCCACTTCGACGAAGGCGCGGATATGATGAAATTTAATCTGAAATGCCATGCTTTAGGTGATAACCATTGTTTATCAGACATAAGAAAATCACATCTACTGTAATCCATCAGGCTATGGCAGGTTAAGTGGGATACGGCCTGTAAAACGTAAGTGATAAACAAAAGCTATCACATCGTGAACGCCGTCACATTTTTTACTTATGACAGGATGAGCTATGCCGCAACTTGATGAATACCTCCACCAGTTGGCGCCGGCCATGATCCAATGGCGCCGTGATTTTCACCTGCACGCGGAATCCGGCTGGCTGGAATTCCGCACTGCCAGCAAGGTGGCGGAGATCCTCGACGGGCTCGGCTATCAGCTGGCGCTGGGGCGCGATGTCATCGATGCCGATAGCCGGATGGGGCTGCCGGACGAGGATACCCTGGCCCAGGCTTTCGAGCGCGCCCGCGAACAGGGCGCGCCGGAACGCTGGCTGCCGGCGTTTGAAGGCGGTTTCGCCGGCGTGGTCGCCACGCTCGACACCGGGCGGCCCGGCCCAACCCTGGCCTTCCGCGTCGATATGGATGCCCTTGACCTCAATGAACAGCACGACGACAGCCACCGCCCTCATCGCGACCATTTCGCCTCCTGCAACGCCGGCATGATGCACGCCTGCGGCCATGATGGCCATACCGCCATCGGGCTGGGCCTGGCGCATGTCCTGAAGCAGTATGCCGCGCAGCTCAACGGGGTGATCAAACTGATTTTCCAGCCCGCTGAAGAGGGCACCCGCGGCGCCCGGGCGATGGTGGCCGCCGGCGTGGTGGATGACGTGGATTATTTCACGGCGATCCATATCGGGACCGGTGTGCCGGCAGGTACCGTCGTCTGCGGCGGCGACAACTTTATGGCCACTACTAAATTCGACGTGCAGTTCAGCGGCGTGGCCGCCCACGCCGGCGGCAAGCCGGAGGAGGGGCGCAACGCGCTGCTGGCCGCCGCCCAGGCCGCTCTTGGCCTGCACGCCATCCCGCCGCACAGCGCCGGCGCCTCGCGGGTCAACGTCGGGGTGATGCAGGCGGGCACCGGGCGCAACGTGGTGCCCTCTTCCGCGCTGTTAAAAGTGGAAACCCGCGGTGAAAGCGAAGCCATTAACCAGTACGTGTTCGAGCGGGCGCAGCACGTCGTCGCCGGGGCGGCGGCGATGTACGAAGCCCGCTACGAACTACGCATGATGGGTGCGGCGACCGCCAGCGCGCCGTCGCCGGCGTGGGTGGACTATCTGCGCGAACAGGCCGCCCGTGTGCCCGGCGTGCAACAGGCGGTGGATCGTATCGCCGCCCCGGCGGGCTCGGAAGACGCCACCCTGATGATGGCCCGGGTCCAGGCGCGCGGCGGCCTCGCCTCGTACATGATCTTCGGCACCCAACTGAGCGCCGGTCACCACAACGAGAAGTTTGACTTCGACGAGAGCGTCATGGCGCTAGCGGTAGAAACTCTGGCGCGTATCGCGCTTAACTTTCCCTGGCAGCGGGGGGTGTAATGGAAGCCATTTTTCAGTTTGTGGACGAGATTATTGAGACGCGACGCGAGGCGTACTGCGCCATCGCCGATGACATCTGGGATCACCCGGAGACCCGCTTTGAGGAGTACTGGTCCGCCCAACGCCTGGCGGATGCGCTGGAGGCAGAAGGTTTCCAGCTCACTCGCGATGCGGGTGGGATCCCGAATGCCTTTATCGCCAGCGTCGGCGAAGGCCAACCGGTGATTGCCCTGCTCGGCGAATTTGACGCCCTGGCGGGCCTCAGCCAGCAGGCGCACTGCGCGGAACCGACACCCTTGACACCGGGAGCCAACGGCCACGGCTGCGGGCACAATCTGCTCGGTACGGCGGCATTCGCCGCGGCGGTCGCCGCCAAAGCCTGGCTGCAACAGCATGGCGGCGCGGGCACGCTGCGCTTCTATGGTTGTCCCGGCGAGGAAGGCGGATCGGGAAAAACCTTTATGGTGCGCGAAGGGTTGTTTGATGATGTCGATGCGGCGCTGACCTGGCATCCGGAAGCCTGGGCCGGGATGTTCAGCACCCGCACCCTCGCCAATATTCAGGCGGCATGGCGTTTTACCGGCACCGCCGCCCACGCTGCGAATTCGCCGCACCTGGGCCGGAGCGCGCTGGATGCCGTCACTCTGATGACCACCGGCAGCAACTTCCTCAATGAACATATCATCGAGAAGGCGCGGGTCCATTATGCCATTACCGATACCGGCGGTGTCTCGCCCAACGTGGTGCAGGCTCAGGCGGAAGTGCTGTATCTGATCCGTGCGCCGGAGATGGCCGACGCGGAGGAGATCTTCGCCCGCATCGAGAAGATTGCTCAGGGGGCCGCGCTGATGACCGAGACCCAGGTCAGCTGCCGCTTTGAAAAAGCCTGCTCCAGCTATCTCCCCAACCGCACGCTTGAGGCGGCGATGTATCAGGCGGTCTGTCATTACGGTACCCCCGCCTGGAGCGACGAGGAGCGCGCTTTTGCCGCGGCGATACGCGCCACCCTCAGCGCCAACGATATTAACAACAGCCTGAACAATATTGCCGGCACCAGTGGGGAGGAAGGCAAAACGTTCGCTCGTCGCCACCGCGACACGCTGCTGATTGATGAGGTGGCGCCCTGGGCGGCCACGGATAACGTCCTCGCCGGCTCCACTGACGTCGGCGATGTCAGCTGGAAAGCGCCGGTGGCTCAGTGCTTCAGCCCGTGCTTCGCGGTGGGAACCCCGCTGCACAGCTGGCAGCTGGTGAGCCAGGGCAGAACCTCCATTGCCCATAAAGGGATGTTGCTGGCGGGGAAAGTGCTCGCGGCGACCGCGATCCGTTTATTCAGCGACAGCGCCCTGCTGGCGGCCAGCCAACAAGAACTCAGGCAGGTACTGGCCGAACGCCCCTATCGTTGCCCGATCCCGGCGGAGGTGAGTCCGTCCGTTTTACGATAACCACTTAAGACAGGCTACTCCTGGCCAACGCTGACCGGCATCGCGGCACGCACCGACCATAATAACCGCCGGCAGTACGGGAGCAGGCCTGCCCAACACAACAACGACAACAGAGGAACGCCCATGAGTATGTCATCCATACCGTCGTCTTCCCCCGGCGGAAAGCGCTATGGCTGGGTAGAGAAGATCGGTAACAAAGTCCCGCACCCGTTTTTGCTGTTTATCTATCTTATCGTGGCGCTGATCGCGGCCACGGCGATACTTTCCGCCTTCAACGTCGGGGTGCAGAACCCTACGGATGGTTCACGGGTGGTGGTCAAAAATCTGCTCAGCGTGGAAGGGTTGCACTGGTTTTTGCCCAACGTCATTAAAAACTTCAGCGGTTTCGCGCCGCTGGGGGCGATCCTCGCCCTGGTGCTGGGCGCCGGCTTCGCCGAGCGGGTGGGCCTGTTACCCGCGCTGATGGTGAAGATGGCCTCTCACGTCAGCGCCCGATATGCCAGCTATATGGTGCTGTTTATCGCCTTCTTCAGCCATATCTCTTCTGACGCGGCGCTGGTAATTATGCCGCCGCTGGGCGCGCTGATGTTCCTCGCCGTCGGTCGGCATCCTGTCGCCGGCCTGTTGGCGGCGATTGCCGGTGTGGGCTGCGGCTTTACCGCCAATTTACTGATCGTCACCACCGACGTACTGCTCTCGGGGATCAGCACCGAGGCGGCAAAATCCATCGATGCCTCTTTGCACGTCAGCGTGATCGACAACTGGTACTTTATGGCGACCTCGGTGATCGTTCTGACGCTCGTCGGCGGACTGATCACCGATAAGCTGGTGGAGCCGCGGCTGGGCCAGTGGCAAGGCAGTCGTGATGAAAAGCTGCAGACGCTGACGCCCGAGGAGCGTTTCGGCCTGCGCATCGCCGGCGTGGCAACGCTGGTATTCGTGGCGGTCGTCGCCCTGATGGTGGTCCCCGAGAACGGTATTCTTCGCGACCCGGTTCAACATACGGTCATGCCCTCGCCGTTTATCAAAGGCATCGTGCCGCTAATTATCTTTTTCTTCTTTGTCGTGTCGCTGGCATACGGCATCGCCACCGGCAAAATTCGCCGCCAGGCCGACCTGCCGCAGCTGATGATTGAGCCGATGAAAGAGATGGCCGGGTTTATCGTGATGGTCTTCCCGCTGGCGCAGTTCGTGGCGATGTTCAATCGCAGCCACAAAACAGACTCCATAAAATATATACAATAATATCAGTTACATATAAAAATACACTGGATATTCAGCCAGTTATATTTTAGTCTATTTTTACCCGTTTTAACCCATTCTGTTGTTATCAGCACCCCATACAGCACCCCATACAGCACCCCACAGTTGAAGGTTTGGATATGGCTTTCTTCACCATAGAAAAAAGATTACGCAGTGATGGAACTGCCCGTTATCGCTGTACTGTAGCCGTTAAACAAAATGGTAAGTACGTCCACCGGGAGAACAAAACCTTCTCCAAGAACACCCTTGCGAAGTCCTGGGGTGCTAAACGTGTAGCATACATTGAAGAGCATGGTCTCCCAGAGCCAGACAAAGAGATGAAAGAGATCTCTGTTTTAACTGTTGGAGACCTGCTTACTCAGTATGAAAACCACCCAAACATAACGCTCGGCGCATCAAAAAGAAGCTCTCTCCGCACCCTTGGCCGTTCCTTTCTGGCAGAAATTAAACTTGCGGAGTTGACAGCAAAACATATTATCGAGCACTGCCAGACCCGAAAAGCGCAAGGACTTGCGCCTTCCACTATCAGCGTATTTGGCTCCCATAGCTTCCCGGCTTTATCCCGCCAGCTATCTATCGTGACGCTTAGTTGCTTTGAGCGGCCATAACGCCTGTTCATCTCCCAGTCTATCGCGCGCTGTGCCTGCTGAGACGCCATCAGGGTGCTTTCAACGATGACGATACGCTTCCGATAGCGCATCTTTGCCTCTTCCGGATCGCGCGCTGTGGCCAGGGTTACTGAGTCATAGGCTGTATCGGGTGAAAAACCAGCTATTGGTGAAACGCTCATCGAGATGCCAACATAGTCAGAAAACCTTTCCGACATATCAGCGCGGTAGTACGCCTGCTCTATATTTTCCCCTTCAGCGACACCACTGGCCGCGCGACGGGTTCCTACTCGCGTGAGAAACAGGCTACCGTCCGGAAGGTCATAATAAAGCAGAGCAGACCAGCGAGTTACTCGCTCAATTATTTCCTGTGGAGACTCCCCCCAGTTAATTGTGAACTGAGGGACATTAACCAGATCACTAACATCGCAAGAAACGCTGATGCCATACCATGAAGCCAGGCGGGAAGCGATACTCAGCGCATCACTTTGGTTGATGACATTGTTTGGCCACTCTGCAGAGCAGTCCACCAGATCCTGACACTTGCTGCGCCCGTTCGCCTGCACTTCATGCCTGGATCGTGTAATTGACGGCTCCCAACTGTCAACGTAACCCGTCAGGACCAGATCATTACCGATGCGCACTTGGCAGGACTGCCCCTCCTGCACCAGCTGCTTATCGTTAGTCCCTGGGTAATAATCCATTAGCCCAAGACTAAAATCGGAAGGGAAGCGTTCTATGCTTCTGGTAACACGAACTGAATCCCAGCCCTCTATAATTTTATTTCCTACCGTTAACCTAACCGTATCCAGATCGTCGCTCATTGCCGTAATACCTTCATCGAAACAGGCATAAATGCCGGATGGGGAACGCTGGACTCCTGAATCAGCTCATCCGCTCTTGAAGCATCCTGATACAGCCGACTAGCTAGAGTAAGCGCGGGTAGAGGCTGAGCTGAATTAAATTGCATTAGCTCGCTCAAACCACCAGAAATGGTTGACATAGCCTCAAGAAATGAAGATCTGACCAGCAACAACTCACCGTATAAATCATCATCGGCTCTGTCGCCAGCAACCAGAAGCGCGGCATCAAGTTGGTTAGCTACACGCCGGGTTATTTGCTCCGCTTCATCGCGGCTGGTAGGGTTGGAATCTGATGCCGCTGTAGCCATAGCAGCACTACATAAAACGATAATCAGAGTATTAACGGTCTGTGCAATGTCGGCGCTTGAAGTCGAATTCTGATATTCGGTGCTGGTTGCATTTGCCAGCTTTTCCAGTGCCGTAATACGCTCGTTAACACCACCGGTGCAGTTGAGGATGTAATTAATTAAGTCGGCTGCGCGCTGGATAAAATCATCAATGGTTGTTGAATTATTGAGCGTGGTAGCGGCGTCAGTAATTCCCTGCCTGTCCATAATGGCTTGAGCAGAAACCTGATCCGATAATAATTGAAAATCTTCCGCATCATCTGCTGAGGTTCCACCTGTCAATCCTGATGATGAGCCGCCCACAGTGCCTTTGCTATATCGACCATATCGCTCATTACCAAATGTTGATTTCAGCACGCTACTGATATTTGTCACTTCATTAATGGTGCTGTTAACCATATTTGACCAAAAGCTTATAGTGCTTTTTATTGTTTTTATTGCCTGGCTAACCCCACGCATTTCAGCTTTAACACGTGCGATGGTGCTGAGAACCGTAGTGCTTACCAGTTTCAGGTAGTTTGTTTTAACCGTTTTTGATGATGCACTACTGCCGGTTATAGCAAATACTTTAATGCCGGACTCAATGAGTGTCAGGGTGAACTCAAATACTCTCCCACTCTTCATATCTCCGGAAAGGCTTAGGCCATTTTCAGGTACAGAAACGGTCATCTCACCAAGCGTGGGATGAATTAGCGTCCCACTGCCCTTGGTTTCACAAGCGGCGATCAATGCTATCCTCTGGGATATGGCATCTCCACCACCGTATATGAGGCTATCCTGAACGAGGAACCCTTTGAGGACGAAACGACGAGTGCCTCGCCCCATATCCTCTATCCAGGCGGTATCCCTGTAAGGGTATTCATGTACAGCCTGACGGCGTCCGTGACTCCCCTCTTCACTGATGATGGCAAAGGGGACGCCACGGAAGGAGCATGGCCGAAGCTGGCTTTGCCAGTCATCAACCGTATCTCCCCCCATCAGAGATGTGATCGCATCCTGAATGATTGCCATCAATCCTCCGGAAATAAAAAAACCGCCGGTACAGGCGGTTATTTGTTAATAATTCATGGGAGTGGTAATTTTCCCATTATTTTCTACTTTATAGGTTTTCCTCTCTCCTTTATCGTTAATCATGGTTATTTCCAGTTTTAACGGTTGCTCAGCCAGGGCATCAGCAATGGATCGAGATATATTTTCGGCAATCACGTTAACATTCCCATCTCCTTCACCAGGAGACAGTATGGAAGGCGGCCTTCCTCCACTTCCTGCGCCAGAAATGATATCCCGGCGCTGCTGCGTCAACCTTTCCTGGCTTCTCAGTCCAGACCACCTGTCATCCATAATGGCAGACTGAATAGCATTACTCAGTTGATCTTCCGTGTAGGGTTGCGAGCCCTGTTCGTGCTGAATCATTGAAGACATTAATGCCTTGAGCACCTCTGGGTTATGAAGGTCAAGCCGTTGATCGGCTCCATACCCAGTTCTTGAGGTCACATCGTCAATATATGCACGCGTGTTATTTTCAGAACGCGGTGCATATGTATGAATAAATTCTCTTGGTGTATTATTTCCACGGTCACCATAAAGCATTAACTGACGAGCCATTGCTGCGAGCCCGTCGTTATCACTGGCGAATGTAGAAAACCCCTGATTTCTCCCCGTTGAGTTTGAGGCTTCCCTTAAATTGCCTGGGTTATGGTTTCTAAATCCCAGAGTGTTTTTACCATCTGGGTTATAAATGACAGGACCTCTTTCAGGTTGAGGTTTTGTAATAGCACTAACATCATCAAGAAGTTGCCGGGAGCGGTCCTGACTATAAAAATATTGACGATATTTCTTCCTTGCTTCATCGGTCATAACACCAGCAGTCAGCTGGTTTTTTTCATTCCCGTTTAGGCTCTTCTGAAATTCAGGGTCTGCCATAGCCCTGCGCATCAGTTCTGAATCATCACCTTTATTCTGCCCTGCAAATCGACTTAAAGATATATTGTCAAAATTATTTGCCAGCATATCTGTAAAGCCATTAACCATATCGGTAAGGTCATTATTGTCGAGCGAGGCATAAACCTTACGTTCAAGCTTTGATTTGAATCCATCCCATGAGGCGCTTGCTTCCTTAACTGCAACATCGAAGTTTTTTAATTGTTGGTTGAGCGCAGGATCTACTGTTAATCCCACCTTGTCCGCTTTTGCCAAAAGACCAGCATATTTTGCGCCTTCACGCATAAGCGTTAGCATTTCAGGTGTTAAACCCATCGCATCGGCAAATGACTTTTGTTGATCAGGCCGAAGTTTTGGGAAAATCCTTGCTATTGACTCAAGCGTCCTTAGCGTGTTGACAGAGCCATCATTATTTCTTTCAATTTGGGCACCAATCTGTGCCATTGCTGCCATGACACCCGCATTTTTACCGCTATTTGCTTCGTTGAGAGACTTGAAGATCCCCTCGATAGAAGATGCAGCACTTTCACTGTCAGCCCCTACAAGCTGTAGAGCCCCGGAAAGTCGGGAAAAGTCCTGAACACTCATAGCTGTATTTTGCGCATGTGTGTTCAGGTCATAAGCGCCTCTGGCTGCTTCCCGGTAGCTTTCTGCGAGCTTACCTGTCGCATATGCAGCGCCACCGATTGTACCGATAACTCCACCAGCCAGCCCCAGCCCAGCCAACTTGCCTGCCAGTTCTCCCACTATTTTCATGGGGGGGATCATGTCGCCAATAAACTGAACGTTATCGCGTGCGGTCCGGGCCATAATATCCAGCCTGGAATTATATCCGTTCAGCCCATCAATCGTCTCCTGCCCACCTAACTGCAAGCCCTGTCGGGTCTTCTCCAGTTGGGGTTCAAGGTTGCGAACAGCCTCGTCGATCTGTGCTATTGCTTCGCTGACATGATCACCGGCCACCAGTTCAAAATCAAAAGAGTTACTCATCGCGTGAAGATTTCCTGATTTTGTTAATCCTTGAGGCCTGGGATACCCACCACTTCAGACGGGAGTAGGTCATGCCCCACGCCCTGTCCTCAGTCCAGCGGAAATAAAATGTCACTTCAGCAGCAAGTTCCTGCCATGCTGTCAGGGCTGCCAGGTCAAAAAACTGAGCAAATAAACCTCGCACTTGCGGAAGTCGATAAAGTCCATCGGCTGCAGCACGCTTTCACGGGTGTCAGATACCAGAGAAATGAGTAAGCGCATTGCCGCAAGAGAGGTTGAAGAAGACTGCTTTTCGTAAAACTGCTCCGCCTGGCTCAGCGTTGGCGCTTTAAGCTCAAGTTGCTCATAGCGTGTTTTTTGCGCCACATCTTCAAGTGGTGTGGTAAGAACAATAATTTTCGTACGTTCTAATTCAGCCATCTTAGTTCTCCGTGACCTCAAACCCTTCCCAGCGAACATCGAACACTGCATCTTCGCTTTCAACTTCCTGGACATTTACCGTCCAGAGCCCACGACCAATAATTGTTTTGCCATTCGCCAGTTCCGCGATGACGTTGACATTGGTCTGTTTGTTAAAGCCCTGCACATTTGTGCCGCCACTATCGCGCAGGCGGGCAGAAATGTACGGCGCAACAGGTTTTTCTTTATAACCGTGTACGCCATCCATCCCGGTCAGCGTGGTACGGTTTACCGTTGAGGGCTGGTACCTGCTGCTCGGCGCTATCGGCTCGCTGCTTCTCCTGTTCGGCTTTGCCTTTGTAGTGGCTGGCAGAGATAGCCAGCGCACCAACCAGCACGACCATGAGCGCCGGCAGCCAGAACTTTTTAACCAGCACCAGAATTTCTTCGGCTGTCATTGCGGCTTACTCTGGTTAACCAGGCGGCCAATCACGCCGCATGCAGCGATTACCGCTGTAATGGCACCCATCGCACCCGGAGGGATTGCGGCCTTAAGGTCTGGCGGTAGCTCGGCCCATACCGTGGGGATAATCCCGGCCAGCACCAGTGCATGCATGGAGAACCAGCGCCATGCGCTTTTCCAGTCATCAACGAGTTTCATGAGAGAAATACCTCACGCTCTGCCTTGCGGCGATTCGTTAACCCAGCCATTACCTTGCCGCCTGACCGGTTCCAGCTGAGGAATGCGTCAGCGGCTCCTTTCACATCACCTGCATTCAGCTTCTTCATCAGCGTTGAGGTCGATAGCGCTCGCGTACCGATGTTGTAGGCCAGCGACACAAGCGCGTCGTACTGGTTCTGGGTAACGGAGACTTTGAGCATCTTGCTTACCGCCTGGTCAAAGCTCACTACGCCAGTGCGCAGCAGGCGATCCGCCGTTGCGTCGTCAATCTTCATTCCGGGCTTGATAGGCTTTCCGTCTACTTTTCCCGTCCAGCCAAAACCGATAGTCCACGGTTCACCGCCAGTTCCTGGGTCCGGGTACCAGCGCATCAATCTTGTCTTGCTGCGCTTTCCACGCAGTTTCTGGGTCTGCGCATTCCGCAAAATGCTCTTCGCCTTTAGGCTTGCTGACTTCCCGGATCTGCGCCGCAGTAAACTGGCCGCCAGAAGCGAGAGCGATTTTTTCTGCGTAATTGGTCTCGTCGGTGTAGTCCGTTCTCGGCAGGCTTCCGTTGGCAATCCACTTGTAAATTGCGCGCGGAGAGCAGCCACAGGCTTTAGCGACAACAGGAACGCGAATCTTTTTGATGATTTCGCCAAGACTGTTAGGTGTCATGTTTAACCCTCAATAATGAACTGTAAGTACATATTATGTCGGAACTGATAGTTCACGCAAGTGATATTATGATTGAACACATGGTTCATGAAGAAAGAGCGCGAAAAGAATTTTCTCTGAGGCTAGCGCTGGCCTGCGATAAAGCTGGATTGATGCCGCATGGTCGCCAGGCCGAGATCGCCAAGAGAATGAAGCTAACACCAAAGGCCGTAAGTAAATGGTTCAATGGTGAATCCATACCAAGACGAGGAACGCTGAAGGCATTGGCGTCTCTCATTGGTACGTCTGCGTCATACCTTCTTGGCGATGTTGATGAGGACGGTATTGATACAGAGGCAGTTTCCAGCTTGAAGGATATTTTTCGGATTGACCTATTGGATATGGCGGTTAGCGCTGGACCAGGAGTCATCAATCAAGAGTTCGTCGAGATTCTCCACTCCGTTGAATATGCACCGACAGAAGCTCGCCACATGTTCGATGGGCGCAAGGCCGAGAACATCAGGATCATCAACGTCCGCGGCGACAGCATGTCTGGCACGATTGAGCCTGGTGATCTGCTCTTCGTCGACATCAGCGTAAAGGGTTTCGACGGCGACGGGATTTACGCCTTCCTGTACGACGAAACGGCTCACGTCAAGCGCCTTCAGAAGATGAAGGACAAGCTGCTGGTTATCTCAGACAACAAGAGCTATGCAGCATGGGACCCGATCGAGAAAGACGAGATGAATCGGGTGTTCGTGTTCGGCAAGGTGATCGGCAGCATGCCGCAGACGTACAGGAAGCATGGGTAAGACCGTTGCCCGGTGGCTTTCCGCCTAGAAGGGCAATAAAGCCTGAGTGAATATTTTGGGTTGGTCGCTAGAATCAGAGCCCCCTGAAGCATAGGAAGCGTGGGCGGAATGTATGTTTAGTGATTTTTGTAATTTCGGGAAGAATTAATATGAAAAGCGCATGCAAGATTCTGTTCTCCTTTGCAGTCCCAAGAAAGGACTACATGAACTTAGATTATCTATCATCCCCCAAAGAATGCGTCACTGGTGTAAAAAAAGGGGAAAAAAATACATTCATTGCGATATTTGGGCTACATGCTTTACCGGGAAATCCAATAAATATATATGCATCCATCTCCTCTGTAGGGAAAGAGCCCCCCCTTGATTCAGCGAAGCCTGGGGATGCCATATCCCAAACGTTAAGGGCAACACCATTGCCGGATGGGATGGGAGTGTTCCTCATGGCGGTTGAAGTTAAAGATGTGGTCTTTGAGGATGATGGCCTGTATGAAATTAATGTACGCATATTCCCGTCAGACGAAATACCTTCGAAAAAAAACGAAATCGATTCAATTCGTAGCTTTTTCTTTGTGTTAACAGCAAAAGGTTAAAAGGATGCCATCCAGCAACGTATCAAAAATCACACCCGGCATCCCCGATCGCGTACTTGAATCACCACCAGAAGATTGCAATACTCCATCAAATAGATATAGCGGTGGAAACGGTGGGGGTGATGATATGCAGGTAAGAGTTGCAAAGCTTGAGTCAGATATTGAGTACATTAAGCGTGATATCGCTGAAGTAAAATCTGACATAAAATCAATCGACTCAAGGCTATCAACAATAGAGACGGGCATTACCTCAGCCAAAACAACCATAAAAGCATCAGCTGCTATAGTGAGCGTGGTTTTTGCTTTTTGTGCTTATATTTTTGGAAGTTACGTTTCAAAAATTCTGGATGCTCTTAATGGACTTGTTCTGAAATAGCTCTTCGACCCGGCCACCGCGCCGGTTTTTTACTGCCCTACTCTTCCCTCAGCATCAGCACGCCCAGCGCCAGCCGCCACTCTCGCATGCTAAACAGAAAGAAAAAATAAATATACTTTAAGTTCATTAACTTACTTCAGTCTGTACTATTCATAAATCAAAAATGTACTTTCGGTACTTTACAATGATGAACCATTAGTACATTATCAACTCATCCAAGCAACACCAATCACCGCACAGTGGTTGATAAGCATCAAACGTTCGGTTGGCCGCCAGAAGGCTAAAAGCAACAGACCTTGCAATGCAGTGAATGCGGCTATGCGCACGCGGTTCAGTTAAAGCAGTACCACTTGTTTCCCGAAGTGGGGTGGAAAGAAAGCTGCCGATACCAGTTGTTAACTGGCTGGTATCACCGGGAGGCACCCGGCACTGCATTGCAAGGTCTGTTGGTACTTAACTTCACATGACAGTAAGGAGTGGCAAATGATCCGCGAACATGAAGTACCTGCGTGGCACCGGTTCTGTTTAAAGGTTGCCGTGTTTTTGGTTGCTGTTGTCGTTATCAGCTTCCCATTCTGGAGTAACAAATGAGCAGAAACGGCATTCGTTCCCTGGTTATCGCACTGGCCATCGGATTGGTTTTCTGGGCAGGCGTGGCTGTCGAATTTATGTATATCAAAGGGGTGTTCTATGGCTAATTTACTGCATGGCAACCCGGCTTTCAAAGCGGCACAAAGCAAGCTGGCTATTGCGCAATTTATTGGCAATGGCGAAATGTGGGCCGAAGCATTTTCCTCCATGAAAGATATTTTCGAGAAAGCAAAGCATGCAGAAGATTTTATGTTTTGCGGTCGCGAAGAGTCTCTCTCCACCCTGAAATTCAATGATGTCATTTTGAATCATGACATGTATGGCGACCTGGTTTCTGTTAACGCAGACACTGGCAATGCACGTTATAAAATAAATACAGAAGTTTCTTACTAATACCATCACTTTTTATTTAATGCCTTAACTGGCAGGCATGAACACACATTAAATTCAACCGGAGATATATAAATGGAAGAATTAAAGTTGCACTGTCATGGTTGCGGCGGTTCTTTTGCTCGCAATGAGCTGCAATACCGCCCATCTGGCAAGGGTGCTTATCGGAGAGACTTTTATTTCTGCCCGGTATGCAATGAGAAAGAAAAGCAGAAAATCGCCCTCTCCGCTGCTGCTTCCTCGTTTCGTAAAACCTTGCCTTCACGCCCTGGGCATATGGCCAACAAGCGCTGGTAGGTAACGATATGATCATTCCGTCAAAGTTAATCCGCGCCGCTCTGGTGTGTGTAGCCAAAAACGACCCTCGTTACTACCTGTGCGGGATACATATCACACCCAAATACATAGAGAGTACTAACGGTCGGGTAGCGTTGCGCATGGAACATGGCATCCGGACAAAGAGGGATATCATCGTCCAATTTGAAGGGAGGATGCCTGCTAAGGCTGAGACAACAGAGCTTGTCTTTAGTAAAGAACCACTCGCGATTCATCGTGACCAGTATCTAAATCGCCTAGCTATTACCGGCATTAAATTGATAGATGGTCGATTTCCTGATTTGGAAAGGATTATCCCTAAAAAATTCAATCCAAGCGCTAACCCTGTCATTCAGGCTGAATACCTGGGATATCCGACAAAGATGTTCAGTTGTGAAGGTAACTTTATTCCCGTGCAAATTTGGCCATCTGGCGAGTTTGATGCAGTGAAAATAAAGTTCAACAAACAAATAGACACCACCTATGGCAATCCTCAATTCATCGTTATGCCCTGCCGTGATGATTACTTTAAGGTTAAGGAACATGAATCATGAAAATAGAATTTAATGATCAAGGGTCGGATTCAGTCATTACATTAACGAGCACTGTATTTGAATTCCGTCTCCATAACCGCGCCGTTGATACGGCATTATTCCTTACCCCTTCCGTTCGCGCTAAGCGTAGCGGTTTCTTTATTTTAAAAACGGTTATTACCGGTAAAACCTCTCACGTACTGCGTGCGTATAAAGCGATTAAAGCGGAGGCATCACGATGAGCTGCGGATATCAAGGTTATGAGTTTGGTGCGCATTACCCGGATAGCCTTTGCTGCAATGGCTACCTCTGGGATGCTGATAGCGGTGATGAAATGGGGATGGATAACGGCGGGGATATTCCTTGCCCAGTCTGCAATCGCAAACAATGGATGGCTTTCTACCGCAATGAAATTATTGAGTGCGGCATGGAGCAGGCAGACCGCAAGCGCGGGCCTAAAACTGTGAAATACGGTGGATTCCCGGAGCCGATTCGTGGCGATGCAAAGGCTATGCGCACCATCCGCCGCTGGCTGCGGCGTGGTTGGTATCAGGGCAAGAAGTTTGATGCTGAAGCATACATGGAGGCCAAAAATGACTGAGCGCGGGATGATTTTTAACGCTGAGATGGTGCGGGCCATTCTCGACGGTCGGAAGACGCAGACCCGGCGCCCAGTGAAATTCCCTGTGCATGATAAAAACCTTGGGTGCGAGCTGGCTG
>OLFS01001074.1_pt1 | contig 23036 bp, 18 predicted proteins | sample 1605491 | NCBI WGS metagenome assembly OLFS01 (sample SAMEA3888921, study PRJEB22519) | human gut metagenome | biome: human gut; feature: human-associated habitat; material: faeces | place: Denmark | collected 2011 | reverse complement strand
TTTCGTGCAACAGCCTCTCTTCATATTTTTGATAGACGCTAACTTACTGACATTGCCCTATCAGGAGAGCCCGGCGGGCCGCTAACCACGAGCCACGAACCACGAGCCACGAGCCACGGACCACGAGTCACGAGCCACGAACCACGAGCCACGGGCCACGAGCCACGAACCACGAGCCCCTAGCCACGAGCTACTAACCCCTAGCCCCTAACCCCTAACCCCTAACCCCTAACCACGAGCCACGAACCACGAGCCACGAACCACGAGCCACTAACCCTTAATCTCTCGCCAGCAGCCGTTCTTTCATTTCCAGGTAGCGTGTCGTGTAGTACGGTGCCAGCTGGGCTTCGCGCAGGTCGCTGCCGAAGGGGCGGCGGCTGATGGAGAGGATAGGCGGGCTCTGGATGCGCTTGGCGACGGCGAAGCCGGCGATGAGGCGCCACCACCGTTCCAGGTCGTCGATGAAGGCTTTTGCCGTCGGGAAGAGCTGATGGACATCGACGCTGCAGCCGATGTTCTTTTCCAGGGTACCGTTGATGTACCATTCGAGGATGGTTTCCGGCGTGGCCCGCTGCCAGCGTTCGACGAAGGCGGCGAAGAGGTAGTCGTGATAAGGGTAGATAATCGGGTCGCCCTGGCCCTTGGTGATATCCTGCTTGTCCGACAGCTCGGCGCTGGGGACGATGTCGATGCTGCCCTGGGGCACGACTTCGCGCTGGAAGACCTGGTCATTGAGGTAGCGGGCCAGGTCGTAGACCTGATGTTTCCACAGGTCCGCCGTAGCCGCCAGGTAGCCGGCGCTGTCGCCGTAGAGGGTGGCGTAGCCGACGGACAGTTCGGCCTTGTTGGCATTGCACGTGAAGACGCCGCCAAAGGCTGCCGCCGCTGCGGCCAGGATACGGCTCGAACGGTCGCGGGCCTGGATGTTTTCTTCAATGAAACTGGTCAGTTCCAGATGACCCTTGTCCTGGCCTTTCTGGCTGAGCCCGGCTCTTTCGAACTGGTGCCGCGTCAATTCCAGGCTGTCCTGGACGGGGACGACCGTGTACAGGCAGCCGATGTTGTCGGCCAGTTCTTTGGCCAGGCTCTTGGTCATGTCCGAGTTATAACAGCTGGGCATGTTGACCAGCAGGATGTTTTCCGGCGGCAGTACCGTCGCATAGAGGGCGGCGTTGACGGCTGAGTCGATGCCGCCGGAGACGCCGAGGACGACTTTATGGACGCCGATGGCATCCATGAAGGATTTCAGGCCGTAGTGCAGGCTGGCGTAGATGTCTTCGATGGGAGACTTTTCCGGCTGCAAGTGCGACGGCGAGACGAAACGCTGGGCCTTTTCATCGAAGTCGACGATGACCATTTCTTCCGTAAAAGGCGTACATTCGACGTGCTGCGAACCGTCTTTCTGGTACGTGCTGCTGGCGCCGTCGAAGGTGTAGATGTTCTTGCCGTTGTTCTGGATACCCGTGCAGTTGACGTAGATAGCCGGGCAGTGGACCTTGTCGATGGCCTGGCCGAAGAGGCGGTGACGCCGCTGGGTCTTGCCCAGGGTGAAAGGCGAGTTGGAAATGTTGATGAACATGTCGATGTCGTACATTTTCCCTAAATAGCTCATGGGCTTGAAGGGATAGTTTTCGTCCCAGCTGTCTTCGCAGATGAGCGGTCCCATGCGGAACTTGCGGCCGTCGTCGAAGGGAATCTGGACGGGCGACAGGAAGTCTTCCGGGAAGGCATGGCGTTCCTGGGCGACTTCGATGAGCGACGTGAAGTAGCGGATGTCGCTGAATTCGCGGTAGTTGGGCAGGAGCGTCTTGATGTAGAAGGGGTAGGGCGAGCGGGCCGGCGAAATCCAGCGGCCGTTGTAAGCGATGAACATGGCGTTGTACTTCCGCGTCCGGCCGTCGAGGTTGACCCGGTCCGTCTCTTTGGCGACATTGCCGAAGATGATGGCCATGCCGTCGGACAGGGCCTTGATTTCTTCGCCGAAGCGGACGCAGTCGTCGATGTAGTCGGGCTGGTCCCAAATATCACCGATGAGATAGCCCGGGATGGCGAGTTCCGGGAAGACGATGAGGTCGCAGCCGGCTGCTTTGGCCTTGGCGATACATTCTTTCATGACGGCCGTGTTCTGCCGTGGATTGCCAGGGTGGACATTTGTCTGGGCAAGTGCTATTTTAAACAAGGAAAAGCCTCCTTTTCGTAGGGGAAAAACTATATACTATCTCATCTTATCATAAAAAGGGGCAGGCGAAAAGGCTGTCCCCGGCCAGGGGCGGAAAAGACATGACAGAACGCCGTCCTTGCGGTATACTTAATACATATAAAAATTTAAAGAGAGGCTTTCATGAAAACACTGCTTACCATCTTGAATTCCAAATTCATCCAATCGTCCCTGGCCCTGCGCTGCCTGTCGACGGCGTGTGACCACCAGGGCGTCGCCGTGTCCGTAGCCGAATATACGATCAATCAGAACAGCTATGACATTCTGCGCCACATCGCCTCGTTCGAGGCCGACGTCATCGGTTTTTCCTGCTATATCTGGAATATCGAAATGACCTGTCATCTCATCGACCTGGTGAAACAGGTCTTTCCCCAGACCAAGGTCTTCGTCGGCGGCCCGGAAGTATCCTATACGGCCCGGCAGATACTGGAAGATTATGAGCATATTGATTACGTTCTCCAAGGCGAAGGGGAAGAGATGGTACCGGCTTTCCTGAAATCCCTGGCAGCCGGCCGCGATGGGACAGAAGTCCCCGGCGTCCTCGGCCGCGTCGGCGGCGTCATCCAGGGCGACGAGACCTTCCAGGAAGTAGAAGACCTGGACAGCCTGCCTTTTCCTTACGAGCATCAGGACTTCCGCGAACTGGACCACCGCATCATGTATTATGAAAGCTCCCGGGGCTGTCCTTTCCACTGCCAGTACTGTCTGTCGGGCATGAACGACCGCGTCCGCTTCCGCTCGGTCCCGCTGGTCCTGAAGGAACTGCAGGCTTTCGTCGATGCCGGCGTCCATCAGGTCAAATTCGTCGACCGCACTTTCAACTGCAGCCCGGCCCATCACCGGCCGCTCATAGCGTACATGATTGCCGTCGATAAGCCCATCAATTTCCACCTGGAAATCGAGCCCGGCGTCCTTACCGATGACGACATCGACCTCCTGGCCCAGGCACCGAAAGGACGGATCCAGCTGGAAATGGGCATACAGACGACGTATGAGCCGACGCTCCAGGCCATCCACCGTCATAATGACTGGCCGCGCATTACGCATATCATGGAACGCCTTGTCGCCTTGGGGACGATGCATCTCCATTTAGACCTCATCGTCGGCCTGCCTTATGAAGACTACGGCCATCTGCGCCAGTCCTTCAACGATATCTATGCCCTGCACCCCCATAAATTGCAGATTGGTTTCTTGAAGCTCCTCAAGGGCTCCGGCATCCGCCGCGACTACCCTGACGATTACCGGTACGACCCGCAGGGGCCCTATGAAGTCCTGGCGACGACGTGGCTGCCTTATGAAAAAGTCGCCTATATGAAGGTCCTGGAAGACGTCTTCGAGCGGACTTATAATTCCGGGAAATTCACCTGTTTCTTCAACTGGCTCGGCCGCCGCTATGCTCCGGATTATATGAAACTCTACGAGGTCTTGACAGACGAGTGGCTCGTCCTGCATAATGACCAAAAGGCCCTGTCCGATGAGTCCTTGTGTCATTTCCTCTGCCACTGCATCGAAGAAATCCTGCCCCTGACAGAAGACCAGCAGCGCTTGGCCAAAGACCTGCTGGCCCTGGATATGCTGACCTTTTTCCGCTTCCGCCTCCATCCCGATTTCCTCGGCTGGTGCGAAGCGCCGCGCAGCCAGACCGACGCCATCTTCCGCGACGAAGACTGGCTCCGCCAATTTGCCAGGGACTATCATTTCACCAACTGGCGCGACATCAAGATGCGCTATCGCATCTGGACTGCCAGCCCGGCCCTGAAAGGGGAACTGCGCCGCTACGGGCCCGTCCCGGAAGGCGCGGCCTATGTGCTGGCTGAAAAAAAGAAAGACCGGGCCGACTGGTACGTCATCCCGGTCAAAGGAGAACCATCGTGAACGAACGTTACCGCGTCTACTCGACGTATTTAAAAGAAACATATGGCGAAAAAGTCTATAAACTGCCTATCAGCATCCCCGATACCTGTCCCAACCGCGACGGGACCCTGGGCGTCCGGGGCTGTGCCTTCTGCGGCTCCATTGGCGCCGGCTACGAGAACCTGCCGGCGACGGTGACCATTGGCCAGCAGATCGAGCAGAACATGGCTCACATCAAGCCCAAGTACAAGGCCAATAAATTCATCGCCTATTTCCAGAATTTCACCAATACCTACCTGCCGCCAGAGCGCTTCCGGGATTACCTCGCCGCTGCCTGCCAGCCCGATATCGTGGCCCTGGCCGTAGCGACCCGGCCGGACTGCCTCAATGAGATCTATCTCGATATCATGGCTGACGTCAAAGAAAGGTACGGCGTCGATATCCTCGTCGAACTGGGTCTGCAGACCGTCAACTATAAGACCTTGGCTAAAATTAACCGCGGCCATACGGTGGCCGAATACATCGATGCCATGGTCATGCTCCGGGAGTATCCTTTCCGGACCTGTACGCACGTCATCCTCGACCTGCCCTGGGACACCATGGAAGACACCGTCGAGACAGCCAAGATCATTGCCGCCCTCGGCTCTGACGAAGTCAAGCTCCACGCCCTGTACATCATTAAGAACACGGCCATGGCCGAATGGTATGCCCAGGGAAAGATCAAGCTCTGGACCTGCGAAGAGTACGTCCGCCGCGTCGTGGCCTTCCTCGAATACAGCCGGCCCGATACGGTCTTCCAGCGCCTCATCGGCCGGGCGCCGAAGGAAGCGACGGACTTCGCCAACTGGGGCATGGGATGGTGGCGCATCCGCGATATGATCGACGAAGAACTGGAAAAACGCGGCACCTGCCAGGGAGCCCGCTGTGACTACCTGAACGGCAAGGCCGTCCGTAAATTCATGAAATAAAGGAGTATCTCACTTTGGTAGAAAAGAAACTGCAATTTTCCGATTTGCGTGAAGCCCGGGCCGTCCTGGGCATGAAAGACGAATTCCTCAAGACGATGCAGCGCGAATTCCCGGACTGCCGCATTGCCGTCCGCGGCGATACGGCCATGATTGTCGGCAGCGAAGAGGATGTGGCCTATGTGACCGAAGTCTTCCGCGTCCTGCGCTACTTGTTCCGGGAAAACACCTATCTGACGACGCAGCACGTCCGCTATTCGGCCAGACTCATCAAAGAAGGCCAATCGGAGGCCCTGCACAACCTCTATGAAGATACGGTCGGCATTTCTGCCCGGGGCCGTCTCATCAAGCCCAAGACGCTGGGGCAGAAACGCTACGTCGATTCCATCCGCAAGAACCTGGTCACCTTCGGCATCGGCCCGGCCGGGACGGGCAAGACCTACCTGGCCGTAGCCCTGGCGGCTTTTTATCTCAAGAACCGCGAAGTCGAACGGATCATCCTGACCCGGCCGGCTGTCGAAGCCGGGGAAAAACTGGGCTTCCTGCCCGGCGACCTGCAGGAAAAGATCGACCCGTACCTGCGCCCGCTCTACGACGCCCTGGCCGACATGTTCGGCTATGACCAGTTCCAGAAGATGATCGACCGCAACATCATCGAAGTGGCGCCACTAGCCTACATGCGCGGCCGGACCCTGGAAGAATCGTTCATCATCCTCGACGAAGCCCAGAACACGACGCGGGAACAGATGAAGATGTTCCTCACCCGTATGGGCAACCACTCGCGGGTCGTCGTCAACGGCGATGCGACCCAGATCGACCTCGTCGACCGGCGCATGTCGGGCCTGACGGAAGCCGAAAAGATACTCAAAGACGTCCGCGGCGTCGGCATGGTCTACTTCAGCGATGAGGACGTCGTCCGTCACGATATGGTAGGCCGCATCATCAGGGCCTACGAAACTTATTATCATCACGATCACTAGATTGGGGGAATTGCCATGAATATCAACATCAATTACGAAGATCCGTCGTTCCAGCACGATGAATATGAAAAAGTCATCGACCGCGTCTGTGAAGAAGCCGCCCTGGTCTACGGCCTGGGACCGAAGGCTGAAATCAGCATCCTTCTGTGCCATAACGACTATATCCATACATTGAATAAACAGTACCGCAACATCGACCGGCCGACGGACGTCCTGTCCTTTGCCCTCAACGAAGGGGAAGAAGACGGCTATGACGGTCCCGATACGGCCCTCTTGGGGGATATCATCATTTCCCTGGAAAAAGTCCAGGAACAGGCCGACGAATACGGTCATTCCTTTGAACGGGAACTGGCCTATCTGACCATCCACGGCATGCTGCATATCCTCGGCTATGACCACATGGAACCGGACGATAAAGCAGAAATGCGCAAAGAAGAAGAATTCATTTTACAGCGCCTGGGCTATGTCCGCGAAGGCGAAGAATTATAAGGGAGGAATTACGATATCTATGGAATCATTTAAATCGGGTTTCGTCGCCGTCGTCGGCCGCCCGAATGTCGGCAAGTCGACACTCATCAACCGCATCATCAAGCATAAAGTCTCGATCGTCTCCGATAAGGCCCAGACGACGCGCAACCGCATCCTCTGCATCCATACGGACGACGAATGTCAGATCGTCTTCCTCGACACGCCGGGCATCCACAAGCCGAAACATAAGCTGGGGGAATTCATGGATGAAGCGGCCTATCAGTCCCTGCGCGACATCGACGCTGTCCTGTTCCTCATCTCGGGCAATGAAAAGAAGGGCCCTGGCGACCTCTTCGTCCTGGATAAGCTGAAAGACGTCGGCGTCCCGGTCTTCTTAATCATCAACAAAGTCGACCTCATGACGAAAGAAGAGATACTGCACAAGATTACGGAATATGCCGAACTCTATCCTTTCGCCCAGGTCATCCCCATTTCCGCCCTGAAAGGGGACAATGTCGATGCCGTCGTCGACGAACTGCGCAAGATCCTGCCGGAAGGGCCCAAGTATTTCCCTGACGACATGATCACGGACCAGCCGGAACGCCTTTTGGTCGCTGAAATCGTCCGGGAAAAGCTCTTCCGCTGTACCCGCGATGAAGTGCCTCATGCCATCGCCGTCTATGTCGAAGAAATGAAGGACCGCGGTCACAACAAGGTCTATATCCGGGTCACGGTCTATGTCGAACGGGATTCGCAGAAGCGCATCGTCATCGGCAAGAACGGCACGGTCCTCAAAGAAGTAGGCAACCTGGCCCGCCAGGAAATCGAAAACCTCCTCGGCTCTTCGGTTTACCTCGACATCTGGGTCAAAGTCAAGCGGGACTGGCGCAATAAGTCGGGCGCCCTCAGCGAATTGGGCTATAAGAACGAGTAGGGGGCCGCATGATGGAAGTACAATCAATCGTCCAATGTCTGCTCGTCTTCCTCATCTGCCTGGCCGTCAGCGCCATCTGCGTCACCGGTAAATTCGCCTTTGCCCAGCTGCGCCGGGAATACCTGGAAGAACTCGTCCGCGACGGCGATACGTCGCTGAAACCGCTCTTGTCCCTCTACGACAAGCCCATCGTCTTTCTGGGGACGGCCCAGCTCGGCATGGCCTTGTCCGGCCTCATCGCCGGCGCTGCCGGTTTCTGCGGCCTCTATGGCCTCTACGGCCTGCTGGCTCCGTATATCGGCCATACGTGGCTCATCTGGCTCATCGAAGTCTGCGCCGGTATCGTCCTCTGCTTCATCCTCTGGGTCTTTGGCGAGCTCATCCCCAAGTCCATCGGCCTCCAGCGCCCGGAAAAGAGCCTCAAGGCCCTGCGCCGCTTCATCCAGCCCTGGAGCCGGCCCTTCATGCCCTTCATCCTCTTCGGGAACTGGCTGGGCCGGGCCATCCTGGCAGACCGCAACCTCGATGTGACCAACGAAATCGATATGGCCCATTCGGAAGATGAAATCCGCATGCTGGTCACGGCCAGCCACAAGGAAGGGAAAATCGACCAGGTCGAAAGCGAACTCATCGGCAACGTCTTCGATTTCGCCGACCGCCTGGCCAAGGAAATCATGGTGCCCCGCCAGGACATCGTCTGCCTCTATACAGAAGATACGATGAACCAGCATTTGCAGACCATCCGCCAGTCGCGGCATACGCGCTACCCCCTCTGTGAAGACGATAAGGACCACGTCCTGGGACTGGTCCACATCAAGGACATCATGGACCTCTATATCCACAAGCGCAGCAACTTGAACCTCATCAAGCGGCCGATCCTCATGGTCCCGGAAATCATGCCGGCATCGAAGCTCCTCCAGCTCATGCGCATGCGCCGGACCTACCTGGCCATGGTCGTCGATGAATACGGCAGCACCGTCGGCCTCATCGGCCTGGAAGACATCCTGGAAGAACTGGTCGGCACGATCCAGAACGAACACACCCAGGAAAAAGAAGAAATCCAGCCCCTGCCTGACGGCGCCTATGAATTTGCCGGGACAGTCCTCCTCGACGACGTCGAAGAGCTGCTGCACATCCCCGTCGAAGACGATGTCGATACCGATACCATCGGCGGCTACGTCTTCAATGCCCTGGGCCATACGCCGAAAGTCCACGACGAAGTCACTATCGGCGCCTACTGCTTTACCGTCCTGGAAATGCAGCGCTTCCGCATCGTCCGCCTGAAAGCCGTGCCCCTGCCGGAAGCGGCTGCTCCTGGGGAAGACAGCGGGGATGAAGAAGATAGGTCTCATGAATCGTAGCGGCTACTATGGCCGCAAGCCGTCGCGGTCCTATGAAGGCATCATCCTCACCGTCCGCAAGACCAGTGCCAAACAGCTCGTCGTCACGGTCCTGACCCGGCAGGCCGGTATCCTCCACGTCCTGGCCCGCCGCAGCACTCAGGGCAAGATGGGCTACGGTGCCTTGACGCCTTTGGCCGAGATGACCTTTGACGTCTTTGAAAAAGACGGCGTCTACGCGCTGACGGAATACGACTGCCGCAGCAACCAGCGCCTCCGCGAGCTGACCTGGGACGGCTATATCTATTCGCAGATCTTCGTCGAAATGGTCCTCTTCATGGCCGGCGGCGGAGCCGATGAAGTCCTGTACAACCTGGTCCGCCTCTATGGCCGGGCCATCGAACTCAAGGACATCCGCATCGTCACCATCATCGCCGGCTGGCAGCTCATGGCCCTGACAGGCTTCCTGCCGGACATCGACACGGCCCGCGTCTTCTGTCAGGGCCAGGGCTACTGCCGGCAGCCCGTCTATTACATCGACGATGAAAGGCCGGAAAACATGAAAGAACTGCCTCTGACGCCGTCTGTACGCCAGACTTGGAAGACCCTGGTCCACTATCCCTGGGGAACCCAAGAAACTGTGAACCTGCGCATGGCCGACCTGAAATTCCTGGAAGCCCTGCTCTACAACTACGTCAACCAGTGCAGCGAACGCCAGATGAAGACACCGGAATTATTAGTGGCTCGTGGCTAGTGGCTCGTAGGGGCGGCCCGCCTGGCTCTCTTGATAGGAGAGCTGTCAGCAAAGCTGACTGAGAGGTTGCTCTTTTAAATAGTTCGTGTTTCGTAGGGGTCGCCACGTGGGCGACCCGTTAGGGATTTGTGTGATTCTTCTAGCAGACTGGTCGGGAAATCGTACATATTTCAGAGCGGGCGCCCCACGTGGACGCCCCTACAAAAAAGAGGCTGTCGCGCATGCGGCAGCCTCTTTTTGCTCCCCTTCACCGCTTATGCAGCGGGTCGTATTTCCAATGATGGGCGTATTCTTTTAAACTTTCGGCGACGGCGTATTGGGCCGTATCGGTATAGACCATCTGCGTATCTACGGACTCTTCCCAGACGGGGACGGGCCGGTCGCGGGGCGGTTCGATGTAATAGAGCAGGAATTCCCTGGTCTTTTCGATGAACCATTCCGGCAGGCGGGGGTGGAACTTCTTGTAGAAGATGAACAAGTGGATGTGATTGGGCATGACCGTGAACTCTTTGATGATGGCAATCTGGTTGTTCCGCTGCATGGCCTTGAGGGCCCGCGTCGCCGCCATGCCCCAGGCGGTCGGCCGCCAGATGTGCTGTCCCTGATAGCGCAGGACTTTCCCCAGTGTTTCTTCCTTTTGATACGTACAAAAGGTGATGAGTTGGCACCGGGGAACGGTAGAGAAGGGTTCCCGCCATGCAGGAAGGGAGAAAAACGGTCTGTGATACATGGGCAACACCTCCGAAAAAACAAAACGTTTAAAACAAGATGCGTGTTACGCCTATTGTACCCTGGAAATATGAAAGGGACATTAAAAAATCAGGGGCCTTGATTAAAAAATGATTAAAACTTGTTTTTGTGCCCTATCATGCTATAATAAAACTATTTCACTCCTCGTTATTAGAGAAAGGACGATTCCATGGTTCGCAGTATGACTTCGGGCAATCCCATCCGCCTCATCCTGGCTTTTACGGTGCCCCTTTTAATCGGCAATGTTTTCCAGCAATTCTATAATATCGCCGACATCATCATCGTCGGCCGCACTATCGGCGTCAATGCCCTGGCCGCTGTCGGCGCTGTGGCACCCGTCTTCATGGCCGTCTTCGGCCTGACCATCGGTTTGTCTTCCGGCTTTTCCGTCATCACCGGTCAGCGTTTCGGTGCCGAAGACATGGACGGCGTGCGCCGGTCTGTGGCGACGTCGGCCATGCTGGCCCTGGTCATCACGCTGATGCTGACGGCCTGCGTGAGCCTGGCCATGCCGCTCATCATGCGGCTCATGAACATTTCAAATGTCCTCTACGACGACGCCTATCATTACATGCTCATCGTCGTCCTCGGCCTGGTAGCCATGATGAGCTATAATCTTCTGTCCTGCATCTGCCGGGCCCTCGGCGACAGCCGGACGCCGCTTTATTTCCTCATCGTGTCGTCTCTCTTGAATATCGCCCTGGCCCTGTTGTTCATCGTCGCCTTTGGCTGGGGCGTCCCCGGTTCGGCCATCGCCCTGGTCATCGCCCAGGCCGTATCAGCCGTGCTCTGCCTGTGTTTCATGCGCCGCCGCTTTCCCATGCTGCGCCTGACCCGGGCCGACTGGTCCTTCGACTGGCCCTTTGCCTGGCAGCATTTGCGCCTGGGCCTGCCCATGGCCGTCCAGTTCCTCATCATTTCCATGGGCATCCTGGTCCTGCAGTCGGTCTGCAATACCTTTGGCCCTGAAACGATTGCCGGCTTCGTATCGGCGACGAAAATCGAACAGCTGGCTTTGCAGCCCATGATTTCCTTCGGCATCGCCATGGCTGTCTATTCGGCACAGAACTACGGCGCCAGCCAGTATGGCCGCATCCGCCAGGGCGTCCGTCAGTGCTCCCTCGTGTCCCTGGTATTCTGCCTGGCCGCAGCCGTGGCCATGTACAGCTATGGCCGGGAACTCATCAGCGTCTTCACGACGGACCACGACGAAGTCCTCATGGAACAGGCTTTCCTCTATCTGAAGATGTCCGTCCCGTTCTATCTCTTCCTGGGCCAGATCTTCGTCTACCGCAACGCATTGCAGGGCATGGGCATTTCCAGCGTGCCCCTCATCAGCAGCATCCTGGAACTGGGCGGCCGCAGCGTATCGGCCCTGGTCCTGGCCGCCATGTGGGGCTACTTCGGCATCTGCTGTGCCAGCCCTATCTGCTGGGTCCTGGCCTGCTTATTTACAGGCGGTTCCTATTTCTGGGTCATGCACACCATGAAGGCCCAAGGCCGTTAAAAAGGGAAGGGGACAGTCTATGAATACAGAGAAAGAAAACAATATGACTTTAGGCCGTGTCATCGCCTTCGGCCTGCTGGCCTGCCTGCTCTATGGCGTCGGGGCCGGCCTGCGGGCGGATATCGGCATCTTGCTGACGCCCATCAGTCAGCACAGCGGCGTTTCCTATGAAGACGTCAGTTTCTGCATCGCCGTCATGCAGCTCGTCTTCGGCCTCATGCAGCCCGTCTTCGGCATCGTCGCCGGCAAACGCTCGAACCGCTTCGTCCTCGGCCTGGGCGTCGTCATGACCCTGCTCAGCCTGGCCGGCATGATGCTGGCTCAGTCGTTCTGGACGCTCCTCATCGCCCTGGGCATCTTCTTTGGCTGCGGCGCCGGGGCTATGGCCTTCGGCCTCATCCTGACGTCGGCGACATATTTCGTCGGCAAAAGCTATGCCATGATCATTTCAGGGATGCTCAATGCGGCTGCCGGCATGGTCGGTTTCTTCTTATCGCCGCTCTTACAGTTCTTCGTCGGCCGCGGCGGCGCCGTATCGGCGCTGACCTTCCTGTTCGTGCCCGTCGTCCTGCTCATCCCCGTCGCTTTCATCGTGACTTCGCGGGACCCGAAACGGCGCGATATCCAGGCGAGCGGGGGAGATAAGGACCTGTCGCTGGCTTCGCTGGGGCAGGCTTTCCACAATCGGACGTTCCTCCTGCTCCTGGGCGGTTTCTCGACGTGCGGCTTCCACATGGTCATCATCGAATCCCACCTCTTTTCACAGTTCGTCCTCTATGGCATCGCCCCGGAAGCGGCGAGCTGGGCCTTTTCCGTCTACGGCATCGCCACCATCTGCGGCGCCCTCTTGTCGGGCGTCTTGTGCAACACCCTGTCCAAGGGGAAACTCCTGGCCTTCCTTTACGGCTTCCGCGCCGTCTGGGTCGCCTTGTATCTCTTCGTCCTGCCCAAGACCTTTTTCACGGCCGTCGTCTTTGCCATCGGTCTGGGCATGACCGGCGACGCTACCGTGTCGCCTACGGCCGGCCTGGTCGGTGAAAACTTCACCCTGCGCCAGGTGGCCACCCTCATGGGCGTCCTCTTCCTGGCCCATCAGGTCGGAGCCTTCTTCAGCGCCTGGTTCGGCGGCGTCCTCCTGGCAGCTACCGGCGGTTACGTCACCATCTGGCTCATCGACATCGCCCTCTGCCTCTTCGCCTGCTGCGTCAGCGCCTGCATACGGAGGAGGGAAGGGGTTGCATAAGACTTCTGCCATCATGCCAGGTTCTTTTCGCTTTCTCGTTTGTAGTCCGGAGTTTGTAGTTTGTAGAAGATGGTTTTAAAGTTAAAGCCATCTGCTAACCACTAACTGCTAGCCACTAACAACTTAAAAGGGCTTGTCGCACATGCGACAAGCCCTTTTTCCTATTCAAACTGATTGACTAATTCTATGAGTTTTTCTTTATGCTGGGGATACCATTCGTCGTAGGACTGGTTGGCATCGAGGAGGGTCTGGTTGAGGGCCAGGAAGAAGTCGGGCAGGTGCTCAATGGTGATGACACCGATTTGTTCGCCCATGACGCCTTTACCGATGGCGTAGTTGCCACCGGCGTAGATGTTGAAGGCTGGTTCCATCTTGCCGCCGACTTTTTTGCTGGCGCCGCGCAGGCCCAGAGGAGCCAGCTGCTGGACCGTGCAGTTCGACGGACAGCCGGAGAAGTGGCATTTCGGCAGGAAGTGGCTGTCGATGCCGCGGTCTTTGAAGAGCTGGGCCAGTTTGACGAAGGTGCCGTGAGAATCGCGCAGGCCCTGCTGGCAGACCGTGGCGCCGATGCAGCTGACGGAATGTTCAAAGGCCGTCGTCGCCGTGTCGTCCGCCGTGAGGGCAGCGACTTTACGGGCTTCGTCTGCCGTGAGGTTGATGATGTAAGCCGTTTCGTCGGCGTTGAGGCGGATTTCTGCGCCTTCCATGGTCTGGAGGGTCTTCAGCAGTTCGCGGAAGACGGAGAGTTTCGGCGTGCCGCCTAACGGCTTGTATTCGACGTAATAGAGGCCGGCCTGTTTCTGTTTGCCAATGCGGCTGTCTTCGAGGACACTGTCATCGGCGCCGCTCTTAGCTAACGGCGTTTCTTCTTCGATGGTCAGGCGGTAGTCGCCTTCTGCCTTGGCTTTGGCGACGGCATCGCGGACGGCCTGGCGGAAGGCATCGTCGCCGAGCTTGGTGAGGATGAAGCGCGAACGGTTCTGGCCGCGGTGTTCATAGTCGCCGTATTTCATGTAGACGTCCCGGCCATAGCCCAGGATGTAATAGGAAATATCCAGCGGATCGACGCCTTCGTCGATGAGGATACCGAAGCGCGAGCCGTTGAGTCCGAAGCCGCCGCCGGCATAGACGTCGAATTTGTGGTCCGGCCGGGCGACGAAGCCCAGGTCCTTGAAGGTCGCATGGCCTTCGTTGTCCAGGCCGCTGGAGAAGCTGATCTTATATTTACGCGGCAAGTTGAATTTGGGAATGCAGTTGATGACGAAGTTGGCCGCTGCCTTGATGTACGGCGTCATGTCGAAGTATTCGCCCGGAGCGACGCCGTGGAGCGGGCTGGCCGTGATGTTGCGCGGATTGTCGCTGCCGGCGCCGACGCAGTAGACACCGTGGTCGAAACATTCCTGATAGAGGGCGAGGACTTCTTTTTCGCCCAAATGATGGAGTTGCAGGGCTTCACCTGTCGTGAAGTGGACGAGGTCGATGTCGTAGCGGTCGAGGACGTCCTTCAGGAAAGCGATGTGTGCCGGTTCGATGGCACCGCCGGAAAAGCGCAGGCGCAGCATGGTGCTATGGGCCCCCCGTTCGCCATAGCAGCCGAACTTGCCCGACGTACCCTTATATTTGGCCGGCGGCAGTTCCTTAGCGTAAAAAGCCTGCGTCGCTTCGACGAATTGCGGGAAGCGGCGGCTGATTTCTTCCTTTGTTTCTTTTGTGATTTGAGTCATTTCATAAACACCCCTTATTTAATCCAAAACTATACTAGATTTGTACCCTATTATAACAGACTTTCTGGAAGAGGGCAAAAAGATTCGCCAGAAAATTTGCTTTTTGTTATATTTTTGTTTAATCTTAATGTATATACTAGAAGAAATTTTAGAGAAACCAGGTGAGGACTATGCAACTCCGGGACTGGCCGCTGCGCAAGCGCCTCCTTTTTTCCAACTTCATCATGATTTTCATTCCCGTCCTGTTTACGGCCGTCGTCAGCATTGCCATCTTTTTGGCCCTGCAGTTCGGCAACATCAACCGGGCCAGCATCATTTCCTTTATCTGGCCCGAGAGCGGTCAGAACATGTCCATCCAGTTCGAGCTGAGCCGCCTCCGCGTCCGGGCCGACCAGTATAATGGCGACATGGACCGCCTCCTCCAGGCCGCCGACCATTTGGAGGACCAGGGCCTCAATGTATCCATTTGGCGCGATAAGGAAGACCTCTACGATACGGATGGCATCGACAAGGGGTACCTGCGCCAGCAGGTCATGGCCGGCCACCGTCAGGGTCATGCCGACTTCAACTGGACTGGCGAAGGCCTGCGCTTTTACTACGTCTCGCCTCATACGGACATCCATTTGGCCGTCGCCGGTGCCGTGCCGAGTTATCCTGAAAACGAGTACATCGACTTGTCGTCGAAGGACATCTTGAAGGTCGCTTTTTACGTCCTGGCTGTCCTGACTATATTGCTGACCATCCTCGTCGGCCTGAAGCTGTCACGCTGGATGGCCGGCCAGATTGTCGGTCCTGTCGAAAGGCTGCGCAATATGGCCGATGCCATCAGCCAGGGCGATTTGGACCATCCCGTCCCGATTTTGTCGCGTGACGAAATCGGCGACACCTGTCAGGCCTTTGAAAAGATGCGTCTCCAGCTGCGGGCTGCCCGGGATACGCGGGAAAAATACGACAAGAACCGCAAGGAACTCCTGGCCGGCATTTCCCATGATTTGTCGACGCCTTTGACGAAAATCGAAGGCTATGCCAGCGGCATCCTCGACGGCATCGCCAATACGCCGGAAAAAGAACGGCACTACCTGGGCATGATTGTCGATACGTCGCGCCACATGGCCAGCCTGGTCCGGACGCTCTTCCTCTTTTCCAAGCTCGACCTGGGCCAGGTGCCCTTCCATTGGGAAGACGTCGACGTGGCGGCCTATTTAAAGGATTATATCGGCGAACAGACCGACCATTTCCATCAGCAAGGGCTGGACGTGACCTTCCAGTCCTCCCTGGACAAGGCCGTCATTTCTATGGACCGTCAGCAGTTCCAGCGGGTCATTGAAAACATCCTGGGCAACAGCCTGAAATATAAAGACCAGGCCGTCGGCCATCTGGCCATTACCCTGACCGATGGCGGGGAAGGGGCATATCTCCTTTCCTTTGCTGATGACGGCTGCGGCGTCGAAGAGAAGGAACTGCCGAAGCTCTTTGAAAGTTTCTACCGCACCGACAAGGCCCGGACCAATGTGGCCAAGGGAAGCGGCTTGGGACTGGCCGTGGTCCAGCAGATTGTCCATGCCATGAAGGGAAAAATCTGGGCCCAGGCGACGGTACCCAAGGGATTGACCATTTGCATTTCGTTACCGAAAGGGGAATCACATACATGAAACGTATCTTGATTATTGAAGACGACCAGGGCATTGCTGAATTGGAACGGGACTACTTGGAAGCCAATGGCTTCAGTGCCGACATCGCGGTCGACGGCAAGACAGGGGAAAAGAAAGCCCTGGAAGACGCCTATGACCTCATCCTGCTGGACATTATGCTGCCCGGCCGCGATGGCTTCCAGATTTGCCGGACTATCCGCGAAACCAAGGACATCCCGATCCTCATGGTATCGGCCCGGCAGGAAGACATCGACAAGATCCGCGGCCTCGGCCTGGGCGCCGATGACTACATCGTCAAGCCCTTCAGTCCCAATGAGCTCGTAGCCCGCGTCAAAGGCCACCTGGCCCGATATGAACAGCTTACGTCCCGCGAAGTCCATCGCGACGTCCTGCGCTACGGCGACTTGGAAATCGATGAGAGCGGCCACCGCGTCTTCGTCAAGGGGAAAGAAGTGGCCCTGCCCAATAAGGAATTCGAGCTCCTCTTGTTCTTTGCCAAGAATCCGGGCATCGTCTTCAGCAAGGAAACCCTCTTTGACCGCGTCTGGGGCAGCGAAGCCCTGGGGGAAACGGCGACCGTGTCGGTCCACGTCAACCGCATCCGCGAAAAAATCGAAGAGGATACGGCCAACCCCCGCTACATCGAAACGGTCTGGGGCGCCGGCTACCGCTTCCGGGGTTAGCCTGACGGAATTTTTTACGGTCCTTTCTCGTTTTGTTATCGCTCTGTTTATCTTTTATTTAACTTCCCTTCCTATACTGATACCATCAAAACGGTAACGAATAGGAAGGGGAGTTTTTATTATGTATGAATTTCGTGCAAAACAGGAAGACGTGGCCCTGTCGGTATGGCAGCGCCTGTGGCAGAAAATCATGGCTTCGCCGGCTGTCATCCTCCTGGTCCTGGCAGCCATCCTCTGTTTTGTGGCCAACCACCTGCTGGTCGTCACGGACCCTGTCGAATCGAACTATGTTCTGACGGCTAAGGAAATGCTCGCTTCTGGCGACTACTTCTCACCGCGCATCTTCGGCAATTACTGGTACGATAAACCGATTTTCTTCTATTGGGAACTCATTGCCGCCTTCAAGCTCTTCGGCATCAGTAATTTCTCGGCCCGCTTTTTCCCGGCTATTTTCGGTATTGCCGGCATCCTCCTGGCCTATGGCTTCACGGCCCGCCTCTACGATAAGAAGACGGGATTCCTGACCGGCCTTATCTTGCTGACGACGGTAGAATATTTTTACCTCTCCAAGGCCATCATTACGGATATGACCCTCTTCGTCTTTTATTCGGCCTGTCTCATGGCCTTTTACATCGCCTACAGCGAAGGCAAGCCGCGCTGGTACTACCTGGCCTACGCCTTTGCCGGCCTGGCCGTCCTGACCAAAGGGCCTATCGGCTTCTTCCAGCCCGGGCTGATCATCCTGCTTTTCCTCGTATGGCGCCGGGAACTCAAGGCCCTGCTGCACATCAAGCTCTTTTCCGGCCTGATCCTGTTCCTGGCCATCACCCTCATCTGGTATGGTCCGATGTACGCCATGCATGGCAGCGACTTCGTCAGTCAGTTCATCGGCGTCCATAACGTCCTGCGGGCTACCGTTTCCGAACATCCTCAGTTCAATGTCTGGTATTATTACAGCGCCATCTTCCTGGCCGGCTTCATACCCTGGGTCTTCACACTGCCCCTGGCCTGGCGCGACTATGGACTGACCCGGAAAATCGCAGCAGCCTGGCGGGAAAAACGACTGCGCCTGCCTGCCTTGTCCATGAAGACCCAGTTCCTCATCGTCTGGGCGGCTGCGATTTTCGTGACCTATCAGCTCATGGCGACGAAATACATGACCTATACCTTCCCGTATATGATTCCACTGGCCATCGGCTTTGCGTCGTATTTGAAGAAATATGACCGCCTGGTCCTCAATATGGCCGGCATCGTCATGGCCATTTACGTGGCCACGACGTATATGGTCATCATTCCCCAGTGCCAGCAGGCCTCGGCTTATAGTGCGGCCCAGGTCGTCAGCGGCCTGGCCGATAATGAAACGGCCGTCGTCACCTATGGCGGCCGCTACCCCGTATCCCTGACCTATTATTCCGATCATCCGGCTTATCGCCTGGAACAGGCTGATGATATTGCCAATAAACTGCCTGGCGGCATCAGCTGGAATGCCAAGAACGTCATGCCCTTCATGGCTATCGAAGACCTGCCGAACCATCCAAAAGTCCTGGCCGTCGTCCGCGACCGCGATGAAGCCCACTTCCTCCAGGAAGTACCGGGGAACTGGAAATGGTGCACCCAGAAAGGCGTTTGGGCCATATACCAAAAAGAAGCCGATTTGTAGCCCTCCTGAAATGGCCTTGTGACTAAATTGTAACGGCTCATGAGTATACTATGAGTAACCTAAATAAGGAGAGTGATACTTATGAAGAAGTTCAACTATATAGTACGCATGATGCTGGTTTTGGTCGTTACCTTCATGACCTTCAGCGGCGCCGCCCTGACGGCCCAGGCCGCAGGCCCCAGAGATTATCCACAGCGCTGGGAACAGCGCGATGACCGCGACTATCGTCATGATGACCGCAACTGGGAAAAAGAACGGAAAAACTGGGAAAAGAACCATAAAACATCGACCCAGAAAGATGTCGACAAAGCCAATCGTAAGGCCAACATCGCCATCGGCGTGGCCGCCGTCGCCACCATCATCGCCTTGACGAAATGAGTGGGAATAATAGTGGCTAGTGGTTCATGGCTCTCCTTATTTACGAATGGCAGCGTAACGATGTGAACGGCCGTGGCTAGTGGTTCATGGCTCTCCTTATAGGAGAGCTGTCAGCGAAGCTGACTGAGAGGTTGCTCTTTAAAGTTTGTAGTACGGAGTTTGTAGTTTGGAGAAAATGGTTTTAAATTTAAAACCATTTGCTAGCCACGAACCACTTAAAAAGGGCTGTCGCACATGCGACAGCCCTTTTTTTTCGACGAACGATGAACGACCTACGACGAACGATTTGTGACCTGCGACCCTAACCCCTAACCCCTAGCCCCTAGCCCCTAATCCCTAACCGCTAACCCCTACCCCCTAGCCCCTTTCAATTCTCGTCCCGTCTGTTATAATAGGGAGTGCAATTAGATTCTGTTTATAAAGGAAGTGTTTATATCATGAAATTAACGGACCGCCTGGCTGCGGCTGTATCCCTCATTCCACAGGGGGCCGTCATTGCCGACATCGGGACCGACCACGCCTATATCCCGGTCTCCGTCTGTGAGAGCGGCCACTGTCCGTCGGCCATTGCCGCCGATATCGTCCCGGGACCGCTGGCAGCGGCCGTGGCCCACGTCCGCGGTGCCGGCTTGACCGACCGCATCGACTGCCGCCTGGGTGACGGCCTGACCTGCGTCAAAGCGGGGGAAGTCGACGGCGCTGTCATCTGTGGCATGGGCGGCCCGCTGATGGTGCGGATACTCCAGACTTCCTATGCGGTCTGGCAGTCTTTGAAATTTGTCGTCTTGCAGCCCCAGAGCGATGCCGGTGCCTTGCGCCGCTACCTGTACGAGCATGGCTGGCACATCGAAGACGAACGGCTGGTCATCGACGATGGCCGCCTTTACGAACTGATGCGGGCCGTGCCGGGACAGGCCGGGGCCCTGCCGGACTGGATCTATGACATCGGTCCCGTGAACTGGCAGCGCCGCGACCCGCTGCTCAGCCGCAAGATAGACATTCTCATAGAAACAAAAGGGCACATCCTGGAAGGCCTGAAGAAGAGCCGCAAAGATGTGCACGAACGGATGGAAAAAATAGAAAGCGAATTGCGCTTCTGGAGGGAATTGAAATGGCAACTACAGTAGGTGAAATCGTCAAAGTATTGAAAGCTTGGGCGCCGTTGTCGCTCAAAGAATCGTGGGATAATCCGGGCCTGCTCATCGGCAGCCCTGACGAACCGGTCGATAAACTCATGGTCACCCTGGACGTCATGATGGGGACCGTCGATTATGCCATCGAACACGGCATCCAGATGATCGTCAGCCATCACCCGGTCATTTTCGATGGTTTGAAATCCCTGCGGACCGATACATACAGCGGCCGCATGTACCAAAAACTCCTGGCCCACCACATTTCCGTCTACAGCGCCCATACCAACCTGGATAGTGCCGACGGCGGCGTCAACGACGTCCTGGCCCGCCTCCTGGGCTTGACGGACTTGAAGGGCCTCGTTCCCGTCGCCGAAGACAAACTCTATAAAATCGCCGTCTACGTCCCGGAAAGCCATGGTGACGCCGTCCGCCAGGCCTTGGCCGACGCCGGTGCCGGCTATATCGGCAACTACAGCGACTGTTCCTTTACGGCCAAAGGCGAAGGCCGTTTCAAAGCCCATGAAGGGACGCATCCCTTTATCGGTGAAATCGGTCAAGTCGAAAAAGCGGCAGAAGAACGGATCGAAACCATAGTCCCCGAAAGTAAACTCCGTCAGATCGTACAGGCCATGCTGGCCGCTCATCCCTATGAAGAACCGGCGTATGACCTGTATCCGCTGAAAAATGCCGGTCATCCCTTCATGATGGGCCGCGTCGGGACCTGGCCGACACCGGAACCGGCTATGGATGTCTTGAAGAAAATCAAAGGCCTCCTTCATCGCGATGCCTTGTCCTATGCCGGCGATACGGATGTCATCGTCCGCCGCGTCGCCCTCCTCGGAGGCGGCGGAGCTGGCTTCATCAAACTGGCGAAAGACGCCGGCGCCCAGCTCTACCTCACAGGTGACGTCAAATACCATGACGCCCAGGAAGCCATCCGCCAGGGCATCGTCGTCGCCGACGGCGGCCACTTCGGCACCGAATCGCCTGTCGTCGCCGACCTCTGCCGACGCCTGGAACAGGCTGCCGAAGAACAGCAATGGCACATCACCTGCGAAACCGACCCGACCAGTAAGGACATGCTGCATTATATGTAAAGCGCCTTACGGCGCGCCGTTCGCAGGCCGCAATGGCTCCCCTGATAGGGGAGCTGTCAGCAAAGCTGACTGAGAGGTTGATTTTCTGTCAAATAGTGTCGCCGTCCGCTCGGACTCAGGTGCGAAGTTCTGCCGCGACAGACTCATGATTGTATTACGACCGTGTGTTACCTGTCATAAATTCCGGTTATACCCAAGATTCACGGCGGGACGCCCTTTGGCCGTCCCCTACGGTATCGCATACAGGCGATGAATAGAATATCGTTTACGGGATATAATAAAAACACATGGCCAGCGGCCTTGTGCGTAGGGGCTGTCCCAAAGCCTTTCTGGTCCGCCAGGTACCGACTATCGGGAGGTGCAGGGCGGCTGCCAGAACGGACAGCAGTGGCGGGCAGCCCGCTGTGAAATTCAACCACAGCCCATTCTTGTCCAATGGCGGGGGTTTACGAGCCACGAGCCGAGGGGGTTCCCGAGGCGATGTCGTCAATTTAAGCTTGTCGCCGCGTAGCGGCATCTGAGTCCAAAGCGGCCTGCGAACGGCGACCTGCGGTCTGCGGGACCGTTAGGCCCTAAACTCGATGAACGACGAACGACCTACGACGAACGAAAACGCGGCCTGCGGAGCCGTCAGGCTCCTACAATTATCGCATAGCCGAATTGTAGGAGCTTCCGCGTGGGAAGCCCGCTAGAGAGGTTCAACCACAGCCTATTCTGATATAATGGTGAGCTTTTACGAGCCACGAACAACGAGCCACGGCCTTTTCCAAGGCGACCAGCGACCTGCGGTCTGCAGGGCCGTCAGGCCCTAAACTCGATGAACGACGAACGACCTACGACGAACGAAAATGCGGCCTGCGAACGGCGACCTGCGGCCTGCGGGACCGCTAGGTCCCACATCATCCATAGAAAGGAAACGTATCATGACTAAAGAAGAACATGTAAGACATTTATTAGAAGACCCGGTATATGCCATTATGGGCAACGAGGAACTCTGCCTGGGCCGTAGCAATATGGACGTCGCCAAGGAATTGATTGCGGCTGGCGTCACGATTATCCAGTATCGCGAAAAACATAAGAAATGGCGCGCCAAGTACGAAGAAGCCAAAGCCATTGCCCAGCTCTGCCACGACCACGACGTGACCTTCATCATGAACGACTCGACAGACCTGGCCATCGCCTGCGGCGCCGACGGTATCCACGTCGGCCAGGATGATGCACCGGCCCAGATTGTCCGTCAGCTCGCCGGCCCGGACGTCTTCATCGGTGTATCGACCAATACCGTCGATGAAATGAAACAGGCCCTGGCTGACGGTGCCGATTACGTCGGCTTTGGTCCCATGTTCCCGACACAGTCCAAGAAAGACGCCGACGAAGTCGTAACGCCTGAAGCCAAGGAATATGCCCTTAAATTCGACCTGCCCGTCGTCACCATCGGCGGCATCAGCCTGGCCAACATCCGCAGCCTCTACGACGAAGGCTTCCGTTCCTTTGCCATGATTTCCGCCATCGTAGGCCAAAAAGACATCAAAGGCGCCGTAGAAGAAATCCGCCGGACCTTGCGTTAACTATAAGCGAATAGAGCCTATAGCGCCGGTCGCCGTTCGCAGACCGCCGTCCGCTCGGACTCAAATGCGGCTTCGCCGCGACAGACTCAAACTGACAACGACGCTTCGGGAAACCCTCAGCGCGTAGC
>OLFS01001069.1_pt1 | contig 23081 bp, 18 predicted proteins | sample 1605491 | NCBI WGS metagenome assembly OLFS01 (sample SAMEA3888921, study PRJEB22519) | human gut metagenome | biome: human gut; feature: human-associated habitat; material: faeces | place: Denmark | collected 2011 | reverse complement strand
CAAACCAGGCGGTGTAGAGCTTCTCGTTGGCATCGCGCAGGCTCTGCGGCTTGTTTACGATAAGGCAACCCTCATCCTCTGCCCGCTCCAGCATGTAGGTGGCGTAGATAAATTCGGTATCGAACGGCGGATCCTTGCGCATCAGGATCACATCGAGGTTGGAGAGGGGCTGATCCACCACCTCGCCCAGGGTGTACCAGTCGGCATAGTCATATTTGACGGTGAGCGGGCGCATGGTACCAAAGGCACGACCGGCTTCCATGTAGAGATCCTTCATCTCCAGATAGAACAGCTCATAGCCGCGCTTTTGCGCCTCTTCGAGCATGGCAAAGCTGGAATCTTTCTTGATGTTGATGGCCGAGATGGGGTCCATCACGATGCCGAGTTTAATGGTCATCCGAATATCCTTCTTGTGGCTCGATTGCTAGTGAGATTCTTAAAACCTGTTCAAAGTCTGTCACGAGAGGTCGTCAGCAAGGTAAAGAGCAGCGCAGGAGCCGGAGCGTATAGATATACGTGAGGATTCCGAGCCGCGCATGAGCCTTGATCACGACCTCGCAGTAAGACATTGGACTGGTTTCAAGCGAGATCGCCAAAACGGCACTGCAGCGCAGTAATCGCAGTCAGGGCGGCAGTTTCGGTACGCAGAACCCGCGGCCCCAGCAGCATCTCTTTGAAATCTTCCTGCACGGTACGGGCGATCTCGTCGCTCGACAAGCCCCCTTCCGGGCCAATCAGCAGGCGCACGCCATGCTCGGGAACGGGCAGGGTGTTGATGCTGTACTCGGCGCGCGGGTGCAGGTTGAGCTTGAGCTCCTTGGTCTCTTCCGCCAGCCAGGCATCCAGCTCCATCGGCATGCGCACCTCTGGCACCACGTTGCGGCCGCATTGCTCGCAGGCGCTAATCACCACCTTCTGCCACTGTTCGCGCTTCTTCTCCAGCCGGTCTGCCGGCAGCTTGACGCCGCAGCGCTCGGAGAAGAGCGGGGTGATGCAGGTGACGCCCAGCTCAACCGATTTCTGGATGGTGAAGTCCATCTTGTCGCCGCGGCTGATCACCTGACCGAGGTGGATGGCCAGCGGTGACTCCACCGACTGGGCGTCGCAGCGGTCGATGGTCACTTCCACCGACTTCTTGCCGACGCTGGCGATGGTGGCGGGATATTGATTGCCATCGCCGTTGAACAGCTCGAGCTGCTGGCCTGGCTGCATGCGCAGTACCCGGCCGATATGGTTGGCGCCGTCTTCCGACAGGGCGATGGTCTGGCCAACTTGCAGGGTGGCCGGTTCATAGATACGTGGAATGCGCATGGCTGCTTGTCAGTCTCTTGCTTGGAAACCCTTCATATCCTGCGGCGAGCAAGGCTCACACGGCAGTGGGGAAGGGCTTCATGATAGGAGGGGTGATCCCCCTCCCAAGTCAAATGGGGTTATTGGCACTGTTTTTCAATAAAGGGATTGGTATTGCCCTGCAGCTTGCCGATGCGGCGATTGCGCTCGCACTCCCAGCCCTCTGCCGGGTACTGGCGATCCCAAGCTTCAAACAGTTTACGCTGTTGCGCTGCCAGACGCAGCCCATACTGCTGGCTCATGTAGAGGTAGGCGCGGGCAATCTGGCCCCGTACCGGCCCCTTGGGCGGCTGCACCCGACGATCCTTGAAATCCACCAGCATCTGGCACTGGCCGTACTGATCCGGTTTGCCGTTCCAGTCGGAGAAGCGGTAGTTGGCCCGATCGCCGTTCACCTCGCCAATGGCGGGGAAGAGGTTGTGCATGTCCCCCTCCATCTTGTTGAACTCGGGGCTCGCTTTTTCGCAGTTCTTGCGACCGCCATCCTGCCAGCATTGCAGCTGGTGGCCGAACTCCCAGGCGGGGACCACGTGTTCCCACTCGATGCGGGCGGCGCGTTTGGCCTGCTTGCGCGGCTCATAGCCGCAGCTGGCGAGATCCGGGCTCATTTTCTTGCCCTGATAGTCGATGTCGCAGCCGCAGTAGAAGGTGGTGACCGCAGGCTGGCTGCGATAGAGCTTCACCAGATCCTGCTTGGCTTCGCGAAAGGTCTGGGCGTGCAGGGGGGCGCTGAGCAGCGGTAAACCGGCCAGCAGGGTCAGGGCGATGGAGGAGATGAAACGCATGGGATTCCTTGCAAAACGGGGTGATTGACGAACGATGGCGGGCACCCTACCACAGGGGCGCGACACAAGCTGGCTTACTGCTCTGGCTCCGGCCGTTCCCGCTCCAGCGGCTGCTTGCAGCGACGACAGTGATAGCGGGCCTCGCCACGCACCACCTTGTTGTGACGGCGTATCGACAGTTGATGCTGCTGGCAGTGACAGCGATAGGGCACAGTGCGCTGGGCCAATACCGCCAGATCGAAGCTGTGGGTGGTTCTGGGCTCAAGGCCGAACACCTCCCGCATCACCGATTGCCACTGCCTGCCGTGGGGCAACACCCGGCTTTTGCCGCGCCCGTCACCCCACAGGGCATAGACCAGCAGATGGGCCACCTCGTGGGGCACCACCTCATCCAGAAACGCCTGCTGGTTGGCCTGATAGAGGGCAGGGTTGAAGCGCAGCTCCCAGGTTTGCAGCCGCGCCGATCCCGCCGCCCGGCCCCGCATATTGCAGTAGATCCGCGGGCGGGGGAAGGTACGGCCAAGGCGCGCCTCGGCCTGCACAAAGCAGGCTTCTACGCGTTGTTGCAGCAGGGCGACAAGCTGGGCAGGAGTGGCAGACATCAACATCTCGTCAGATAGCGGATAAGCAAAAGGGGAGCCAGGCTCCCCTTTTATCACAACAGCGAGCCTTACAGGCCAGCGGCAGAACGCAGCAGTTCGGCCTTGTCGGTCTGCTCCCACGGGAACTCGTCGCGACCGAAGTGACCGTAGGCAGCGGTAGCCTGGTAGATCGGGCGCTTCAGATCCAGCATTTCGATCAGGCCATACGGGCGCAGTTCGAAGTGCTCGCGCACCAGCTTGACCAGCAGTTCTTCGGCGACCTTGGCAGTACCGAAGGTTTCGACGCTGATGGAGGTCGGCTCGGCCACGCCGATGGCGTAGGAGATCTGGATTTCACAGCGATCGGCCAGACCGGCGGCAACGATGTTTTTGGCAACGTAGCGGGCGGCGTAAGCAGCGGAGCGGTCAACCTTGGACGGATCCTTGCCGGAGAAGGCGCCACCACCGTGACGAGCCATGCCGCCGTAAGTGTCGACGATGATCTTGCGACCGGTCAGACCGCAGTCACCCATCGGGCCGCCGATAACGAAACGGCCGGTCGGGTTGATGAAGTATTTGGTGTCCTTGTTGACCCACTCGGCCGGCAGTACCGGCTTGATGATCTCTTCGCGTACCGCTTCAACCAGATCCTTGTAGCTGATGGATTCGGCGTGCTGGGTAGACAGAACAACTGCATCCACACCTATGATCTTGCCTGCATCGTCGTAGGCGAAGGTCAGCTGGCTCTTGGCATCCGGACGCAGCCACGGCAGGGTGCCGTTCTTGCGCACTTCAGCCTGACGCTTCACCAGCAGGTGAGAGTAGGTGATGGGGGCCGGCATCAGCACGTCGGTTTCGTTGGTGGCGTAGCCGAACATCAGGCCCTGGTCGCCAGCGCCCTGCTCCAGCGGATCGCTGCGGTCAACGCCCTGGTTGATGTCCGGGGACTGCTTGCCGATGGCGTTCAGCACGGCGCAGGAGTCAGCGTCGAAGCCCATGTCGGAATGGGTGTAGCCGATTTCACGTACGGTATCACGCACGATCTCTTCGATATCAACCCAGGCAGAGGTGGTTACTTCGCCGGCCACCATGACCATACCGGTCTTGACCAGGGTCTCGCAGGCAACACGGGCCTTGGTATCTTGCTTGAGGATGGCGTCCAGTACCGCATCGGAGATCTGGTCCGCAATCTTGTCGGGATGGCCTTCGGAGACCGACTCGGAAGTAAACAGCTTTGCCATGATAAGAGTCTCAGCTTGTCTGGGTTATCGCCACGGCAATAACCGGATGAATGGGATGGTGTAGAGGTATCTACATCTGGACGTCTATTTTAATTAGCGCCCCCCCCGATTGCCAGCACTATTTTGTCGCGCAGTGTCCAATGGGTCACAAGCGGTGCTCTCCTATCCCGAAAGGGATGGAAATCAAACGTTTTTCTCTGGTTGCTTTGGTCAATAGAGGGCAAGAAAAGCGATTGTCCTCCCAAAGCCACTTTATTCATCCAGATAATATTTGCACGCCGCGCGCCCTGCTGGGACAATAACGCGCCTTAATCTTGGCCATCAAATGAAGCAATCGCAGGAGATTCAGATGCCTTCTCGTAAAGAGCTTGCCAATGCCATTCGTGCATTGAGTATGGATGCCGTTCAAAAAGCCAACTCCGGTCACCCGGGCGCCCCCATGGGAATGGCGGATATCGCCGAAGTGCTGTGGCGTAGCCACCTCAGACATAACCCGAACAACCCCAAGTGGGCCGACCGCGACCGTTTCATTCTCTCCAACGGCCACGGCTCCATGCTGCTGTACTCCCTGCTGCACCTCTCCGGTTATGACCTCTCCATCGACGATCTGAAAAACTTCCGCCAACTGCACTCTCGCACCCCGGGTCACCCGGAGTACGGCTATGCACCGGGCGTGGAAACCACCACTGGCCCGCTGGGTCAGGGCATCACCAACGCCGTGGGTATGGCGATCGCCGAGAAAGCCATGGCTGAGCAGTTCAACCAGCCGGGCCACGACATCGTTGACCACTACACCTACGCCTTTATGGGCGACGGCTGCCTGATGGAAGGTATCTCCCACGAAGCGTGCTCCCTGGCAGGTACTCTGCAACTGGGCAAACTGATCGCGTTCTGGGATGACAACGGTATCTCCATCGACGGTCACGTAGAAGGTTGGTTCACCGACGACACCGTCAAGCGTTTCGAAGCCTACGGCTGGCACGTAATCCCGGCTGTTGACGGTCACAGCCCGGAAGCCATCAATGCCGCCATCGAAGCCGCCAAGGCCGAGACCGGCAAGCCGACTCTGATCTGCTGCCGCACCATCATCGGTTACGGCTCCCCGAACAAATCCGGTTCTCACGACTGCCACGGCTCACCGCTGGGCAACGACGAGATCGCCGCTGCTCGCGCATTCCTGAAGTGGGACCACGCGCCGTTCGTTATCCCGGCCGATATCGCAGCCGAGTGGAACGCTCAGGAGAAGGGTGCTGCACTGGAAGCCGACTGGGCTGCCAAGTTCGCTGCCTATGAAGCCGCTCACCCGACGCTGGCTGCCGAATTCAAGCGCCGTACCGCTGGCGAACTGCCGGCCAACTGGGCTGCCGAATCCGCCAAGATCATCGAAACCCTGCAAGCCAACCCGGCCAAGATTGCGACCCGTAAAGCGTCCCAGAACTCTCTGGAAGCGTTCGGCAAGCTGCTGCCGGAGTTCATGGGCGGTTCTGCCGACCTGGCTCCGTCCAACCTGACCATGTGGTCCGGCTCCAAGTCCCTGACCAACGACGATGCCTCCGGCAACTACATCCACTACGGTGTACGCGAGTTCGGCATGTCCGCCATCATGAACGGTATCGCCCTGCACGGTGGTTTCATCCCCTACGGCGCGACCTTCCTGATGTTTATGGAGTACGCTCGCAACGCCCTGCGCATGGCCGCCCTGATGAAGCAGCGCGCCATCTTCGTTTACACCCACGACTCCATCGGTCTGGGTGAAGATGGCCCGACTCACCAGCCGGTCGAGCAGATCGCTTCCCTGCGTCTGACCCCGAACATGAGCACCTGGCGTCCGTGTGACCAGGTTGAATCCGCCATCGCCTGGAAACACGCCATCGAGCGTACCGACGGCCCGACCTCTCTGATCTTCTCTCGTCAGAACCTGGCCCAGATGGATCGTACTGCCCAGCAACTGGCCGACACTGCCAAGGGTGGCTACGTGCTGAAGGATTGCGCCGGTACTCCGGAGCTGATCCTGATCGCCACCGGTTCCGAAGTGGAACTGGCCGTTGCTGCCTATGAGCAGCTGACTGCCAAGGGCCGTGCCGTGCGCGTGGTCTCTCTGCCGTCTACCGACGTGTTCGACGCCCAGTCTGCCGAGTACAAAGAGTCCGTCCTGCCGTCCTCCGTCACCAAGCGTGTGGCTATCGAAGCCGGCATCGCCGACTACTGGTACAAGTACGTCGGTTTCGGCGGCAAGATCATCGGTATGACCACCTTCGGTGAGTCCGCACCGGCCGAGCTGCTGTTCAAGGAATTCGGCTTTACCGTGGAAAACGTGGTTGCGACCGCAGAGTCCCTGTAATTGCTGATTGCTTGGTACTGAATTGAAAAGCGCCTCCCTTGGGAGGCGCTTTTTTGTTGGCTGACAATGGTTTAATCATTCAAAATAGAGATGAATTCAGGTATTGTTTTATTGAGTTTCAAAAGGTAATAGATAAATAATCTTAACCAGTTTAGAGGTGATTTATATTGGAACCTAAAATAGAAAATGGAGTTGAAGGAAGGGAATGTGTGCCGTTTTTTGAGACAGATAAGTCTCAAATTATTTTCGAGTTCTTTTATTTGGTTGTTTTGTTTTTTATTACATTGATCGCAACGTTTCTATTGCAGATTTTTTCTAGTAAATTGGGTATTGTATATTCTGACAAAGTAATGCTTTTCTCTATTTTTGGTGGTTTTTTGGGAGGTTGGGTCTATGATGCCAAATGGTTTTATAGAGTTACGGCTAGAGGAAAAAGCGATCAATATAGTTTTCCATGGCAACCTCATAAGTTTTATTGGAGAGTGTTGACTCCTTTTTTATCTGCTATTGTGGCGTTTTCAACATATCTATTGATATCATCAAGGATCATTCCCATTCAAATTGACAATATGAATACAGGGAAAATTGCATTCTCGCTTAGTTTTTTGCTTGGCTATTTCTCTGATCTGGTGTTAAGCCGTTTGGCTGGGTGGGCAGAGAAAATTGTACCGAAGGTTTCTGATGGAAAAAAATAACTGTAATATTTGCATAGAGTTGGCTGGTGATTCAGAACAAATTGAATATCGTGATTATGGTGAGCTCGTCAAACATGGGAAAAATGTACTGATGGAAACTAGGGGTTTCTGTGTCATCCCTAGCTTTGGTCCATTAGATAAATCTCATGTTATGATAGTGCCAAAAAAACATGTAAATAGCTTTGCACTTATAGAAGGCGAATTGAAGGGTGAAGTTGAGTTTATTATTGATGCCTTAAGTAATTATTATCTTGAACGTTTTAAAGAGCGTTTGTTCTTTTTTGAAAGTGGGGCAGGATCGAGTTGTGATCACTCTGGTGGTTGTATCGTTCATGCACATATACATTGTGTTGCTTCAACTGATCGTTTCGAGTCATTATTATCGATGGAATGTTCATTAACAAAAGTTGATGATGATACTCTCTTTGATACTACACATGGCTATATTTGGTTCAGAAATGAGAATGGGGATGCATATTATTGTAATAGGCCGCTTCTTCCATCTCAATTTCTTCGCTATTTATATTTAATCTCTAAAAACGTAAATAAAAGATGGAACTGGAGACGTGATATAAATATTAAAGAGATTGGGAACGTTATATCTGCGTATTCAGGATTGAATATCTAAACTAGTTGTTTTTGATAAAGGCACCGGCCTAAGCCGGCGCCTTTTTATCGTTAAAGCAACGTGTTACGCCTGCGGCGGGGTGCTTTCTGCGTTGGACATCACAGCATCAATTTGTACCAGGGCGCCAGCGGGCAGTTCGCTGACCCCGATTACGGTGCGGGCAGGCAGATAGCCCGGGAAATATTTGGTGTAGACGGCATTGACCGCATCCAGATCGGCGATATTGCCGATCTGGATATTGACCTTGACGATATCGTCCATCACATGGCCGATGCTCTCCACAATCGCCTTGATATTGCTGAGGCACTGGGCGGTCTGCTCCTTGATGCAGCCAGCCAGGATCTTGCCGGTGGCGGGGTCTATCGGCAGTTGGGCAGAGAGATGGTTGTAGTGGGAGAATGCGACGGTTTGGCAATGGAGCGGGCTGCGCGGTGCCTTGTCGGTATTACGGGCACGGATCACCAGATTGTGTCTGTCTTCCACCAGTTGCGGCGGGGTGCCGTCACCGTGGGAGATGACCGCATCCATCTGCACCCGTGCCCCCATGGGCAGGGCAGCGGCGCTGACCACAGAGCGGGCAGGCAGATAGGCCACGGCGCGGGCGATGGCGGAGTCGGGGAAGAAGGTGGTGTAGACCTCGTTGACGGCCTCCAGATCGGCCAGATCGGTCAGATAGACGGTCACCTTGACGATATCGTCAAACGGCACGTCGATGCTCTCCAGCACCGCCTTGATATTGCGCAGGCACTGGCCCACCTGCTCCTTGATGCCACCGGCAACCAGCTGGCCAGAGGCTGCATCGACCGGCAGCTGGGCGCCGATATTGTTGTAGTGGGAGAAGGCCACGGTATGGGTGGAGAGCGGATTGTGCGGCGCCTTGTCGCTATTGCGGGCCAGTTTAACCAGCGGGCAAGGATCTTGCGGGAAGGTACCTTCGCCGTTGGAGATGATGGCATCGATCTGCACCAGCGCGCCCAGCGGCAGGGCGGCGACGGCAAGGGTGGTGCGGGTCGGCAGATAGCCCGGGAAGAATTCGCGATAGACGGCGTTGACCGCTTCCAGATCCGCCATCTCTTTCAGGAAGATGGTCGCTTTGACCACATCGTCCATCTCATGGCCGATGCTCTCGATGATCGCCTTGAGGTTGCTCAGGCACTGTCTGGCCTGCGCAGTGACATCGCCACTCACCATCTTACCGGTGGCGGGATCGACCGGCAGCTGGGCCGAGATATTGTTGTAATGAGAAAACGCCACCGTTTGGGTGCTGGGGCCCAGATCCTGGGGGGCATGGGGGGTATTTCTTGCCGACTTGATGATGGTGCCACTCATAGATATGCCTCTTTTTAATATTTGTTGTTCATTCAGGTACAGGTTTACCCCATCTTGTTGTACGCCACGGCCACTGCGCCAGCGGCGGCATCCCCGGTTATTATTTGTGATCCACTCAATCGCTGAGAGGAATAAGGGAGAAGAGGACAGGGTAGATATTTCAGACGCTGCGATTCTATGAGTGGCTATCAGGGGTTGCAAACCGCTGATTGCATTTCTATGAGATAGCTCAATGGGTGAAAATTTAATCATATTGCTATTCAATTCACCCGAAATTGCAGCCAATTCGTGCGCAAATGGTGCCGAACCGGCAGACAGCCTTGCCCTGACTGGGTTTGCTCTTTCCCTCTTCGGGATATTGGCATGTGAATAAAGGGTTAATATTATGCACCGATGTGCAAATAATGCATGTTATGGTGCATGGATATCTGTTTTCAGCTCTTTTAAGGGGCTATGAAAATCCCCGTTAATATGCATATCCACCTTATTAAAGATACCTCTGGAATATAATTCACGGCTTTTGCATTCCTCTCTGTTAACGATTATTCCGGCATACTCGATGACGCCTTGCTGGCAGCCGGGATCTGTTATTAACGCCATAAAATTCTATGCCATGAATTTGCACGACGGATCTGCTCCTGCTGCACAGGAGTGGGGAGCATGGCGTTGGCGTGACGGAGTGCGGGAGCTGTGGTGCTGGATGAGAGGTGGCGCTGGATGAGGGAGGGGAGGTGGTGGCAATTCGCTTCTCTTCACGCCGGTTGCATCCCTAGATGGGTGGGGTTGCCCCGCGTCGTCGCTTTTTCCACTTTTTGCGGCTTTGTCTGATCTCCCTCTTATCTGTGGTTGGTTGTGATGATTGGGATGGTTTTTAGGGCCGGGAACAGCTCAGGTGATTTCGCAGGTACAAAGTTCAATATATTGTTTTTAAAGGTAAATCCGTCAAGAAATGGATTTATCGACCGCTTCTTATGGTTTCTTGATGAAACTGTTAATTAGTGGCGTGATTGCGAGTCAGGTCGCTTTTTTCACTCGCTATTAATCGTATGATTAATAAGGTAATCAAGGAGCCCTGACGGAGAGCATCGATGCACCGGCAGGCCATTGCCCAGGATTGGCAAGCGAGATCGCATCGCGATCATCATTACCTGACTGTGGAGGATTTATGCTGGGTTTCGTTCTGGGCGATATGTATTGTCAAACATCTGGGCAGCGGTTACCTCCTCGCCTGGGAAAGAGCTTTCCCATTCCTACCGATTACCGACTGCGCGGCCGGGTATCCGCCGCCATCATGACCATCGAGAGCCTGCTCGATACCCCTTATCCGCAAAAGCAGTTTCGTGATCTGGTCTTTCGCGCCTTTATCGAGCGCCAGCGTCGGCTGTTTGGCGAACATGTGATTGTGGCCCGCATGGAAGGGGAGGAGGGGCTGGAACTGTCGATTGATCTCTCGTTTGTCAGCACCGCCGTACCTGTGGGCCTGCTGGCCATCTCTGAAGAGCTGGCCCTCGCCACGGCGCCGCGTCCCAAGAAGAGCCATCCCCACTACGAGGCGCTGTGCAAGGCGATCGACTGCATGGTGATGCTGATGTTTTATGGCAAGGTGATCCGCCAGCGGAATACGGTGTTGGAAAATATCGGCCATCAGTTTGGTTATCAACCCGCGGCGACCCTGACGGCGCGTGTTGGCAAGGGTGGGGAGGATGATTACGACGCCTTCATGGTCAATATCATGACCTGTATTGCTCACTCCAACTCGCTCAAGGAGGCGCTGGAGAACGCCAGCCGGATGGGAATTCAGGAGCCCGCTTTCTTCTGCATCGTCGGGGCGATTGCCAGCACCCTGTGGGGCGTGCCCAGACAGTGGGCGTATCAGGCTTCACAGCTGATCCATCGCTCCCACCATCACTACATCCAGAATCTGCTTCGCTGTGAAACCCGTGCCGGGCGGCGCCATATCAATCTGGAGCCGCCAAAGCCCCCCCTGTTTGCACCGATCCGGCAACAGGTTGTGCGTCTGATCAAGGGGGCACACTGATCCGCAGCCCCCTTGTCATCACTCAGGCGGGATAAAGCGCCCCCAGCACAGCCGGACGGCTGGCGCCGGTGACGGCAGGCAGGTTGCCCGGCTTGCGGTGAACAAAGCACATGGCCAGCCAGGCAAAGGCTGCGCCTTCCACCCAGTCGGGGGCCAGCCCCAGCTCGGCGGTGCTGGCGATGCGCCATGCAGGCAGCAGGCTGGCCAGCTCCTTCAGCAAGGGGGCGTTATGGGCACCGCCGCCGCAGACAAACAGCTCGGCTTTCGGCTGGCTGGCACCGACTGATTCGGGCCGGGCGGGCAATTGGCTGGCGATGCTGTGGCAGGTGAGCGCCTGCAGGGTGCGCTGCACATCCACGGGGGCATATGAAGTGCCTGCCAGCTCCCCATCGAGCCAATCGAGGGTAAACATCTCCCGTCCGGTGCTCTTGGGGGAGGGGGCGGCGAAGTAGGGGTGAGCCAGCAGTTTCTCCAGCAAGGCAGGGATGGGCTTGCCGCTGGCGGCCCATTTGCCACCGGCGTCATAGTTGCCGCCGTGGGGCTGATGGCGGCGATACCAGCCATCGAGCAGGGTGTTGGCCGGGCCGGTATCAAAACCATATACCCCGCCCGGATTGCCCGGCAGCACCGAGATATTGGCGATGCCGCCGAGGTTCAGTACCACTCGCAGGGCGCCGGGCTTGGCAAACAGTGCTTGATGGAAGGCGGGCACCAGCGGCGCCCCCTGACCGCCGAGGGCCATATCCATGGTGCGAAAATCGGCGATAACGTCGATGCCGGTCAGGGCGGCCAGCAGGGCGGCGTTGCCGATCTGCAGGGTAAAGCCGAGCTGGGGACGGTGGCGGATGGTCTGGCCGTGGCTGCCGATGGCGCGAATATCTTTGGGCTCAAGCTTCGCCTTGGTCAGCAGCGCGTGGGTGGCGGCGGCAAACTCTCGCGCCACCAGATTATCGGCCACGCCCATGCGGTCGATTTCGTTGTCGCCCGGGGTGCAGAGGGCATGCAGCGTGCGGGCGGTCTCTTGCGGCCAGGGGTGACAAAGCGCCGCTTCGACCCGCAGTTCATCCCCGGCGATCATCACCAGCACGGCATCAATGCCGTCCATGCTGGTTCCCGACATCAGACCGATATAGCGCTCAGCCATGGTGTCTCCTTACATTGCTGTTCGAAAATGCGGTGTGCAGAGAGGGTGAAGAGGGGAATGGCTTTCATCCCATGCCACATGGCGTGGTCTTTGACATCAGACCGATATAACGCTCAACCATGTTGCATCCTCAATGCGGACCGGAAAAAGAGTGAGAGAGACAGGATAGATAAGCCCTTACTTCCATGCCACATGCCGCTCCCGGTGTTCCATCTCATCTTATGTCCGAAAGTGGACTCATTTCAATCTGGTTTCCTGGCGCGGGTTCAATAAAAGGGGCTGGCAGGGCCTTCACCCTGCCAGCCCAGATGGCTTAGTTGCCGCTACTATCCCGCTTGTTCTGGGCCAGCTGCAGCTCGGGGCTGTCGAGCTTGGCCAGTTGCGGCATCGCCAGCTTTTTGAAGTTGGCCAGCTCGCGTCCGCTCAGGGTCTCTGCCTGTGGCAGGGTGAGGGTGCGCGGGTTCTTGTGAATGCCGCCCACCACGAATTCGTAGTGCAGGTGCGGGCCGGTGACGCGGCCGGTGCCACCCAGAGTACCGATGGTCTGCCCCTGCTTCACCCGCTGTCCCTTGTTGACGGTGCGCTTGGAGAGGTGCAGGTACTTGGTCACATAGTTGCCGGCATGCTTGATAAAGACGTAGTTGCCGTTGAACTGGTTGTAACCGGCAGCCACCACGCTGCCTGAGCCCGCCGCCATGATGGGGGTGCCCACCGGCGCCACATAGTCGATGCCGTTGTGGGGGCGGATCTTGCCGGTCACCGGATGGAGGCGGCGCGGGTTGAAGTTGGAGCTGATGTATTTGAAGTTGACCGGCGCACGCAGGAAGCTCTTGCGCATCGCCTTCCCTTCCGGGGTGTAGTAGTTGCCATCTTCATTGAGCACGGCGCGGTAGGCGGTGCCCTGGTTGACGAACTCTGCCGCCAGAATATCGCCGGAGGCGACCCGCTCGTCGTCGCGGAACTTGTCTTCATAGACCACCCGGAAGCTGTCCCCCGGCTGCAAGTCCTGGGCAAAGTCGATGTCCCAGCCGAAGATGGCAGCCAAGTCCATGATCTGATCTTCGGTCATTCCCGCATCCACCGCGGCGCCCCAGAAGCTGGAGCGGATCTCGCCTTTGCTCACCTGTTCGCGGGTGTCGAGGGCGATCTTGACGTTGCGGGCGACAAAGGTCTCCTCCTTGCGGCTCACCTTGAGCGCCTGCTCCAGACTGTGGGGGTAATAGAGGCTATGCAGCTCGCCGTTCTCGGTGAGCTTGAAGGTGAGCTCCTGCCCCGGTTGCAGCATCCGCAGGGGATCGCTGCCCTCGAGCTGGTCGATCAGGTGCAGATCTGTGGTGCTCAGGCCAATGCGCTGGAAGATGACTCCCATGTTGTCGCCACGGCGTACCTTCACCTGCTTGGTGATATAGCGCGGCTTGGGCGGGGTGACAGACGGGGCGGCCTCGGCCGGCAGCTCGTCGTTCAGTGTGTTGTCGTTGGCCGGTTCCCGCAGGGCAATCTCGTTGCCGTTTTCATCGACCCGTGTTGCCACCGCCTGTTCGCTTGGCCAGGCAGCCAGCATCATGATCATGATGCTCAAGATCAGCACCATCTTGCGGTGCCAGTGGGGGAGTGCGTTGAAGGCGTGCCAAATAACCATGAGAAGCAGATGAAGTCGGGCAGAATGGACGGATTTTACAGCCTTTCCAATTGGCCCGCCATTCCAGTAATATGTTTGGCCCTGTGGAATCGTGATGGAGAGTCAAAAAATGTCCCAGCTCGAGGTGGCGCTAGCCGAGATCAAGCGCGGAGCGGAAGAAATTCTGGTTGAAGAAGAACTTGTCGCCAAGTTGAAGGAAGGGCGCCCGCTGCGCATCAAGTTGGGCATGGACCCGACCGCCCCCGACATTCACCTGGGTCATACCGTGATCCTCAACAAGCTGAAGACCTTCCAGGATCTGGGCCATGAAGTGATCCTGCTGATCGGTGACTTCACTGCCATGGTGGGTGACCCCTCCGGCAAGAACGCTACCCGTCCGCCGCTCTCCGAAGAGGCTATCAAGCATAACGCCCTCACCTATGCCGAGCAGGCGTTCAAGATCCTCGACCCCGCCAAGACCCGCATCGAGTACAACTCGACCTGGCTGAGCGAGCTGGGTGCGACCGGCATGATCAAGCTGGCGGCCAAGCAGACCGTGGCCCGCATGATGGAGCGTGACGACTTCAAAAAGCGCTACACCGGCGGCCAATCCATCGCGATTCACGAATTCCTCTATCCGCTGCTGCAAGGCTATGACTCGGTCGCGCTGAAGGCGGACGTTGAGCTGGGCGGTACCGACCAGAAGTTCAACCTGCTGATGGGCCGCGAGCTGCAAAAAGATGCCGGCATGGCGACCCAGTGTGTGCTGATGATGCCGCTGCTGGTGGGTCTGGATGGCGTCAAGAAGATGTCCAAGTCCGCAGGCAACTACATCGGCGTTCACGACGCTCCGGGCGAGATGTTCGGCAAGATCATGTCCATCACCGACGATCTGATGTGGAACTACTACGAGCTGCTCTCCTTCCGTCCGCTGGCCGAAATCGAAGAGTTCAAGGCGGGCATCGCTGCCGGTACTCTCAACCCGCGCGACGTGAAGATCTGGCTGGCCAAAGAGATCATCGCCCGTTATCACGACGAAGCGGCGGCCGAAGCGGCTCACGAAGATTTCACCCAGCGTTTCTCCAAGAACGCCATTCCGGACGAAATGCCGGAGGTCGAGCTGGCACTGGAAGGCGAAGGTCTGGCCATCGCCAACCTGCTGAAAGAGGCCGATCTGGTGGCCACCACCTCCGAAGCGCTGCGGATGATCAAGCAGGGCGCGGTCAAGGTGGATGGCGAGAAGCTGGAAGATGGCAAGGCACTCATCGGTGCCGGTACCGCCGTCTATCAGGTCGGCAAGCGCAAGTTTGCCCGCGTGACAGTCAAATAAGCAGTCGCTTCATGCAAGCCGGCCATCAGGCCGGTTCAAGCTTGTTCAACAGGGCCTCCTTCGGGAGGTCTTGTCGTATCTGGGTGGCACGGATCTGGGCGATAAAGTGCCGCAGCACGGCACTGCTTGGGTGTGACCGTGTCGCCAGACTGATGCTGGTCATCATGCCGTTGCCCTCAATGGGGTGATAACTGACCCCGAGCGGGCGCAACGCCGCCACCGAGCTGGGCACCAGAGTCACGCCAAAGCCCGCCTGCACCATGCCGACGGTAGAGATCACCTGCGGGCATTCGGGCCCCAATAAAGGCTCGAACCCAGCCTCCCGGCAAAGACCCACTATTCCGTCATAGAGCCCGGGCCCGATGGCGTGGGGGAACAGAATAAAACTCTCGTCCTTCAGGCTGGCCAGTGGCAAGGGGCCTGGCTTGGCTTTGGGGTGGCTGGTGGGCAGGGCGATCAGCAGCGGCTCCTGCTCGATAAGGTGATGGGCAAAGCCCTCGCTACCGCGGCAGGGGAGCCGCAAGATGGCGGCGTCCAGCCGATCGTTGCGTAGCGCCTCCACCAGTGCCGGCATGGTGCCCTCCTGCGGGCTGAGAGCCACCTCGGGGTAGCGCTCCCGATAGTCGTGCAGCAGGGTCAGCACCGCGGGGTGGAGCACGGTGGAACCAGCAAAGCCGATCCGCAGCGCCCCCTGCTCGCCCCGGGCAATCCGCTTTACCTTCAGTTTTGCCGCATCGGCCAGCGCCAGGATCTGCGCCGCATCCCGATAGAGGCTCTCGCCCGCCTCGGTCAGTTCGACACTGCGGGTCAAACGGCGCAGCAGCGGGGTGCCCAGGGTCTCCTCCAGCTTGCGGATCTGCTGGCTCAGTGGCGGCTGGGCCATGTTGAGTGATTCGGCTGCGCGGGTGAAATTCTGCTTTTCAACAACGGCCATGAAGTAGCGGAGCGTACGAAGTTCCATATCGATTGAGTCTCAAAGTCATGGGATCAGCGTATTGGTGTTGAAATGTGAACCAAGTCACCATTGGATCCGAACGCTAACAGGATTCACGGTGGAGGTGAAACCCGAATGGAACATATTGCAACATCTGACAGTGCCGGGTGCAGCTGTGCCCTCGAAGTGAGCCAGCAGTTTTCCCGCTGGCGCAGGCAGCATGACGGTGGCGAGATCTACCAGAGTTCCCTGATGAGCGCCCTGCTGGCGGGGGTCTACGAAGGGGAGACCACCATGAGCGAGCTGCTGCGCCACGGCGACTTTGGCCTCGGCACCTTCAACCACCTCGATGGCGAGCTAATCGCCTTCGAGCGGCAGATCCACCAGTTGCGCTCCGATGGCTCGGCCCGTCCCGCCCGCGCCGATCAGAAGACCCCCTTCGCGGTGATGACCCATTTTCGCCCCTGTCTGGAGCGTCGCTTCGATCACCCCCTGAGCCGTGACGAGATCCACCAGTGGGTGGATCGGCTGGTGGGATCCGACAACGTCTTTGTCGCCCTGCGTCTCGACGGCCAGTTTGAAACGGCCAAGGTACGTACCGTGCCGCGTCAGGAGCCCCCCTATCGCCCCATGCTGGAAGCCATCGAACAGCAACCGCTGTTCCGCTTTGCCGCGGTGGCGGGAACCCTGGTGGGCTTTCGCTGCCCGCCGTTCGTGCAGGGGGTCAATGTGGCGGGCTTTCACGAACACATGATCACCGCCGATCGCAAGGGGGGCGGTCACCTGCTCGACTACACCATGGCCCACGGCACCCTGCGACTTTCTGTGGTGCGTCACCTCAATCTGGCCCTGCCATCGGATCCCGCTTTCCGGCAGGCCGACCTCAACCCCGCCGATCTCGATCGCGCCATTCAGGCCGCCGAAGGCTGATAGACAAGGAGCAATATCATGGAAAACAGACAGTGGAAGTGCGGTGCCGAGTTGGTGGTTCGTCATCTGGAGGCGCAAGGGGTCAAGCAGGTGTTCGGTATTCCCGGTGCCAAGATTGATCGGGTGTTCGATGCGCTGGAGGACTCCCCCATCGAGACCATAGTGGTGCGCCACGAGGCGAACGCCGCCTTTATGGCGGCCGCCGTGGGGCGTCTCACCGGCAAGGCGGGGGTGGCGCTGGTCACCTCGGGCCCCGGCTGCTCCAACCTTATTACCGGGCTGGCGACCGCCACCTCGGAAGGGGACCCCATGGTGGCGCTGGGCGGTGCGGTGCGCCGTGCCGACGGCCTCAAACTCACTCATCAGAGCATGGATACGGTCAACCTCTGCCGTCCGGTCACCAAGTTCAGCGCTCAGGTCAACAGCGGGGCGGCAATTTCGGAAGTGATGGCCAACGCCTTTCGCGCTGCCGAGCTGGGGCGGCCGGGGGCGGCCTTTGTCAGCCTGCCGATGGATATCATCAACAAGCCGGTGCAGGGCAATGTGCTGGTACCCCGCGAGGTGCCGGAGCCGGGCTGCGCCGATGAACAGAATATGGAGCAGGCATTGACCCTGCTGCGCAACGCCCAGAATCCGGTGGTGCTGCTCGGCCTGATGGCGAGCCGGCCGGAAAATGCCGAAGCGGTACGCGCCTTCCTCGACAAGGCGCGGCTGCCGGTGACCGGTACCTATCAGGCCGCCGGGGTGGTGGACAGCTGCCACTTCGATGACTTTGCAGGACGGGTCGGGCTCTTTAACAACCAGCCGGGGGATCAGCTGCTGGCTGGGGCTGATCTGGTGATCTGCATCGGCTACAGCCCCATCGAGTACGACCCCGTGTTGTGGAATGGCGACAGGGAGCGGCGCATCCTCCATATCGACGTGCTGCCTGCCGATATCGACAGCAGCTACTGCCCGACCGCCGAGCTGGTGGGGTCGATCCGCGCCAACCTGTTGCAGCTGACCCGCATCATGGGCAATCCAAAAATCCGTCCCCCCGAGGTGGATCGGCTGCTGCAAGGTGTTCGCCAGCAGCGGCTGCGACTGGCGATGCGGGCCGACGATCTGCACGGCAATCCGGTTCACCCCTTGCGTATCGTGCGCGAGCTGCAGGATCTGGTGCGCGACGACATGACCCTCTGCGTCGATATGGGCAGCTTCCATATCTGGATTGCCCGCTACCTCTACAGCTTCCGCGCCCGTCAGGTGTTGATCTCCAATGGTCAGCAGACCATGGGAGTGGCACTGCCGTGGGCCATCGGTGCGGCGCTGGTGCGGCCGGGAGATAAGGTGATCTCGGTATCGGGGGATGGCAGCTTTATGCAGTCGAGCATGGAGTTGGAGACGGCGGTGCGGCTCAAGAGCAATATCGTCCACATCATCTGGGTCGATAACGGCTACAACATGGTTGCGATGCAGGAGCAGCAGAAGTATTGCCGCACCTCCGGCGTCTCTTTTGGCCCTATCGATTTCAAACGCTATGCCGAATCGTTCGGGGCGGCCGGGTTTGCGGTGCGCTCGGCCGACGAGCTGCGTGCCACCCTACGGGCCGCGCTGGCGGTGGAGGGGCCTGCTGTGGTGGCCATTCCGGTGGATTACTCCGACAACCCGGGGCTGATGGCCCAGCTCAGGCCAGAAGTATTGGCATAAGTGTGGGCTGCAGTGCTGGCCTGAATCCCTGTGTAAGAGCAGGCAGATCCGTCCATATAGCAAAAACCGGCATCAGGGGATGCCGGTTTTTTATTGCTACGCGGGATGGGTGGCCTTAACGGGCCAGCTGGACGGCGGCTCGTGCGCGGGCCGGTTGCGGGCGACGCTTGTTTTTTGGCGAGCAGGCCATCTTCAGGCGCAGCCACTCGCGCCACAGCAGCCAGCAGAGCGGCAGGGTGAGCAGCAGCACGGTCGCGGGCTGGGCCATCAGCACCCCATCACGCCCCCACAGTTGTGGCAGCAGGAAGATGAGCGGCAGCAGCAACACGGTTTTGGCGATGGAGATGACCAGCGCCTGACGGGTACGCGCCATGGATTGCAGCAGCACGATGCCGAACATGATGATCCCCTCCAGCGGAATGGCGCCGAGGTTGAGGGTCAGGCTGCTGATGGCGGCGGCCAGCAGTTCGGGATCCTTGTCGCCGGTATAGAGCATGGCGACCTGTCCCGGCAGCAGCTGGATGGTGAGCCACACCAGCATGCCGTAGATAAAGGTGAACTTGAGCCCCATCTCCATCAGGTACTTGAGGTTGCGGTGGCGCTTGGCCCCCGCCGCCTTGCTGATGAGCGGCTGAATGCCGAACGCCAGCCCCTGCAGAATGACGATAAAGACCGCTTCGGTGTAACCGGCCACGGTAAAGCCCGCCAGATCCTTCACATTGCCATACACCATCAGCTGGCTGTTGTGCAGCATCAAGAGCAGGCCGAGGTTGAACTGGGCAATCAGGCTTGGCAGGCCGGTAAAGAGCAGGTGCGGCATGGCGGGGAGGTTGGGCACCAGATCCCGCCAGCTGAGGCGAAGCCGCGCCCAGGGGGTAAAGAAGTAGCCAAGGCCGATCAGGCTCACCGCACCCTCTGCCATCAGGGTGGCTTGCGCGGTACCGATCAATCCCAGCCCCAGCCGACCCACCATGATGTAGTTGAGGATGATATTGAGCACGGCGCCGCTGCTCACCAGCACCATGGCCAGTTTCGGGCGACCATCGTTGCGCAGCAGATAGGGGACCGCCAGATTGCTGGCCAGCAGCAGGGTACCGCCGCCAATCCAGGTGAGGTAGTCGCTCGCCTGTTTCCAGGTCTCGGTGCCCTGTTCAATCCCCAGCCCCAGCAGGATATCGGTGTGGGTGTAGTAGAGCAGCACCGGCGCAACGCCCCCGAGTCCGGCCAGCAGCCAGAGGGCGTTGACCAGCGCTTGACGGGCCAGCGTGTCGTTTTTCGCCCCTTGCTGGAAGGAGATGGCGGTGGCCGCCCCCATGCTGATCATGGCGGCCAGGCCGATCAGCACCATGATGACCGGATAGACCAGGTTGATCCCGGCGAGGCCAGCGGCGCCGACATAGTGGCCGACGAAGATGCCGTCGATGAGGTAGTAGGCCCCCGAGACCAGCATGGCAAGAATGGAGGGGAGGGCGTAAGCCCAGAAGCGACGGGTCATGGCCCGTTGCCGCAGTGTTAAATAGGCGGACATATCTGTTCTCTCGGGGAGTTCGATTATCGAACAGCTAGTCTAGATTAATACTTATTTGGTGATAATCAGGGTTTCACTTGATGAATTGCTGAGTATTACTCACTAATCCGGGGTTTTGGTAGTGGGCCTTGAGCATGTCGATCAGGATGCGCAGCCCGCTGCCCAGCTGATGGCGGCTCGGATAGAAGAGATAGAAGCCGGCAAAGGTGGGGCACCAGGGCTCCAGCACGGTGAGCAGTTTCCCCTCCGCGACCTTTTGGCTCACCTCCTCTTCCAGACAGTAGGCGAGCCCCAATCCCGCCTCGGCGGCGCCCAGATAGAGGGCCGGGGTACTGGTGGTGAGCGGCCCGGTCACTTCGATCTCCAGCATGGTGCCATCGGCGGCAAAGGCCCAGCGATAGTGATGGTGCGGGGTGAGGCGATAGCCGATGCAGGCGTGGCGGCTCAGCTCGCTCGGGTGCTCGGGCGCGCCGTGCTCCGCCAGATAGGCCGGGGAGCCCACCACCAGATAACGCTGGGGCGGGCCGAGGGGGATGCCGATCATCTCCTTGGGCAGCAGATCGCCATAAAAGAGCGCGGCATCGTAACCATCTTCAATCAGCCGAGGCATCAGCTCCTGCTCCACCACCTCCACCTGCATCCGCGGATAACGGGCCAGATAGTCGATCAGCACAGGTGCCAGCAGGCTGTCGATGGCGCCGCGGGGGGCGCAGAGCTTGAGCCTTCCCACCGGTTCATCGCTGTTGCGGGCCAGCTCGCAAAGCGCCTCTTCCAGGGTATTGAGGGTGGGGAGCAGCTGCTTGAGCAGCCGCTGGCCCGCTTCGGTCGGCACCACGGCGCGGGTACTGCGGTTGAGCAGCCGCACCCCCAGCCTTGCTTCCAACCCCTTCAGGCTATGGCTGAGGGCGGAGGCGGAGACCCCGAGTTCGAGGGCGGCCTTGCTGAAACTGCGGTGACGGGCGACGGCGGCAAATACCGCCAGTTCGGCGAGATCGGTACGGGTAATGGTCATCATCAATCAACAAAAAGGCGTGAGTCACAAGGGTACGCCAAGGCCGTGCTGCACACAATCCGCGCTAAACGGGTGGATTGTTGCAAATATGTAGCTGCTCGCAGGCCATTGATTCCAGTGAAACTAAGTTGAATTGTTAAAAAAAACTCACAATAAGGCGCTTTGAGTGTGATCTTGGTCGTCCGAAAGGCGACCAAAATCAAACTTTGGTTGATTAATTCAAAAAAACGCTGTGATTAATAAGGGCATTTAATTAAAGTCAGCCCATCAAGAGTGGCGAACGTTAATCGGTTGTTAAGTGAGACGGGCGCCGACCCTCAGGGTCAAAATCTCGCACTGTTGTTTGTTGCAATCCTGTTGTCACAAGGAGTGATGGCCAGGTTGCCGGGGGGCGAGAGGTTAATATCAAGGACGGACAGCAGGCGTTCCAGGGAGATGGAACCGGGCCAAGGCCCGACCAAACAAGAATCCCATTTTCCTAGATGACAGGAACAACGTATGTCTGACATGAATATTGCAGCTGATGGTCGTTTAGCCAGCAACACCTCCCGCGGCGTCAACAAGGCCGATGTGGTCTGGATGCTGGGTCTGTACGGTACCGCGATCGGTGCCGGTGTGCTCTTCCTGCCAATCAACGCCGGTGTAGGTGGCCTGTGGCCGCTGGTTGCCATGTTGATCCTGGCGCTGCCGCTGACTTTCTTTGCTCACCGTGGTCTGACCCGCTTCGTGCTGTCCGGCTCTACCCGTGATGGCGACATCACTGAAGTAGTAGAAGAGCACTTCGGCAAGACCGCAGGCAAATTCATCACCCTGCTCTACTTCTTTGCCATCTACCCGATCGTGCTGATGTATTCAGTCGCCATCACCAACACCGTCGAGAGCGTGATTGTTCACCAGCTGGGCATGTCTGCACCTCCCCGTGCCGTTCTGTCACTGGCCCTGATCCTCGGTCTGATGGCGGTTGTTCGTCTGGGCGGCCAGGTTATCGTCAAAGCGATGAGCGTGCTGGTATTCCCGTTCGTGCTCACCCTGATGGGTCTGGCGTTCTACCTGATCCCGCACTGGAACGGTGCCATCATCACTGAAGCTCCGGCCCTGTCCGACGCCTTCAACGGTGACTTCATCAAGACCCTGTGGCTGGCTATCCCGGTAATGGTGTTCTCCTTCAACCACTCCCCGATCATCTCCTCCTTCGCGGTGGACAACAAAGGTCGTTACGGTGAAGGTGCCGAGAAGAAGTGCAGCAACATCCTGCTGGGCGCCCACGTCATGATGGTGATGACCGTTATGTTCTTCGTATTCAGCTGCGTACTGAGCCTCTCCCCGGCTGACCTGGCTGCTGCCAAAGAACAGAACATCTCCATCCTGTCCTACCTGGCCAACCACTTCGATAACCCGGTTATCGGTACTGTGGCTCCGCTGATCGCCATGGTTGCCATCAGCAAATCCTTCCTGGGTCACTACCTGGGTGCGCAAGAAGGCATGAACGGCCTGATGGCCAAGGCGCTGCGCGAGAAGGGCAAGAACGTTGACACCAAGCAACTGAACAAAGTCACTGCCGTGTTCATGATCCTGACCACCTGGGCCATCGCTACCATCAACCCGAGCATCCTCGGCATGATTGAAGACCTGGGCGGCCCGATCATCGCAATGCTGCTGTTCCTGATGCCGATGTACGCCATCACCAAGGTTCCGGCCATGCGCAAATACGCTGGCAACATCAGCAACGGCTTCGTGACCATCATCGGCCTGATCGCCATGTCCGGTATCATCTACAAGCTGATTGCCTGATAACTCCGGTTACCAAGTTGAATGAAGAAGCCGCCTCGCAAGAGGCGGCTTTTTTTATGGCTGTGTCCCGTCCTGAATATGGTTTACACCTTTCCCCCCAATAAATGGAGAACCCGA
>OLFS01001063.1_pt1 | contig 23165 bp, 32 predicted proteins | sample 1605491 | NCBI WGS metagenome assembly OLFS01 (sample SAMEA3888921, study PRJEB22519) | human gut metagenome | biome: human gut; feature: human-associated habitat; material: faeces | place: Denmark | collected 2011 | reverse complement strand
AGAACATCAGCATGACTATCACACTACAGGCAGTAAACGAGCTCATCGCCTCCCTGGAGAGCACAGGAGAGCTGTCGATCAAAGAGGCAAAGGTTATGGCGCTGGCGAAAGCGTTTAAGCAGCTGGCTGCGGAGAACGTGGGGCTGAAGGCTGCATTCAACAAACCAGATGCATGGTTGTCCTGCCATTCTATTCCGCCGACATATCAAGAGCCAGATCGCGGTGGTGAGTATCTTGCAGTGCATGAGCATCCCGGGGAGAAAAACGATGACGGCAGTGATTCGTGGCCTGTTTACGCCAAGCCTGAAATCGAAACCCCCGCCACCGATAGCATCGTAGCCGGGATTAAGGCTGATGGGGTGGAGGATGAGCCATTTGGCTTTGTATCACGAAGCGGAGACTTGGTGGTTATTGAGCTTAATGGTGATCAGCATATCAGGGATGGAATGCCTGTTTTTGTTAAAGCGCTGCGCGAGGGGGCCGACGAATGAGCAACTTTGATACGTCATCGCAAGTTAAGGCTCGCAAGTTACATCGCTGCTGTGAGTGTCACGGCGCTATCAATCCAGGAGATACATACGAGAAAGCGTTTATTGTCCAGGATGGCGATGCCAGCAACTTCAAGACGTGCCAGAAATGCGTAGAAGCGCGTGACTGGCTGCTTAACGAAACTGATTGGCCTGACGATATCGATGGCGAAGGTCATTCGTGTTTCCTCACGATGCTGCGTGACCACCTCCGTGAGCAGGGCCGTGAAGGCGACCGCAAATACGCATTTCGCGCATATCGTCTTGTCGTCCTGATGGATAAGCGCCGCATTGCTTATGCCAACGCATACAACGCGGAGACCGTAAAAATCCGCGATTCTCTTGCACAAGGAGTCTCAGCATGACAACTGATATCACCGAACTGGCGCAACTGCGTGGCCGTACTGTCGACTATCCGTATTACCTGGTTGAGTGCGACTGTGGAAAAATTTATCCCAGCAGTGAATTGAGTGGTGGCGAACCTATGGGCGACTCTGGTGATTATTCAGATTGCTATTGTCCGCACTGTGGTGAAGGCGAAGAGCATTTTGCGGAATGCGCAGACCCAGGAACTGCGTGGAAAGCGCAGCAAGACAAGATTGATGCGCTGGTAATGGCCTGACCTGATGACGGGCTCATAATCCAATCCATCAGGGCGTTGTTGGCGCAACGCAACAGGCCGCCAGACCCAGCCTGGGTATTTTCGGTCATCACCGACATTGCTATTACCCTCATGCTTATTGCCCGCCTTTTTGCGGGCTTTTTTATTATCAGGCCTCGCGGGAATCATCATCGATACGCTTCGTTGTTAAATCCAGCCCGACGGGCCTGACCCTTTCAAACACACACAGCACCCGCTAACAACGCGAGGTGAGAGTATGTATCGCATGGAAAAGATAACCACTGGTGCTGCCTATGGCGCTTCAGCCGGGAGCATCCTTAACGGCATGCTAAATGCCTACAGCCCCGAGCAGTGGAATGCCATCGGCGTACTGGTGGGCATTGTCATCGCCGTACTTACGTATCTGACGAATTTGTATTTCAAGATTCGCGAAGACAACCGACGCAGCAGGAGCCGAGATGAACCCGACGCTGAGGAATAAGTTGATTGGTGCGATCGCTGGCGGTTCGGGCGCGATAGCCATTGCTTCCGTCATGGTTGGTAATGCTGACGGCCTGGAAGGAAGGCGTTATTACGCCTATCAGGATGTTGTCGGCGTCTGGACTGTTTGTGATGGTCACACTGGCACCGATATTCGCCGCGGCCATCGTTATACCGACAGGGAATGCGACAACCTGCTGAAGGCAGATCTGCGGAAGGTGGCAAGCGCCATAGATCCACTCATCAAAGTCCGCATTCCTGAACCTACCCGCGCCGCGCTTTACTCATTCACTTATAACGTTGGCTCTGGAGCTTTCGCCAGTTCCACGCTGCTGAAGAAACTGAATGCTGGAGATGTGCCGGGCGCGTGCAAGGAACTGCAGCGCTGGACGTATGCCGGTGGCAAGCAGTGGAAGGGACTGATCACCAGGCGCGAGATTGAGCGTGAAGTCTGCGAGTGGGGACATAAATGAGCCGATTAACCGCCATTATCAGCGCAGTGGTTATCCTGCTGCTTTGCTCTGTTTTCTCATGGCGTTCTGGCTGGAATTCTCACGCTGACCATATCAATGCCCTGGCGGCGAAGAAAAAAGAGAAAGCCGAAAAGACTATCCAGCCAGTTGAGCAAAAGGCCGCTGCCGCTACAGAAGAGGGCAAGGTCATCTACCAAACCATAACCCGCGACGTGGTGAAATATGTCCAGTCTCCGAATCGTACTGTGTGCCGGTTTGACGATGATGCTGTGCAGCTGCGCCAGCGAGCTATCGACGCTGCCAACGCCATCCCCGGATTTGATGAGCCCTCCGTGCAAAGCAAGTGACGCAGGGAAGGATACCGACGAAGACCTGCAATCGGACGTCGAAACCGCTCAATGTCTGCGTCAACTGCGGTTAGATAAATACCGCTGGCAGGCCTACTATCGGGCAATTAGCCAGTAGCAGGACTACATCCGCACGCAGTGCCTGAAGTAGGGCACTACTAAGTCACTTAAAGTAGTGGTTTAATAATAATTAACCCTATCGGAAAAATGATAGTAACCACAAAAAAAATAAGCCAGATGCAGCGCTAATGCCGATCCAAGCTTTATCGATAGCTCCGGATTGCCATACCTTTGCCGCAAGCATAAAGAAGCTTACAAGGCCTGCTAGCCATTTATATTTAGTAGTGGTTTTGATTAGTTTCTGGCTTTGTAATGTTAACGCAATGATACAGGATTGTAGTAACTTAGGTGACTTTCGATAAAAACGCCCGAAACGCGTCACGCCGTACAAGTGCATCCAAGTGTGATCGCCATACAACACCACTGGATGTAGTTCGTCTTTTATTACCTTAAGGGTAATAGCTAGTTCAAGTGATGTCTTAATCCTAAATGAGCATGCTTGTACAACCTGCTTTTCAAAATGAGTTACAGGATTATCGAGTGGGTCACATCCCATTATTTCAAATTTGTCGCTTTGTAACCGTTGTGCATAGTTGTACTTAGTCAGTTTTTGTTCCATTGCAATATCAATAAAGCGATTTATTAGATAACGCCTAATTTCAATTGTGAAATTTTTCTTCATAGTTCCAAAAGCCTTTATGTCATGGCGTTTCTATTGAGTATTTTCCCGTAAGCCTAACCTAAGGAAAAATATGGCACTCACTGACAAACAAGAAATGTTCTGTCGCGAGTACCTCATCGATTTAAACGCTACACAGGCGGCTATTCGGGCGGGGTACAGCATCAAAACTGCGAACCGCATAGCTGCCCAGAACTTGTCAAAACTTGACATCCAAAACAGAATCGCCGAACTCAAAGCGAAGCGCAACGAAGATGTTGGTATTGATGCAGATTATGTTCTTCGTCGCTTGGTTGAGATCGACCAGATGGACGTATTGGACATACTGAACGACGACGGTAGCCTGAGGCCGATTAGCTCATGGCCGAAGGCCTGGCGAACGTCGTTAACCGGCTTGGACATCAGCACCACGATTCAGAACTTCGACGAGGAGACGGCAGAAACCATCCTTAAAAAGGTGAAATGGCCGGACAAGGTCAAAAATCTGGAATTACTCGGTAAGCACATCAGGGTCCAGGCATTTAAAGAACACGTTGAGCAGAATGTCACAGCTACCCACAGTATTATGCCGGTCCCGTCCTGCGATAACGTTGACGACTGGGAAAAGGCAGCACAAAAACAGCAGGGTGAGGTATTAGGTGGATGAATTACAAGGCTGTATGGAAGCCCTTACCGGGCTCGCAATCGCTCTCTCTGAGTTGCCCGTGTAACGAAATTCTTTACGAGGGAACGCGCGGACCCGGAAAAACGGCGGCGCAGCTGGCCCGATTTCGTCGCCTGGTTGGGCTCGGCTATGGCTCGTTCTGGCGTGGCGTAATTTTCGATACCGAGTATAAAAACCTCACCGATATCATCACACAGTCGAAGCGCATGTACCGCCTGTTCAATGATGGCGCACGATACCTGGCGTCAGCCTCAGAATTGCGTTGGGTGTGGCCAACGGGTGAAGAACTTCTCTTCCGGTTCGGGAAAGAAGAGAGCGACTACTGGGATTATCACGGGCAGGAATTCCCCTTTATCGGATTCAACGAGCTGACAAAGCAGCAATCCGCTGAATTCTACGAAATGATGTTCTCCTGTCGGCGCTCATCGTTCCGGCCAGAGAACTACCCACTTGCTAACGGCTCTCTGCTTAAGCCTATCCCGCTGGAGACCTTCAGCACGACTAATCCCTTTGGCATCGGCCATACGTGGGTTAAGAAACGCTTCATAGAGCCAGCACCTCGCGGCACCATCATTCGCGAAACTCAGAGGGTCTTTAACCCGCAGACGGAGAAAGAAGAGGATGTGACGCTTACCCGCGTGGCTATCCACGGATCGTTTAAAGAGAATCCGTACCTCGACCCGCAGTACATCGCGACCCTGATGGCGATCAAAGACCCGAACCGGCGTAAAGCGTGGGTAGAAGGCTCATGGGATGTCACCAGCGGCGGACGATTCGACCATCTATGGAATGAAGCTCTGCATGTCATTAAGCCGTTCCGTATTCCCGATAGCTGGACCGTCGACCGCTCCCATGACTGGGGTGAGTCGAAGCCGTTCTCTAACCTCTGGTGGGCTCAGGCCGATGGCACTGCCGCCGAGCTGCCTGATGGTCGACAGTTCTGCCCGCCAGCCGGGTCGATAATCCTGATCGGAGAATGGTACGGCTGCCCGCCTGACGAGCTGAACAAAGGCCTGAATATGTCATCCACCAACGTCGCTAAAGGCGTGGCGTGGATTGATAAGCGACTGATGGGCGAAGAAGTCGACGAGCCGGAAGAGATTCGAATCGACGGTGTCACGCAGGGCCAGCTGAACATTGTTCCTGGAATATGCTCGGAAGTTATCCCGGGCCCGGCTGATAGCGCCATTTTCAACACTGGCGACGACGAGTTATCGATCGGCCAGAAAATGGAAAATCAGGGCGTCGAATGGCTAGAGGCAAATAAGAAGCCGGGCTCGCGAGTCAACGGAGCCTCGGTATTCGCCGACATGCTTGAGGCTGTCGTTGAGGGCAAAAAGCTGGAGTCTGGCATTCCGGAGAAGCCTGCCTTTTATGTGTTCGAGCATTGCCGTGGCTGGATTAGCCGCATACCCGTGCTGGTTCGCGACAGCAAAAACCCAGATGACGTAGATACCCAGCAGGAAGACCACGACTGGGATGCAACCCGTTACCGCGTGCTGCACTCTCCTCGCCGTTCAGGGGCGATATTCTTCACATAAGGACAACTCAGTGAGTAACGATACAGAAATGCAAGTCCTCGCTGGGCTGATTGTGAATAGCCTCAATGAGGTTTCGCGATCTCGACAGCTTTATGCGGCTGGCTTCAATAAATCAGGCAATACGAAACGACATCACCTGTGGTGTGAATTTGGCTATCCTGAGCGACTAGACTTTGACCACTTCTATAACATGTATGAGCGAAATGGCGCCGCGTTCGGTGCTGTTCATAAGCTACTGGATGCATGTTGGACTGATAATCCTGTAATAGTGGATGGCGACGAGACGAAGAAGTCCAAAAAGTCGACGCCATGGGAAAAGAAAGTCACCAAGCTCATGAAGAAATACTGGGCAAAGGTGAAGGACGCGGATAGAAGAAACCTTGTCGGTCACTACTCTGCTCTCATCCTCCAGTTTGCAGATAGTCGTGAATGGTATGAGCCAGTTAATCGTGAAGTAATGCGTAATTCGCGCGAACGCGGCCTGGTGAAGATGATTCCTGCATGGGAGTCGCAGGTGAAGCCTGGGGAATTAGAGCAGGATCAGAAGTCCCCTGATTACGCCATGCCGAAGTTTTATTATTTCCAGGAGCAGCCCGTCGGGGATAGCGGCAATATTGTCGGGCCTATGCGTTCCATCAAAATCCACCCTGAACGTATCATCATATTTTGCGAGGGATCAGAAGATGAATCCTCGCTGGCTGGCATCCCTTTCTTGCGTGCAGGCTATAACGATCTGCTGGACATGGCTAAAACCTCCGGCGGCAGCGCGGAAGGGTTCCTGAAAAATGCCAGCAGGCAGCTCGGCATTAACATGTCGAAAGACACCAAGATTGAAAAAATCATGGAGGATGCCAAGAAAGCAGGTTATTCAGGGTTGGCTGAGGCGCTTAACGCTGCTATCCAGAAGCTTAACTCTGGTACAGATTCCGCGCTGGTTACCCAGGACGGCGAGGCAAAAGTACTTTCTGTCGCCGCTGCCGATCCGAGCCCAACATGGACAGTGTCAGCGAACCAGTTCTCCTCTTCAGTTCAGATGCCATTCACCATCCTGTTTGGTCAGCAGACAGGAAGGCTTGCATCAGATCAGGACAAAAACGACTTTGCCAAGCGCTGTAATGGTCGCCGCAACGGGTTCCAGACTGACCGGGCAAGTGCAGTTATAGAACGGCTTTGGACTGTGGAGGTTATCGAACCACCTAAATCTGGCGAAATCACGTTAACCTGGTCTGATCTACTCGCTCCAAGCGAGAAAGAGAAGATTGCCAACATGAAGGAAATGGCTGCGGTGGCGAAGGATACCCAGCAAGCCTATGGCACGCCTGCTGTAGATGAGAACGAGGTAAGGGAAGCTGGAGAGCTTGAACCACGTGAAGATGTTAAGCCGCCAGACCCAAATAAAAAGGTAACGACCGATGATCCTCTTTCCGATGACCCAGGAGCAAAAGAGTAAAGTCGGCACACCAATCATCCCCCGCAGTAAAGTCGACCCAACGCAATCAGCAAAGCCCGTGAGCAAGATGTTTCAGGATATCGAAGGCCGGTATCTGGATATCAAGCGCAGGTTGAAGGTGCTGTTTGACCAACGGCTGACTGGCCGACAGCGGGAGGTTAACGGCGATCGTTCATGGCTGATGTGCAATAACGAAGGTGCTGAGCCGTCGCTCTACCAGGTTAACGCCGGCACCTACATTTATGACATGACTGCGGCGCAGTTAGCCGACCTTCTCCAGATTGTGCAAACGATTCTGGACGATGCCCTGCTGGACGGTGGCAGCCAGAACCTCTGGGCACTGGATTATGTCGCCGCAGAGTATGAGCGAGGAACGCAGCATGCCTTCACGAATTTGTCTGTACAGTCGCCGGTATACGCCGGTCAGACTACATTGCAGCAGTTGCTGTCCAGCCCTGCATATCAGAACCAAATCGCCAGTGCTTACATCAGCACATACAGCGACTGGAAGGGGATAAGCGATACTGCGCGTGCCGATCTCGCTAACGTTATTGCCGATGCGATAGGCCGAGGCATTAACCCCCGCGAAACGGCCAGCGTCATCAGCAAGCGCCTCGATGTATCGATGTCGAAGGCCAAGACCATCGCTCAGACTGAGCAGGTCGGCGCGCTGCGCCAGGCGCAATGGAACGAAACGGACTGGGCGGCGGATCGGCTTGGGCTGAATACCGGCTTACTGTGGCTGTCGGCGCTCAAGCCAACTACTCGCACCTGGCACGCCAGTCGTCACGGCAAGGTCTACACCACTGAGCAGGTGAGGAACTTCTACGCTGAGAACGGTAACCGGTACAACTGCTACTGTAGCCAGATTCCGGTCCTGCTCAACGACGACGGCAGCATTTTCAACAAAGGGCTGGCTGAGAAGCTGGAGAATGAGAGAAACACTTGGATTTATGACAATTAATTTATAAATTCATACTTTCCAAGGGGGAGAGTATGGCTAAAAGAAATGACAATTCTGGTTTCCTTTATCACTGGATAAAAGCAACACCTTTTATGAGGAGCAACAATCTCGATTACTCAACTGCATTTGAAGTCCTAATCAACATCATAAAGGATGGGGTAATCAGAGCAGGCCTGACAATGGAGGCTGGTGGTCATGAATGCATCTGTTTTACAGAATCAACCAAGTATTCCATTAGAGATGATACCTCGAAATATCAACCATTTGGATTTGAAGTCTCTAAGCGAAGAGTGTTCTCAGCCGGAGGGCGACCTGTTATCTACTCACCAATAGCTGAAAAGCAACTCTTAAATCCGAGTATTCAATGGCGTTTCATGCCGTTTGATCTGGATGCAAGGTCGGAAAGCTCTCCTTTTGGCATTGACTTCACTTGGGAGCGAGAGTGGCGTCTCAATGAGCCGGAATTATCCTTAGATGCTGTAAACAGAATATTTGTCCCAAATGATCGTTACCGGGACTTACTTATAGACAGGACTAACGACATCGTAAGTGAGAGCATCAGTGATTACTACTATGGATATCCTTGCCCTGGCGTGGAAGATTACATCGATTCTATCCAAGAAATGACCAATGTTTTAAGGATTGACTGAATGGTCGCTGCGGCGGCCTTTTTTATTGCCTGAAATCCACCAATGAGGACCCAGCATGAAACGCAACCGCGTTAACGTGCTGACCGTCGTCAACTCCGCTTCAAACATCACCACTGAAACCATCGACGGCAAGCCACATATCGTGGTTAGCGGCATCACGCCTGTCGTGGACGATATCGTGATGAACCGGAAGTTGTACCCGGCAGCAGAAATCGAAAAGGCCTACAACACGCTTGAGCGTAACCCCATGCCGCTGGGCCACCCGAAGGTTGACGGCAAGCATGTGTCTGCTCGCGATGTCCGGGCGGTGAATGAATATCACGTCGGCGCATGGTTGCAGAACGTCAGCCACAAAGACGGGAAAGTGACGGGCGATATGTACGTTAACCGCCAGTACGCCGAGTCAAGCGAGAAGGGCAAGCGCCTGATTAACCGCCTTGATGAGATGATTGCCGGTACCAACTCAGAACCCATCCATATCTCCACAGGACTGTTGTATTCCGGCATTGCTGCTAATGGCGAGTCGAAGGGCAAGAAGTACAACGAGATCGCCACCAACATGATGTTTGACCATGTGGCGGTGCTGCTCGACGAACCCGGCGCCGGAACGCCTGCAGAAGGCGTCGGCATCTTCGTGAACGCAGAAGGTAATGAGCAGCAGATCGAAGTTGCTCGCCTTGCTGATGGTATCGACTGCACCCGTGAAGGTCTGCTCAACAAGACCAAATTCTTTTTCACCAATGCCTCCAACTTCTCTTTTGACGACATTTCACGCGCTATCAGCGACAAGCTGCGCGAGGGCGACACAGAAGATAAGTGGCTATGGCCAGAAACGGTGTGGCCAGACAGCTTCATCTACCGCGATGACACCAGATACCTAAAGCAGAAGTACCTCATCGATGATGACGGCAAAGCCGTGTTCGTCGGCGAACCTGTAGAAGTCGTGCGCAAACCCATTGAGTACGAGATTAAAACCAACGGAGAGAACGATCCGATGAAAGAACTGATTATCAATGCGCTGCAAGCCGCGGGTAAGCCGACTGAAGGCAAGTCCGATGCCGAACTGATGGACGCTTACAACCAGCTGGCGGCTGAGAAGGCGGCAGCCAAAAAAGAAGGCGAAGAAGACATCGACCCCGCAACCGGCAAGCCCAAGAAAAAAGAACAGGCCAGCAACAGCGAAGAAGCGCCGGCATGGTTTAAACCCTTCGCTGATGATTTGGCAGCCGTTAAGTCTGGCATTGCTGCCAACTCTGACAAAGAGAAAGGCGAAAAGCGCGCTGCCGTAAAAGCTAAATTCGGGCTGGATGACCTCGCAGTGAATGCCCTTGACGGCGCGGCTCTTGATGGCCTGTTTGCTCAGTGCCAGACCTCCACCGGCCTGAATGGTGCATTCCGCCAGGTCAATAACAACGATTCTTTCAGCGAAATGCCGGAGTAAAAAATGGCTAAAGACGGGAAACACGTAATTCACGCGGGCGGTATTTTCCCTAACCCGCAACTTAATCGTGAAGGTTCTGCGGCCGCAGCGTTTCTGCCGGGTACCGTTATTTTCTTCAGTGCAGCTAAGCCGACTCCGTCGGCTGACGGCACCGAAGATGCGATCCTCTACGTCGCTAACTACGACTATCTGCGCTGCAAAACAGTTGACGATGCCTATGCTATCGGCGACTGGGTGGTAAACATCCAGCCAACTCCGGGCGTATTCCTCAACGTTCGCGCTGCCGCCGGCACCTACACCAAAGGTCAGCCGGTTTCTGTGGCCAACGGCCAAATCAAAGCACTGGCAGCAGATGAAACCATCTTTGCCTATGTCGAAGAAGACAAGTCCCTGAACGCCGCAGCAGGCGATCTGGTTCGCGTCGTGTTCAAGTAAGGAGAGACTGAATGTTTGTATTTTCCACCCGACGCGCGACCGAGACGGGCAACCTCGAAGCGAACCAGGCGCAGTTCAATGAGCTGCAACTGGCGCGTAACATGAGTGCTCAGGCCGTTGCTGATTTCGTATCCCGCACCCGCTGGCGTGGTGATGCGGCGAACACACCAGTGCTGGACGCGACGAACGCTGTCGACGATATCCGCCGCCTGTATCGCGCTTATGACCAGACTGTGCTGGCTGAATTCGAACCAACTACGGAATTCACCCTGCTTAACGACCTGATCCCGTTGTCCCGCTCAGTCCGTCTTGAAGAGTCCGTGTACGAGTACGCTCGCACCGGTGGCCGCGGCTGGGCGCATACCTCCATGTCCGGCCAGATTGGTGCGGCGCTGGATGCGCGCGCGTACACCTTCGACGGTACGATGGTTCCGATCCACGACTCTGGCTTCAAATTCCAGTGGCGTGACCCGATTTTTAACAAAGGGTCTGCTCTGGCTTCTCTGGCCGACGCTCAGCGCGGCTCTGTTGATGATGTTCGTCGTCAGTACGTGGATTACGTCTTCAACGGTTTCCGCGATTCCGCCGGCAACTATATCGCCTTCGATGGCAAGACCTGGAAGGGCGTCAAAGCCGATGAGCGCGTACAGATTGTAGATCTCAGCGCTTCCGGCCTGAACATCGACTTCACCAGTGCCAGCGCAACGGCGGAGCAAATTCGCAACGCGGCTATCGCACTGCGCGACGTGATGAAGCTGACCAACCTGCAGTATGCGCAGCAGACCTGGTATGTTTCCGGTGAGATCACCTCAAACCTGGAGCGCTACTTCAGCGACAATTACCAGTCTGACACCATTCTGCAAGAGTTGCTGAAGCTCTCAGGCATCGCTGCCATCAAAGAAGATGCGCAACTTTCCGGTAACCAGATCCTGATTGTTCCACTGACGGCCGGTGTTATCGCTCCGATTGTCGGTCAGGCTGTCGGTACCGTTGCTGACCCTCGCCAGTTCTATAACAGCGATTACGTCTGGCGCACCTGGGGCGCGATGGGTCTGATGGTTAAGACCGACATCAACAATCGCAAATCCGTTATCTACGCGCACAGCTAAGGGGGATTTATGGCACTGGTAAAAGTGGTTCGAGACAACCTGCTTTCCGGTGCCAATCTCCAGAAACTGGAGGTTGGTGCGCAGGTTTCGGTAAGCGGCGATGTCGCTAAGCGTTGGGTAGCCGCTGGTCTGGTTGAAATCATTAGTGATGACGATCAGGTGCTGGAAGTGGCCACTCCGGGTGATGCTGCTGCAGAGCAGGCAGAGCAGGCAGAGCAGGCAGAGCAGGCAGAGCAGGCAGAGCAGGCAGAGCAGCAGGAAGAATCTGCCAGCAAATCGAAGAAGGCGAAATAACCATGGCTGACCCAATCACAGCGGCAGACGTGCAGGCGTTCCTCGGTGAGTTGGGTTACGCCATTCCCGGAGCGCTGCTCGATCCGATTCTCTGCGTGGTGAACAAGATTATCCCGTGCCTCGATGGTGCGGGATATGACGACTGCACGGCAAAGCTCATCCTGATGTATGCCGCTGCGCTCATGGCGACGTCTTCCGGTGCCCGGCGAATAAAATCGCAGGGCGCTCCGTCCGGCGCGTCCCGCTCGTTCGATTACGGAGACGATGGCATCACCTGGCTGCGCGACTCTCTGGCGAAACTGGATACCAGCGGCTGCACCAGTGAACTACCGATCAGCGCCGGCAACAGTGTGGGTCTGTTTCTGGTGGTCGGGGGCTGCTGATGACGTGGGTTTCAGTTCAGCAACGGCTTCCGCGGACGTTTACCCGAGTGTGGGTGATCACCGATACCGGCCAGCAAACTACGGCGTATGTGAAAAGCGACGGCGAGTGGTTCATCAACTGCGATCGTATACGCGCCACAGGCACCGCTGTGCTGCGATGGAGGGATGACTGATGTCTTCGGTAGCAAACTGGAGCTATACCGCTACGGCGACTATCTGGCGGCGCATACGCGATGCCGACGGTAGCGATACCGACGGCGGAGGTCAGCCGTATGGATGGGAAGCGCCGATCGCTATCCTCTGCGACTACCAGGGCGGACTCTCTGCAAAAATCGGTGACCTTGGCCGGGAGATCGTGGTTAAAAACACGGTATGGACCGAGTATGCAACGGCGCGGGAGGGAGATTACATCCTGATTGGCGCGTCAACCGATGCGGCGCCGCCGGATGATGCTGATGAGATTCGGCAGATCGTTCAGTTCGCTGATACTTTCGAGCGACTGGCGGACGATTTCGCACTGATTACGGGAGTCTGATTATGGGCGCTAAAGTTCGCGGCATCCGCCAGGCCAAGGCCAACCTCGATCGCATCATCAAAGACGTCCAGGGGCGCAAAGTCGTGCGAGCAATCCAGTCTGCGATGCTTATCGGTAGCGCGCAGGCCGCGCTTTACACCCCGATCGATACGTCGACGCTCATCAACAGCCAGTTCCGAGAAATCATGGCTAACGGCACCAGGGTTACCGGGCGCGTTGGTTACTCCGCCAACTATGCGGTTTATGTTCACGACCCGGAAGTGAAGCAGACCTTCAGACGTGCGACTGCGCAGAAAGAGTTCTTAACGAAGGGCTTCGAGGATACCCGCAGCCAGATTGACGCGGTGGTGAAGAAGGAGCTTTCGCTATGACCCCTCCGATGTATATGCGCCTCAAAGACCTGTTTGTGGCTGAAGGGTTTACCGCTGGCTTTAAGGTGCAATGGCGGCAATGGCGCGATACCGGCAAAGACGCTGACCAGTTCATCGTGTTCAGGCCTTCCGGCGGTACCGATATCACCTTTGACCTCGGCGGCGACTGGTATGTGATGGTTGATGTGATCTCCTCGAAGGCCGATCCAGATGCTGCGGACGCCGCGGTAAACGCCATTGTTGAGTACATCAGCGCGCAATCCGGCGCCGATAATTGCGTAGGCGCGCTGCGGCTTGTCGGTAATGTCCCGGCGCCGATCCCCACCGAAGAGGGCCGATTAGTAACCCGGCTGCTCGTCTCCTGCACATACGGCGAATAATCGTCAGAATCACCCATCAGGCTGCCATCAGGCGGCCTTTTTTATTTGAGAGGTACACATGCAAGGCTGCGCTAATGACACCGGCAAGCTGATTGGTAAGGTAGCCGTGCTCCGCATGGCTTTTGGCTGTGCTGATACGGTTCCTGCGCTTTCCGAATGGAAGCGACTCGGCGCCATGACCACCAAGGGCTTCGACTACTCCATGAATACCGTCTCCTCTGAGGCTGACGATACGAAGGGGCTGGTTGAGAACCTGGTCAACAACATGGATTTCACCATCTCCGGTGAAGGGGAATTTCGTAAGCAGGATAAAACGACTGAAATCGGCGCCATTGCTATCTCGAAATATATTTTCGATGAAGTTCAGTCCGGCCGACAGCCGACGCTGTGGGTTCGCTTTGACTTTACTGGTGAAGACGCCGGCACCTACATCATGGGGTACTTCAATACCACCTCATGGTCTGGTGATTTCGGCACCTCTGATATTTCCACCTTCTCCGGGGAATGGAAAGTCTACGACGCTGACACCGTGGTATTTGAGGTCGCTCCGCCGGCGCTGGCGTTCACCACCAACCTGCCGACGACCAAGAGCGTGACGGCCGGATCGGCGCTGAATATGTCGGTAGTGGTTGAGGGTGGTACAGCGCCTTACACCTACGTCTGGAAGAAAGACGGCACGGTTGTCAGCGGGCAAACAACGGCGACCTTCAACAAGGCCAGCGCTGTTTCCGGTGATGCCGGGGTCTATACCTGTGAAGTCACCGATTCTTCCGCGACACCGGTCAAGATCACCTCTGCGTCCTGCACGGTCACCATCAGTTAACCACCAGGCTATTTCGTGAATAGTACAAAGGGCGTTCTGCGCCCTTGATACTGTTTATGGAGCGAATATGACCCCGATTAAAGAATTAGGCGAATGCGTTATCGGTACCGGTGACCGGGAATTCTTTTTCCGGCCGTCGTTTCGCAACATGGCGCGAATCGGTGAGCCCGAGGAGATTGTTCAGGCGTTCTATGACCTGTGCAATGACGAGGCGACGCCATTCGCGCAGCGCGCAGCTGAGGCCTATATCCGCGATGAGTACAGCCGCCTTCCTGATTGCGTCCTGCGGTTTATGCAAAGCGGACTCCTGTCACGCAAAGCGATCATGGCCGCGCATACGGTACTGACAGCATGTTGTGACGACGATATCGGCGATCTGGTTGGCTGGATGAAACCGGGGAAATCACGTAAGCGTGGCTTTGTCTGGCGCCCGGGCAGCATGCCGCCGGAAAGCATGGTCATCGTCGCGCAAAACCTGATGATGCACGGCATCATCGGCAAAGCGAAGGTGCGTAAGCTGCAGCGTTACGAAACGAACGAGACAACCGCAGAATTCCGCGCAGCCGACTACATCATGGCGGCCCGCAACCATTTCGGCATAAGCCGGGAAGAGGCTGAGAACCTCACGATGACAGAGTTTGCCATGATGATTAACGCCAAATACCCCAATCAGAACGGCTTCACGCGCGAAGAGTACGACACGGTCATGGACGAAGACGATCGCCGCTGGCAGGCGATGATTGAGCAGGAGCGATGAAGTACTCAAGGGCGTTTTTATTGTCAGAATGATACTCTGCGTGATCGATGGCACATACCGCACAAATTGTGAGAACGATTTAACCCCCTCTAAAACGAAGCCAGAAGCGCTACAAGAGGCGTTTATTTGAGGCGTATCCTGGTACACGGCTTTTTTGTGCTTTTTTGAGTGACATTTAAGGCCATTTTGAACACGCTAGATTCAACCAAAGGTTGAAGGATTGACCTTGAGGTAATACACTTTGCTAACTTTTAGCATTAGGCTAGTTATGATTTTGTGGCATTTAAGTCGTTAAGAGCGGCAGAGGGAATTAGTATGGCTATCAGTCAAGCGATTGCATTGGCTGCGATAACTCAACAAATGAACAAGGTTCAGGATGCTGTTAATAGTGCATTCAAGCCCTTGATTTCTAATGCCTGCGAAATGCCTGCGAGATTGAATGCGGAAGAGTCTTTGCGCAGGTGTACAGCAGTTGTCGCAAGCATCAAGCTGATAGAAGACATGGCAAAAGAAGGCATGCATCACTTGGCTAATGTGCGCTCGGGGGAGATTGATTTAGGGAGCGCGCCTGAAGGGCTCATTGAGACGATGAATGCTTTGGCTGTGGCATGTAAGAATGCTCGCGGTCATGTTGTGGAAATGTTTGCATTTGCTGAAAGCTCTCCTATGTGGAGCGGACATATCAGCATGCTCAGACCTTTAAAGAAAAAATATGTTAAGGCACTTTCAGCAGCCGAAAACATCGCAAACCAAATGATTACTGAAGTCAAAGAGGCAAAACCAGCGTCCGCCGATGTTGAATCTTTAGATATAGGTCGTGACGACGCGATTTCATTAATTAAAACTTCACACATCATGCTGGGGGCTGATTCTCCAAAGTGGATGTGACATGGTAAGAGTCAGTATTACTAGTGGGTTATACCAGCAATCCGCAGCGCATAGATACGCTAAGATGCTGGCTCAAACCATATCCAATGAAACCCAATACTGGTGTTTTGGTTCACATGGTGGCTTTGAAAGAAGCTACGAAGCTATGGCCGCAAACATCAAGAAGATTCATCTTAAACTTCCTGGCGATAAGCCGTGGCCTCCAGAGTACTCGCTGAGCCAGAGAACCTGCGATAATTATTTGGTTTACGCTAAGCATCTTTATAATGATGAACACTACCAGATAGTAGCCATAATCAGCCCTAACGCACATAATCAGATTGATTCATTGCTGCCATCGATCATTAAGCTTGTAGAAGATACATTCTCTGAGCTTTCTCAAGATGAACTTGATAAGCTAAAGACATACAATGCCTAACCCACCTGTCGGCTGTTTTTTTGTTTCGACGCTTTAATTCACTAACTCGGAAGAACACCGCTGAACTTCCTGATAAACGATCAGGTGGTTTTGTCGTTACCTCCCATCCCTGCTAATCTGTCCAAAACTAACCAGTGGGGATAGGGATATGACAGAAGACGAGTGGCTCGAAGATCTTCGTGGCCTGCCTGATGATGTGATTTTAAAGATCCACTTTGACCTTCAAGAGAAAATTAAGAAGCACTATAAACTGCGCGATACTGGCAAGAATATCGAGAAGGCAATTCATTACTGCCAACAGCAAATAGACCTTGCCCCATTAGCTATGTCTGCCATGAAGAAAAATCCTGGCATGTACGATAATGGGCAATTCTTTGCCCCTGGACATCATGGTTACAGGCAATACGCGACGATCCTCAAGAAGCAGAAGGACACAGCCGGCCTGGATGCTCTCCTTAAAAAGAAAAAGGCGGAAGGATGGGCAGACTAAAGATGTTTGGTTTGCTACGATTTTCATACTTTTACTGATGGGGATAGGGATATGGTAAGACGTTTTTATATGTTCATTTTAGCTGCTATTTTTTTGCTAACGGGTTGTGATAACAAACCGGATGCCCCGTTTGGATTCAAATGGGGGCAAACTATCCAACAGACAATAGATCAAAAACTTGCAGGAACAAAAGTCAATAACACAGGGTTTGTCGGTTTTATAAGTGCTGACACCGCACCAAAACCTGCATCTTTTGAAGGTCGATATTTTCTTGGTTTCATGGGGGGACTCGGGTTAACAAGCGTCTCATTCTCAACTCCTGTAGATGCTAATGGGTACTTTTTTAACCAAGGAAGGAAAGTTTACGGTGATATGTCTCAGAAGCTTGAGCAAAAATATGGTAGCCCAGTTGAAATTAAAGAAAAGATAAGCCGTGATGGGGCAGATTTCTATGAGTGCATAAAAGATGAGTCGTGCGGCACATGGCAACGAAAGTATCAGAAAGATGGCATGACAATCACCTTAAACGTTGAACCTTCACCAGGGCGGTTAATGGATGCAATGTCAAAAGGGTATGTAAGTGTGCGGTATGAGTTTGTGTCAAAAGAAGAACTGGATAAAGAAGTAAAGAGATATAAAGATAAAAAAGAATCCAATAATTTCTGATTCATGGTTCTAACAAAGACCTCGCTTCGGCGGGGTTTTTTATTGCCCGGAGATAGCAAATGACTGAGAACGCTGGCGGCATTTATTACGATATTGAAATGGATGTGCAGGGCTTGCTTGTAGCGCAACAGCGCGTTAATCAACGCCTCGATCTGATGGAACGTGGTTTCGATGGCACTACGCGCGCCGTGAATAACACTGAGCGCTCTATGTCAAGCCTGTCAGGCGTGGCTGTTGCTTTGTCTGCTGCTCTTTCCGTGAAGCAAGTTTCTGAATATGCAGATGCCTGGGCAACTGTAAATAACAAGTTGGCTAACTCGCTGCGGGCTAACGAGCAACTTGCTGATGTAACAGAACGCGTATTCAACATTACTCAGCAAACTCGCAGTAGTCTAGATGCAACGGCATCCCTCTACGCAAGACTGGAAAGGGCAACCAGGCAGTACGGGACAAGCGCAGATGATCTGGCCAAGTTAACCACAATCATAAACCAAGGGTTCGTTGTATCAGGAGCAACGGCGCAAGAGGCAGAGAACGCGATCATTCAGTTGTCGCAGGGCCTTGCTTCTGGAGCTTTACGCGGCGAGGAATTCAACTCTGTAAACGAACAGGGTAACCGCCTGATTGTTGCTCTCGCTGACTCAATGGGCGTTAGCATCGGCGAAATGCGGAACATGGCTGCGCAGGGCAAGTTAACAACCGATGTGGTTGTTAATGGGCTCCTATCCCAGGGAGCAGTGATCGGGAAAGAGTTCGCCAATACTTCGACGACGATCAGCCAGGCACTGCAGGTTGCTGGTAACAACGTAACAAAATTCTTTGGCGAAAACTCTACCGTTAAAACTGGTGCCGCTATTTTTAATGATACAGTTGTGACTGCCAGTGAAAACATAGGCGTTCTTAGCGCTGCATTAACTGCTGCAGCGGCAATTATGGGAAGCCGCTATGTCGGCGCATTGACAATGTCTGCCGCCTCTCAGATCCAGTCTGCATTGGCGGCCCAGCGTCAGGCCACTGCCAATGCCCAGGCCGCTCAGTCTGCGCTAATAGCTGCTACGTCAGTGAAGAGAAAGGCGGTTGCAGACAAAGAGGCGGCTTTGTCCTCCCTTGCCTTAGCGCAGGCAGAATATAATGTGGCCAAGGGTAGCGCAGCTGAAATGCTTGCGCTGGATGCATTAATTGCAGCTAAATCCAGAGCAAGTGCAGCATCATTGTCTTTGGCGCAGGCAGAAACTGCACAAGCCGCGGCATCTGCACGAGCGGCAACTGCAGCAAGTGCTGCCTCGGTAGGTATAGGCCTTGCTCGTGGGGCGCTTTCTTTGATTGGTGGTCCTGGTGGCGCAGCCATGCTGGCAGCATCAGCCATTTTCTACTTCTGGCAGAAAGCTCAACAAGCCAGAGAGGAGGCGCTCCGATTTGCCGATAGTCTGGACAAAGTAAACGCCTCAATGAAGGCGATGAATAATACCCAGCTCAGGGGCACCATCGCCGATGCTAACGAGTCTATTAGAGCGCAGAAGGATGAAATTGCTGACCTTCAGGCGGAGGTTGACTCTTTAAGTTCACGATATCGTAATTTTACCCCTGAGGCTCAAGCTGTAGCAGAATCCTTGGGGCAAGGCGCTGATTTTGCACGTCAGCAAGCTGAGGTGTCTGATCAATTAGCCAAGAAATCGCGCGATCTGGCGAACGCGCAGGATAAGTTGGCAAGAACTCAGGATACCGCAGCGGAAGCTAACAGGACCCTAACAAACAACATGCTCACCTCAATGGGGGTACATGATGGGCTGATCCAAAAGGGCTGGTCACTTGAGCAGGTGCAGAGCGCGGTTGCGAAGGCTTTTGGCAACACTGCTGATGAAATAAACCGAGCAAACCAGGCTGGACAAAACTTCAACCCCAAAGCGCTGCAGGTTTCTCCTCCTACCGCTGATGGCGACAAAGTAATTCTTAACCTCGAAGAGCAGAACGAGTTACTGAAAATTCAGGATGAACGCCAAAGAGCAGTGACAAAAGCCAGAATGCAGGCAGCAAAGGTTACTGATAACCCAAATCAGATATCAAAAGCTGGCGATTTGGCGGGGGAAAACTTTGATCTGCAAAAATCTGAAGAGGCGCGCAAGGAGGCGCAAAGGAAGAGTGAGCAGCAGGATAAGCGCTCAGCAACGGCAGCCGAATCAGTAGCCCAGAAACTAGCCAATCTGCGCCAGCAATCAGAGCTTGCGGCCAGCTCAGCGCAAGAGTTAAGCCGGGAACAGGCGATATTACGCGCACAGCAGTCTCTTGGAAGCGCTGCAACTCAGGCGCAGATTCAGGAGGCAGGACAATACGCCGCTAAAGCATGGGAAGCAGCGGCAGCAGCCAGGGGCGTAACTGAAGCGCTCAAAGCCATTCCGGAACAGGCGGAGAATAAATCCTACGCCGACTCCATGCAGAACCTGAAAGCGGCGCTGAACGCCGGGAAGATTGATCTGCAGGAATACAACGCAGCCACTGAGCAGATGGAGCAGCAGCATCAGGCGAACCTTGCCAAAATACGCTCGCAGCAGGTGGTTAACCCCACCCAGCAGGCACTTGCCGAAGTTGATCCGGTGCAGCAACTGGCTAACCAGCACGCGCAGGAGTTGGCGCTGATTCAGCAGTTTGAGCAGCAAGGAGTTCTCGCCCATGAGAATGCCTTGGCGCTGAAAAATGCTGCTGACCGGCAATATGAGCAGCAGCGGATCGCCGCGCAGTGGGAGATATACCGGAACCAGAGTCTGGGCAATGAGGCTCTGGCAGCATCGTTTGATGCGCTAGCCGGCAATGCCTCGAATGCCCTTACCGGGATGATCACCGGCAGCATGAGTGCTCAGGAAGCTATGCAGTCCTTATCCAGTACGGTGCTGAACAGCCTGATCAACTCATTCGTCCAGATGGGCGTTGAGTGGGCTAAAAATGCCATCATGGGCGCAGCAACCCAGCAGGCAGCTATTGCTGCAACCACATCTGCACAAGTGGCAGGGATTGGTGTACAAACTGCAGCTAGCACTACCGCAGCAGCAGCAACAACTGCCGCATGGACTCCAGCGGCGATGATGTCATCCATTGCATCACTCGGTGGCGCAGTTGCTATCGGGGTCGGGGCAATGGCAGGCATTTTGGCATTGTCTGGGAAACGTAAAAACGGCGGTCCAGTATCTGCTGGCTCAATGTATCAGGTGGGTGAGGGCGGAAAACCAGAGATTTACCAGGCCAGTACCGGCAAGCAGTACATGATCCCCGGCGATAACGGGAAGGTCATCAGCAATAAGGATATGCAGTCAGGAGGAGGGATCAGCGTGCAGGTGAACGTCATCAACCAGTCTACCGGCGCTACCGTTCAAAGTGCCGACGGGTATATGCAGGACGGTAGCGCGGTGGTGGACTTGCTGATCACCGACATGGAAAGAGGCGGCCCGGTATCCTCTCAGATACAGCAGACATTTGGACTAAGCCGCAAAGCGCAAGCCACTTACTAAACCAAACCCGCTCCGGCGGGTTTTTTAATGGGTGAACATAATGAAAGTAGCAATCGAAGTTAATGGCGAGGTTATCTGGTACCGAGACAGCGAGAAACAGGAGGGAATGGCGTCGTTGGGCTACTTGAAGGACGGCACACAGCAGAAAATCATTGCCGCCCTTGAGGATGCCTTAAATCAGGCAAAGGGTGAGTATCTATGCTGGAATGACGGTAATTGAATGGCGTACGGACGCCGTTCCACCTCCTAAATCAAGGGTGACATTCCAGTACCCCGAGTGTGGTACATGCAAGTGTGCAGGCAGTTTCTCAAAGAAACCGCCGCCACCGTGATGCTGGAACCCCCTCCGGCTGCGGTAGTTGTTAAAATTTGAATCAGTCATCAGTAAAACGTTGCACTGATGAGAGCAATCAACAACAACCGTATCACCGGCGTTGAGATGCATTCGTTTATGCAAGAAATTCATTCTGATTCCTTATTTGTGTAGCCAGCTAGCGCCTGGCAATAACACGATAATGGTAAAAAACATTTCGTTACATCCTGATAAAAGATCAGTGCCGCAGCCGCGGCTTTTTTAATGCCCGGAGGAAACGTGGCAACAGTTCAATACCCTCCGTTCCTGCCGCTTCCCCAGCGTGCCGATCAGAACATGACGCAGGATACAGCCTGGCAGACGACGCAGACGGCGGTCGGTCCATTGATAATCACGCCGATTACCACGGACCTGAAAGCAACCTGGACGCTGCAGTGGATATTCACGCTTGCTCAAGCCGAGCGGTTTAAGTCATGGCTGCGATCGCCGACCTACTGCGACCGCGGGCGCAACTGGTTCCAGATGCCGATCGACCTGGGTGATACGCAGGGCGTTCAGCAGCAGACGCTGCATTTCGTCGATATGCCGGTGCAGACCAGCAAAAACGGCAACATTGTCACCTGGACCGCAACGGTTATAAGTAACAGTATCGAGGACATTACTGAAGATTACGACGACTGGATTGTCGAGGTGCAGCCGGGCTACGGCTATTGGCTGGATTACCTGATCACCGAAGTGATGCCGAGGGCTGACTGATGCCGACATTGAGAGAATGGAAGGAGCGCCGGCCGGCGAGCGACATCAAACAGACGGTGGATTTTTATCATCCTGCGTTTGGATATTACCGGGTGGTCAATAACCTGTTCCGCCCGGCGACGTTTGGCGGCAACTCGTTCGAGCCTGCGCGGTTCAGCGTGACCGAGCCGGCGCAGGACGGAACGGCAGTTATATCCATGACAATCACCTTTGTCGCCGCGACGGAGCATGTCCGGCAGACACTGAAAAGCTGGCGCGGGGCGGCGCGCATGACGCCGATAAAATGCCTGTATCAGCAGTGGAATGCGATCGGTGATGCATCATCCCTGAAGGACTGGACGCTTTACGTGAGCGACATTTCCGCCGATGCCAGCAACGTCACCGTGACCGCTGGCAAGACCAATCCGCTGACGCTGGCCAACTCCATCATTTACACCACGAAAGACTATCCCGGGCTAATCACCGTATGACACAGAGCGACTTTATTGGGCTTGTTAACGGCAAGCCCTGGGCTAACCGCGCATGCAGTTTTGAGCAGATGGACTGCTGGGGCCTGGTGGTTCTGTATTACCGGCATGTGCTGGGTCTTGAGCTGCACCACATCGCCGGGTACGAATCGGGTGCGGAGTTCATCACCTGCTACGAACAGGCACGCACCTACTGGCGGCGTGTGCCGGTGGCGGCCACCGGATGCATCGCCGTTTTTTACCGCGGTGACGTTCCGGCGCATATCGGTGTGATGATCGGCCCGGTGAAGTGCCTGCACGCCCGCGGGGAGTTTGGTTTTGTGCGCTGCGATAGCCCGCTGGCCTTACTGAAGGTTTACAGCAAAGTGGAGTACATGGTGCATGGTTCGATATGAGTTACAGAGGCTGCCTGGCGCGCCGCTGCAGCGGGGAACGGTAGATGCCGGCACCACACTGATGAGCCTGCTGAATTCTCTGCAGCTGCACCGCGATGTTATCGTGAAACTGAATGGCCGAGCGCTGCCGGACGATTACGATATAAGCCGGCCACTGCGATCTGGCGACGTCGTGGCTGTGTTCGACCAGCCAGAGGGCGGGGTAGGCAAACTCATCACCACGATACTGCGCCCGGTCACGAAAATTCTCTCCGGCGCGCTGAAGGTGTTCGGCCTGTCAAATAAGC
>OLFS01001060.1_pt1 | contig 23204 bp, 20 predicted proteins | sample 1605491 | NCBI WGS metagenome assembly OLFS01 (sample SAMEA3888921, study PRJEB22519) | human gut metagenome | biome: human gut; feature: human-associated habitat; material: faeces | place: Denmark | collected 2011 | reverse complement strand
AAGATATCGAGCCTTTACGTCTGGAAGTGAACAAACTGGGCGAAGAGCTGGATGCCGCAAAAGCGGAGCTGGATGTTTTACAGGCTGAGATCCGCGATATCGCGCTGGCCATTCCTAACCTGCCTGCAGACGAAGTGCCGGTCGGTAAAGACGAGAACGATAACGTTGAAGTCAGCCGCTGGGGTACCCCGCGCGAGTTCGACTTTGAGGTTCGCGATCACGTCACGCTGGGCGAAATGCATTCCGGTCTGGATTTCGCTGCTGCCGTTAAGCTGACGGGTTCCCGCTTCGTGGTGATGAAAGGGCAGATTGCCCGTATGCACCGTGCGCTCTCGCAATTTATGCTCGATCTGCATACCGAACAGCATGGCTACAGCGAAAACTATGTGCCGTATCTGGTCAACCATGACACCCTGTACGGCACGGGGCAGTTGCCGAAATTTGCTGGCGATCTGTTCCACACGCGTCCGCTGGAAGAAGAGGCTGACAGCAGCAACTACGCGTTGATCCCGACGGCAGAAGTGCCGCTGACCAACCTGGTGCGTGATGAGATCATCGACGAAGACCAACTGCCGATCAAAATGACGGCGCACACACCGTGCTTCCGCTCTGAAGCGGGTTCCTACGGTCGTGATACTCGTGGCCTGATCCGTATGCACCAGTTCGACAAAGTTGAAATGGTACAGATCGTCCGCCCGGAAGATTCAATGGCAGCGCTGGAAGAGATGACCGGTCATGCGGAAAAAGTGCTGCAACTGCTGGGTCTGCCCTATCGCAAAATCATTCTTTGCACCGGCGACATGGGCTTTGGCGCATGCAAAACCTACGATCTGGAAGTGTGGGTACCGGCGCAGAATACCTACCGCGAGATTTCATCCTGCTCTAACGTCTGGGATTTCCAGGCGCGCCGTATGCAGGCTCGCTGCCGCAGCAAGTCCGACAAAAAGACCCGTCTGGTGCATACTCTGAACGGTTCTGGTCTGGCGGTTGGTCGTACGCTGGTGGCGGTGATGGAAAACTACCAGCAGGCTGATGGCCGTATCGAAGTGCCGGAAGTGTTGCGTCCGTACATGAACGGACTGGAATATATCGGTTAATCCTCGCTTCACTCTTTCTAAAAAGCGCCTTTGGGCGCTTTTTTTATGCCTGTTTGACGCCGGACAATAATCATTACCCCCTTAGGGGTAATATTACTTTCGAATGAAATTCAGCATGTTGCACTGTTATCCTGTAAATACGTTGTATGTAGAACTATATAACGTTGCTTAACTACTCAAATAATAATATCAATTTCTGTTTTTTTACTGTAAGCAAGCAGAGTGAGCCTTTATGAAAACGAAGATCCCTGATGCCGTGATGGCAGCGGAGGTGAGTCGTCGCGGTTTGGTCAAAACGACGGCGATTGGCGGACTGGCGATGGCCAGCAGCGCGTTTACCCTGCCATTTACCCGTATCGCTAATGCTGCCGAAGCCCTGAGTCCGGCACAAGCCAGCGAAAAAGTCGTCTGGAGCGCCTGTACCGTAAACTGCGGGAGTCGTTGCCCGTTGCGCATGCATGTTGTGGATGGCGAAATCAAATACGTTGAAACCGACAACACCGGTGATGACAACTACGACGGTTTGCATCAGGTGCGTGCCTGTCTGCGTGGACGTTCCATGCGTCGTCGCGTCTATAACCCGGATCGTCTGAAATACCCGATGAAACGCGTCGGTAAACGCGGAGAAGGCAAATTCGAGCGCATCACCTGGGATGAGGCTTACGACATCATCGCCAGCAACATGCAGCGTCTGATTAAAGACTACGGTAACGAGTCTATCTATCTGAACTACGGCACCGGTACGCTGGGCGGTACGATGACCCGTTCCTGGCCGCCGGGAAATACCCTGGTGGCGCGTTTGATGAACTGCTGCGGCGGTTATTTGAACCACTACGGCGACTACTCTTCCGCACAAATCGCGGCGGGTCTGAACTACACCTATGGCGGTTGGGCGGATGGTAACAGCCCATCGGACATCGAAAACAGTAAGCTGGTAGTGCTGTTCGGTAACAACCCTGGCGAAACCCGTATGAGCGGCGGTGGGGTGACCTACTATCTGGAACAGGCGCGACAGAAATCGAATGCCCGGATGATTATTATCGATCCGCGCTATACCGATACCGGGGCCGGTCGTGAAGATGAATGGATCCCGATTCGTCCGGGTACCGATGCGGCGCTGGTGAATGCGCTGGCTTATGTGCTGATTACTGAGAATATGGTCGATCAGCCGTTCCTCGATAAGTACTGTGTGGGCTACGACGAGAAAACGTTGCCAGCCAGCGCGCCGAAGAATGGCCACTATAAGGCTTATATTCTCGGGCAGGGGACTGACGGTACGCCAAAAACGCCTGAGTGGGCAGCGCAAATTACCGGCATTCCGGCAGACCGTATTATCAAACTGGCGCGAGAAATCGGCAGCGCAAAACCAGCCTATATCAGCCAGGGATGGGGACCGCAGCGCCATGCGAACGGTGAAATCGCCACCCGTGCCATTTCAATGTTGGCCATTTTAACCGGTAACGTCGGGATCAACGGCGGCAACAGCGGTGCACGTGAAGGCTCTTACGGTCTGCCATTTGTACGGATGCCAACGCTGGAAAACCCGGTAGAAACCAGTATCTCGATGTTTATGTGGACCGACGCGATTGAACGTGGTCCGGAAATGACTGCGCTGCGTGATGGCGTGCGCGGCAAAGATAAACTCGACGTGCCGATTAAGATGATCTGGAACTACGCCGGTAACTGTCTTATCAACCAGCACTCAGAGATCAACCGCACGCACGACATCCTGCAGGATGACAAGAAGTGCGAAATGATTGTCGTCATCGACTGCCACATGACGTCGTCAGCGAAGTATGCCGATATCCTGCTGCCGGACTGCACGGCTTCTGAACAGATGGACTTCGCGCTGGATGCTTCCTGCGGGAATATGTCTTATGTGATTTTCGCCGATCAGGCCATTAAGCCGCGTTTTGAATGCAAAACCATCTATGAAATGACCAGCGAGCTGGCGAAGCGTCTGGGTGTCGAGCAGCAGTTTACCGAAGGACGCACTCAGGAAGAATGGATGCGTCATCTGTACGAACAGTCGCGTAAAGCTATTCCGGCGCTGCCGACCTTTGAGGAATTCCGTAAGCAGGGTCTGTTCAAGCAGCGCGATCCGGAAGGACATCACGTGGCCTATAAGGCGTTCCGTGACGATCCGCAGGCCAATCCGTTGACCACGCCGTCAGGTAAAATCGAGATCTACTCGCAGGAACTGGCTAAGATTGCCGCCACCTGGGAACTACCGGAAGGTGATGTCATCGATCCATTGCCGATCTACACGCCAGGTTTTGAGAACTACAACGATCCGTTGACCAAAGATTATCCATTGCAGCTCACGGGCTTCCACTATAAATCTCGCGTTCACTCCACCTATGGCAACGTAGATGTCCTGAAGGCGTCGTGCCGCCAGGAGATGTGGATCAACCCGCTGGACGCGCAAAAACGCGGTATCCGTAATGGCGACAAGGTCCGCATCTTCAATGGTCGCGGAGAGCTACATATTGAGGCGAAAGTGACGCCGCGGATGATGCCGGGTGTGGTTGCGCTAGGGGAAGGGGCCTGGTATGACCCGGATGCCAAACGCATTGACCAGGGGGGCTGTATCAATGTATTGACCACCCAGCGCCCGTCTCCTCTGGCGAAGGGGAACCCGTCACATACGAACCTTGTTCAGGTTGAGAAGGTGTAAGGAGTAACCGATGACAACCCAGTATGGATTTTTTATTGATTCCAGCCGTTGCACCGGTTGTAAAACCTGCGAACTGGCCTGTAAAGATTACAAAGACTTAACCCCGGATGTCAGCTTCCGCCGCATTTATGAATATGCGGGCGGAGACTGGCAGGAAGACAACGGCGTCTGGCACCAGAACGTGTTTGCCTATTATCTCTCTATTGCCTGTAACCACTGTGAAGATCCGGCCTGTACCAAGGTCTGTCCGAGCGGGGCGATGCACAAACGGGAAGACGGCTTTGTGGTGGTGGATGAAGATGTCTGCATCGGCTGTCGTTATTGCCATATGGCCTGTCCGTACGGCGCGCCGCAGTACAACGCCGCCAAAGGCCACATGACCAAATGCGACGGCTGTCATGACCGGGTGGCGGAAGGCAAGAAACCGATCTGTGTCGAGTCTTGTCCGCTACGTGCGCTGGATTTCGGTCCTGTCGACGAACTGCGTCAGAAACACGGCGATCTGGCGGCGGTTGCTCCGCTGCCTGGCGCGCACTTTACGAAGCCAAGTATTGTGATCAAACCGAATGCCAACAGCCGTCCGACCGGGGATACCACCGGTTATCTGGCGAATCCGAAGGAGGTGTAAAATGGGAAATGGATGGCATGAATGGCCGCTGGTGCTGTTTACCGTACTCGGCCAGTGCGTCGTAGGCGCGCTGATTGTTAGTGGACTTGGCTGGTTGGCAATGAAAGACGATGCCGCCGCCCGGCAACGTCTGGTTCGCAGCATGTTTTTCCTCTGGCTGGTGATGGGGCTGGGATTCCTGGCGTCAATCATGCACCTGGGGTCGCCGATGCGGGCATTCAACTCCCTCAATCGCATTGGCGCATCCGGGTTGAGCAATGAAATTGCCGCAGGCTCCGTCTTTTTCGCCGTGGGTGGAATCTGGTGGCTGGTCGCCGTTCTGGGTAAAATGCCGCTCGCGCTGGGGAAATTCTGGCTGCTGGTCAGCATGATACTGGGGATCGTCTTCGTCTGGGCGATGACCCGCGTTTACCTGATTGATACCGTGCCGACCTGGTATACTGGCTATACGACGCTGGCGTTCTTCTTGACGGCGTTGCTCAGCGGCCCGCTGTTCGCAGCATTGCTGCTGCGGGCGGCCCGCGTCACCTTTAATGGTACCCTGTTTGCCAGTATCAGCGTGCTGGCCTTGCTGGTCAGCGTGGCGGTCATCGTCCTGCAGGGCATGTCGCTGGCGACCATTCACAGTTCGGTTCAGCAGGCTTCCGCGCTGGTGCCGGATTACGCCTCTCTGCAGGTATGGCGCGTGGTGCTGGTCGCTGCCGGACTGGGCTGCTGGATCTGCCCGCTGGTACGCCGTAAAGAGCCGCATGTCGCCGGGTTGCTGTTGGGACTGCTCCTCGTGCTTGGCGGCGAAATCATTGGCCGCGGCCTGTTTTATGGCCTGCATATGACCGTCGGTATGGCGGTGGCAGGTTAACAAATCCGTGCGGGGAAACCCGCACTTTTCAGGATGTTTCAGATGACTGATTTTACTCAACGTGATGATTTTGCGATGACGGCACGCGTGCTGGGGGCGCTGTTTTACTACGCCCCCGACAGCGCCGAAGCCGCGCCTCTGGTGTCTGCGTTAACCGCTGATGACTGGCAGACACAATGGCCGCTGGCAGCGGAAACCCTGTCCCCGCTGGCAACGGACTTTACACGCGTCAGCGATGAGTCACTTCCCGAGGCATTCCAGCGCCTGTTCGTGGGACCCTACGCGTTACCGTCGCCGCCCTGGGGATCGGTCTGGCTAGATCGTGAAAATGTCCTGTTTGGCGAATCGACGCTGGCCCTGCGTCAGTGGATGCGCGACAACGGTATTCACGTCGAGACAGAGCAGAACGAACCCGAAGATCATTTCGGCTCGTTATTGCTGATGGCGGCATGGCTGGCGGAAAGTGGCCGACACAGCGAATGCGAACAACTGCTGGCTTGGCATCTGTTCCCCTGGTCATTCCGCTTTCTCGACGTGTTCATTGAGAACGCCGGACATCCTTTTTATCAGGCGCTTGGTGAACTGGCCCGCCATACTCTGGCACAGTGGCAGTCTCAGTTATTGATGCCGATCGCGGAAAAAACGCTGTTCCGCTAACGTTTATAAGGCAGGTTTTTCCTGCCTTTTCTGATACCTGCATTATTTTTAATTGTTACAGCGTCACTTTTTATCAGCGTTTTTAAGACAATTCTTTACATACCCTGCTTATCCTTTACGGCATAAGGCCAAATCGCGTTTGGCGATTAATCGTCTGCGTATCTAATTCACCTTCCCGCTGGAATCCTTCCCACCCTGTTGCTATAGCTCAAAACACCCTGCCAAACCATGGCATAACAACATGCGACGATTTTTCGCCGCCATAACGCATGCAAACAGGGAGACACACTGCAATGCACACATCCACGTTAACCCGCGTGCTGGGCTTTAGTATTGCCATCATTCTGCTACTGGCGCTGCTGGTATGGGGAATTGGCATCGATACTCTCAAATCGCGTCAGGTTGATTTGCTTTATCTCGGTCAACAGCACCTGATTTTAGTCCTTACCTCGATGTTTTTTGCCCTGCTGGTCGGTATTCCAAGCGGTATTTTGCTTAGTCGCCCCGCCGCCCGCGGTATTGCCGAATATGTCATGCAGATCTTCAATATTGGCAATACCTTGCCCCCGCTGGCCGTTCTCGCGCTGGCGATGGTGATTATCGGCATTGGTGACATGCCTGCCATCGTTGCGCTGTTTCTGGCGTCGTTGCTGCCGATTGTGCGTAACACCTGGGCAGGATTGAGTTCTGTACCGTCGTCGCTGATTGAAGCGGCAAACGGCATCGGTATGACGAAATGGCAACGGTTGCGTCAGGTAGAAATCCCCAACGCCTGGCCGGTAATACTTTCCGGGATCCGCATTGCCACGGCGATCAACGTCGGTACTGCCCCGTTGGCGTTTCTGATTGGCGCCAGCAGCTACGGCGAACTGATTTTCCCTGGCATCTATCTTAACGACTTCCCGACATTGATTCTGGGAGCCACCGCCACCGCGCTATTCGCCCTGATCCTCGACAGTCTGCTCGCCTGGCTTGGGCGCGTCCTGAGCCCACATACGGCCTGATGGCAATGATAAGAACAAGGAGCGCTAAATGAATCTCAAGAAAAAATGGCTGGGATGGTTCGCCGCCGCGCTGTTCATCAGCACCCAGGCTCAGGCGGCCCCGATTATTCTCGCCACCAAAAGTTTTACCGAGCAGCACATTCTCTCGGCAATGACCGTTCAGTATCTGCAAAAAAAGGGATTTCAGGTTCAGCCGCAGACCAATATCGCCACAGTGATTTCGCGTAATGCGATGATCAATAAACAGATTGATATGACATGGGAATACACCGGCACTTCACTGATTATTTTCAACCACATCAATAAGCGAATGAGCCCGCAGGAGTCATACGACACGGTAAAACGCCTTGATGCCAAACTGGGACTGGTATGGCTGAAACCGGCAGATATGAACAACACCTACGCCTTCGCCATGCAGCGCAAACGTGCCGAAGCGGAGAACATCAACACCATGTCGGAGATGGTGGCGAAAATTGAACACATTCGCCAGACCGATCCCGATAACAACTGGCTGCTGGGTCTCGACCTGGAATTTGCCGGACGTAGCGACGGAATGAAGCCGTTGCAGCAGGCTTATCAGATGGATCTCGACCGGCCGCAAATCCGCCAGATGGACCCCGGACTGGTTTACAACGCCGTACGCGATGGCTTTGTTGACGCCGGTCTCATCTACACCACTGACGGCCGTGTGAAAGGGTTTGATCTCAAAGTACTGGAGGATGATAAGGGCTTCTTCCCAAGTTACGCTGTCACGCCGGTGGTGCGTAAAGAGACGCTGGAAGCCCATCCGGGACTTGCTGAGGCGCTCAATACCCTCTCGGCCCAGTTGAACAATGACGTGATCAGTTCGCTGAATGCGAAGGTCGATATCGATCACCAGTCACCTCAGCAGGTTGCTCGTGAATTCCTGCAACAAAAGAACCTGCTGTAAGGAGCGCATATGGATACGATTCACTACATGATGGATAACGCGGGTTATCTGGCGATGCTCACCTATCAGCATCTGTGGCTAGTGGCGCTGGCGGTTGGGTTGGCGATTGTGATTGGCGTGCCTCTGGGGATCCTGATTGTCCGCCACAAATGGCTGGCAACGCCGGTGTTAAGCGTCGCGACGCTGCTGCTGACGATTCCCTCTATCGCCCTGTTCGGGTTGATGATCCCCCTGTTTTCGCTGATCGGTCACGGAATTGGCGCACTGCCCGCCATTACCGCCGTGTTTCTTTACTCGCTGCTGCCTATCGTGCGTAACACCCATACCGCGCTGGACAACCTCCCGCCGGGCTTACGCGAAGCGGGTCGCGGTATCGGCATGACCTTCTGGCAGCGCCTGCGTTGGGTGGAGATCCCGATGGCATTACCGGTGATTTTCGGCGGTATCCGCACCGCCGTGGTCATGAATATCGGCGTCATGGCAATTGCCGCGGTGATCGGCGCAGGCGGCCTGGGATTACTGTTACTGAACGGCATCGGCGGCAGCGACATTCGCATGCTGATTGCCGGTGCATTGATGATTTGTTTTTTAGCGATTGTGCTCGACTGGCTGTTACACCGCCTGCAAGTCGTTCTGACACCTAAGGGGATACGATAATGATAAAACTGGAAAACCTCACCAAACAATTTTCACAGAAAAAGGGTCAGCCGCTGAAGGCCGTCGATAACGTTAATCTGAACGTGCCGGAGGGAGAAATGTGTGTTCTGCTGGGGCCGTCGGGCTGCGGTAAGACCACCACCCTGAAGATGATTAACCGTCTGATTACCCCGAGCAGTGGCAACATCCTGATAAACGGTGAAAATACCAATGAAATGGATACCGTGACCCTGCGCCGTAATATTGGCTATGTGATCCAGCAGATTGGCCTGTTTCCCAATATGACGATTGAAGAGAACATCACGGTCGTCCCCCGCATGCTGGGCTGGGACAAAGCCCGCTGTAAAAGCCGCGCCGAAGAATTAATGGAGATGGTGGCGATGGATGCCAAAAAGTTTCTGCATCGCTATCCAAAAGAAATGTCCGGCGGTCAGCAACAGCGTATTGGCGTGATTCGCGCCCTGGCGGCGGATCCGCCGGTCCTGCTGATGGACGAGCCGTTTGGCGCCGTCGACCCCATCAACCGCGAAGTGATCCAGAATCAGTTCCTTGAGATGCAACGTGCGCTGAAAAAAACCGTGATGCTGGTGAGTCATGATATTGATGAGGCGCTGAAACTTGGCGATCGCATTGCCGTGTTCCGTCAGGGACGGATTGTCCAGTGCGCCAGCCCCGATGAACTGCTGGCCAAACCGGCCAACGATTTTGTCGGTTCATTCGTCGGTCAGGACCGCACGCTTAAGCGTCTGCTGCTGGTTTCGGCGGGCGATGTGACCGATCAACAACCGACGCTGACTGCTCAGCCATCCACGTCGCTGAAGGAAGCCTTTGGCATTATGGATGACAACGATATTCGCGCCATTACGGTGGTGGATGGCGAAGGAAAACCACTGGGCTTTGTGAAACGTCGCGAGGCGCGCCAGGCCAGCGGCACCTGCGCAGATATCCTTCATCCCTTCCGTATTACCGGTAAAGCCGAAGATAACCTGCGGATTGTGCTCTCCAAACTGTATGAAAGTAATACCAGTTGGATGCCGATCGTTGACGAGGAAGGACGCTACAACGGTGAGATCTCACAGGATTACATCGCCGATTATCTCAGTTCCGGACGTACCCGCCGGGCGTTGAACATTCACGAAGAGTGAGGGTTTGTGAAATGACCGGGGAGTATCGTCTACTCCCCGGTTTATTGAAGGCCTGGGTGTTTGCGTCTGTCCTGTCGGGGACGTTACGCCATGATTCTGTCGACCGACAGGACGCTACCCAGCATTGACAGGCGAATGTACTGTCCGAGTTCACGCTGCTCGGCACGCGGTAAATAAGGCAGTTCGCCAATCAGCGGTGCTGGCAGTTTTTTGCTCAGTACATCGATAATCTCTGCGTAATGTGCCAGACCCGGATTAATACGGTTAGCGACCCAACCGATCAGCGGTAAACCGTCATTGGCGATCGCCTGAGCCGTCAGCAGCGCATGGTTAATACAGCCTTCCTGAATACCGACCACCATCAACACCGGTAACTGCTCCTGCACCACCCATTCGGACAGTGGACGCAGATCGTTCATCAGGCTGCGCCAGCCACCCGTGCCTTCAACCACGACATGATCAACCTTTTCGCTCAGGCTAGCCAGCCCGTTAGAAAGCAAGGTGTAATTGATTGGGCCACTGTGGGCCACGCTACTTTCATCTTCGCTCAGGGCGATGGGGTTAACCGCCTCATAGGGTAATTCCAACGTCGACACGCTTTGCAGCACCAGCGCATCCCGGTTGCGCAACCCTTCGGGCGTCTCTTTGCTGCTTTTCGCAACCGGTTTATATCCTGCAACGCTTTTCCCCCCCGACGCTAACGCTTGTAGCAATGCGCGGGAAACAACCGTCTTCCCAACAGAAGTGTCTGTACCTGTAATAAAGAAACGCTTCAGCATCACCAACTCCACCGTTATGCTTCGAAAATATAAGCCAGGAAAATAATACAGTGGAGAAAGTCTAAGGTATGCCCGGTGGAATCAGCTTGAGTTAGCGCAATTTTTGGTAGAACAGTTAAAAAATGTTAACCCTGTAATAGACGAATCAACAAAGAACCATTATACATCGCGTCTTTTACCAGCGCGGCTCCCGCCATTGTCCCCTGATTAGAAAACTGTGTGCTCTCAACGACCATATTTTTGCTGTAGGCCGGTAGCGCCTGCTGGCGGATGCTGTCCGCAATCGCCGGAAACAACACGTCTGCGGCTTTACTGAGCGGCGATCCAATCAGGATTTTTTGCGGATTGAACAGATTGACCATAATGGCAAGGATACGGCCAACGTGGGTTCCCACGCCGCTGATAATGTCTTTTGCCAGCAAATCGCCCTGCAACGCCGCCTGACACAGCGAATCGACCGTCAACGGCTGGCCGTGAAGCGAAGAGCTCATGGATTGCGCCAGTCGCAGTTGCGCCAGCTCCAGCACACTTTCCACGCTGGCGATGGTTTCCAGACAGCCGTGGTTGCCACAGTAGCAGCGTTTTCCGTAAGGATCGACCTGGGTGTGGCCAATCTCCACCAGGCTGCTGCTACCCGCATGCAGTAAATGACCGTCGGTAATCACCCCGGCGCCAACGTTATGATCGATGACCACCTGAATGACATCGCGCGCACCGCGGGACGCGCCAAACAGCGCCTCTGCCATCGTCCAGGCGCTGATGTCATGCTGAATGTAGACCGGCACGCCGGTGTGCTGCGCCAGCGTATCACCGAGCGGCATCTCTTTCACATCGGCATAAAACGGCATACGATGCACGATCCCATTCTCGGTATCGATAATGCCGGGTAAGGTAATGGCAATGGAAGTCAGACGTTCGAGCTTCTGCTGATGACGAATAAAAAACTGATCGACCAGCGTGACAATACGCGCCAGCAACGGCGTTTCATCGTTGAGCGGCAGTTCAAGACAGTCTTCTACGACCAGCTTGCTGCTGAGATCGCGCAGGGCGAGAAAGATTTCTCCACGACTGATGCGAAGGGACAGATAGTGCCAGGCTTCGGTTTCCACCACCAGCCCCACTGCCGGGCGTCCGCGACTCCCGGCTTCTTTAATTTCCAGTTCCTGGACCAGATGCGCTTCCAGCATTTCACGCACAATCTTCGTGATACTGGCGGGTGCCAGTTGCGCAAGACGCGAAAGATCAATACGCGATACCGGTCCCAGCTGATCAATCAGCCGATAAACGGCGCCCGCATTGGTCTGCTTTATTTGATCGATGTGCCCAGGCTGACTATCAGCAACCACCTCTGACTCCCTTTATTTTCGCGCTCCGAAATAATCTGTAGGCTATGGTGAAGCACTTCAATACACAACGTCAACTTTTTACTTAGCCGTGTGATTAACTGCACATTTTCAGCCGTTATTAAATGAATTTAAGCGTTCCTGACGGCCTGAATTAATTGCTGACGAAAGCGTAGCGCCGCCTGGCTTGGTTCATGATGCGCCGACCAGACCAGCCACATTTCCGAAACCGCATCGTCTTCCGCAATCGGTACCCAACACATCTCATTGAGCTGCACTTTTTTAAACGAGGCCGGAAGGATCGACACCCCTAATCCGGCAGCGACCAGCCCAATGATCGTCATCGCCTCACCGACCTCCTGGGTAATCACCGGCGTCAACTGGTAACGGCGCATCATGCCGAGAATATCGTCATAAAGACCCGTTCCGACGTGCGGGTCAAAGAAGACAAACGGCTCTTTCGCCAGTTCGGCCAGCGTCACCACCGGCTTTTGCGAAAGCGGGAAAACCCTGGGGATCATCGCCATCAGCGGTTCATGCAAAATCACCTCATGATGCAAGCTCTCTGGCAACGGGGTATTGCGCATCAGGCCCAGATCCAGCGCCCCTTCGCTCAACGGCGCCAGCTGTTCGCGGGTGTTCATCTCGCGGGTCTGCAAATGCATATCCGGGTATTTCTGGCGGAACAGCGACAGGGTATCCGACACCGCGCGGATAAACGGTGCCGACGAGGTAAAACCGATGCGCAACTCTCCGGCTTCCCCCTGATGCAGACGCTCCGCACGGGCGGCGGCATCATTGACCAACCCGAGGATCTGCCGACTGTCGGCGAGAAATTGCTTGCCAGCGGCGGTCAGGGCGACGCTACGGTTAGTTCGCGCGAGCAGGCGCGCGCCGACCTGCTGCTCAAGCATCTGTATTTGCTGGCTCAGCGGTGGCTGCGAAATGTTCAGTCGGGTTGCGGCGCGCCCAAAATGCAGTTCTTCCGCCACGGCAACAAAGTAACGAAGGTGACGCAGTTCAATATTCATATTTTAAACGTATTATTTGAGACTATTAATATATTAGACAGAATAATGAGATTTTCCTACTCTACTCAACAAGGTTATGCCCGTCCCCTCAAAACACGGGTTTGTTGCGCAAGGATTTCCAGTGAGTCGTACAACTACTGTCAATGACGCGACGGCGAGCGATATTGACGACCAACGCATTTCTCAGCCGGTTCAGTTTATTCAACGCGGTACTTCTGCCTTTATGCGCGTCACGCTGGCGCTCTTTTCTGCCGGACTGGCGACTTTCGCCCTGCTGTACTGCGTCCAGCCTATTCTGCCGGTGTTGTCCCATGAGTTTGGCGTATCTCCCGCCAGCAGCAGTATTTCACTGTCGATCTCCACCGGAATGTTAGCCGTTGGTCTGCTGTTTACCGGTCCGCTTTCGGATGCCATCGGGCGCAAGCCGGTGATGGTGACCGCGTTGCTGCTCGCCTCCTGCTGTACGTTGCTCTCGACAATGATGACCAGCTGGCATGGCATTCTGGTGATGCGCGCGCTGATCGGCCTTTCACTCAGCGGCGTGGCGGCGGTCGGCATGACCTATCTGAGTGAGGAGATTCACCCCAGTTTTGTCGCATTTTCAATGGGGTTGTACATCAGCGGCAACTCGATTGGCGGGATGAGCGGACGTCTGATTAGCGGCGTGTTTACCGATTTCTTTAGCTGGCGTATTGCGCTGGCTGCTATTGGCTGCTTTGCGCTGGCATCAGCCCTGATGTTCTGGAAAATACTGCCAGAATCACGCCACTTCCGGCCCACGTCGCTGCGCCCCAAAACGCTGTTTATTAATTTCCGGATCCACTGGCGCGACCAGGGACTGCCGCTGCTGTTTGCCGAAGGCTTTCTGTTGATGGGGTCGTTCGTCACCCTGTTTAACTACATCGGCTATCGTCTGATGCTTTCACCGTGGGAACTCAGTCAGGCTGTGGTCGGTTTGCTTTCCGTCGCCTATCTGACCGGAACCTGGAGTTCACCGAAGGCCGGTTCGATGACGGTACGTTACGGGCGCGGTCCGGTGATGCTCTTTTCCACCGTCGTGATGCTGTTCGGTTTGTTAATGACGTTGTTCAGTTCGCTGTGGCTGATTTTCGCCGGAATGCTGCTCTTTTCAGCCGGATTCTTTGGCGCGCATTCGGTGGCCAGTAGCTGGATAGGGCCGCGTGCGCGTCGCGCCAAAGGCCAGGCCTCTTCGCTGTATCTGTTCAGCTATTATCTGGGGTCCAGTATCGCCGGTACGCTCGGCGGTGTGTTCTGGCATAACTATGGCTGGAACGGCGTTGGGGGATTTATCGCGATTATGCTGGTACTGGCTATTCTGGTCGGCACACGACTGCATCACCGTCTTCACGTCTAGTCTGAAAGAAAAGCCCGGGCTCACCGGGCTTCTCGCCTCTCAACCAACAGTGGTTACCACATTCCTAAGATTGATGAAAAGCCCATCAATTCTCTGACGGCATCCAGTGCCAGAAGAGCAAAGACAACCCAGTGGAGTGGATTCATTTTGCTGTGTGTGTTTATTGTTATTGAACGGGTACGATGTTCCCGTTGGCTACTATAAAAAAGGCTATCGATAAACATAACTACCCATTATGGTGGGGGAACTCAACCCGCCTGTTACGTCGAAGAGGTTACATGGACAACAAAAACTATCAACAACTTACCCGCACCTTCCTGCGTCTCTCTCGCTTCTCGCACCTCTCCGCCATCGCCAGTTGGGATATGTTCGCCATGATGCCACCCGGTGGCAGTGCGGCGCGGGGTGAAGCGCTGGCGGAACTGAGCGTTCTGGAACATCAAATCCTGACCGAACCGAAAGTGGCGCAATGGCTTGCCGCTGCCGCCCAGGAGGATCTCAATGATGTGGAACAGGCCAATCTGCGGGAAATGACGCGTCTGCATACCCAGGCCGCGTTGTTACCGGAGTCGTTGGTGGAGGACAAATCTCTCGCCGGCAGTCGCTGTGAGCACGCCTGGCGCAGTCAGCGTCCTGCCAACGACTGGCAGGGATTCTCTGCGAATTTAAAAGAAGTCGTGAAACTGAGCCGCGAAGAGGCCAGACTGCGCGCCGACGTGAAAGGTTGTTCTCCCTATGACGCGCTGCTGGACATTTACGAGCCGGACATGACCATCGCACAGCTGGACGGCCTGTTTGCCGATCTCAAATCGTGGCTGCCGGATCTGCTCAACCGCGTGGTTGCCCGCCAGTCGCCGCAGTCGCTGATTGCCCCTGTTGGCCCCTTCCCGACTGCCGTTCAGCGCGAACTGGGACTGGAGACAATGTCTGTACTCGGTTTCGATTTTAATGCCGGTCGCCTCGACATCAGCGCACATCCCTTCTGCGGCGGCGTGCCGGAAGATGTGCGCATCACGACGCGCTATGACGAAAACGAATTACTCAGCGCCCTGTTTGGCGTGATCCACGAAACCGGCCACGCCCGCTATGAGCAAAACCTGCCGCGTAACTGGCTGGGTCAGCCCGTCGCCCTTGCCCGCTCCACCGCGATCCACGAATCCCAGAGTCTGTTTTTTGAAATGCAGGTAGGACGCAGCAATGCATTTTTAAGGCGGCTGCTACCTGCCGTGAAGCGTCATTTTGGCGATCAGGCTGCCTTTGAAGAGCAAAATTTCATTGCCTGGAACCAGCGAGTGAAACCCGGTTTTATCCGCGTGGATGCGGATGAAGTCAGCTACCCGGCGCACGTCATCCTGCGCTATGAGATTGAGCGCGCATTGATCAATGGCGATATTGAGGTGGACGACATTCCGGCGCTGTGGGACGAAAAAATGCAGACCTGGCTGGGCCTGTCAACAAAAGGGAACTATCGCGACGGCTGCATGCAGGACATTCACTGGACGGACGGCGGGTTTGGTTACTTCCCTTCTTACACGCTGGGCGCGATGTATGCCGCACAGTTGTTCAGCGCCGCGAATCGCGCATTGCCGGATCTTAGTCAGCAGATTGCAGGCGGCGATTTCAGCGCCTTGTTTGACTGGCTGCAACAGAACATCTGGCAGCACGGCAGTCGCTTTACCACGGCGCAGTTGATTACTCAGGCTACCGGAGAAGCATTGAGCAGCCGTCATTTCCGCGCCCATCTTGAATCTCGCTATCTGTAAATCCCCTCGCCGGGCCGCTGCGCCCGGCGTTGTACATATCGTTACACGCCGAAACCAATGACTCACGGAAGCGCACAGCATCCAGCGATATAGTGATTTCAACGGCCCCGCAGTGGGGTTGAATGAAAAACCAAATCGAGGGTATGAGAATGAAAAAAGTATTAGCTCTGGTTGTTGCCGCTGCTATGGGTCTGTCTTCTGCGGCGTTTGCGGCTGACACTACATCAACTGCACCGGCTGCAGCGCCTGCTGCAAAAGCGGCGCCGGCCAAAACCACACATCATAAAAAACATCACAAAGCGACTACCGAGAAAGCGCCAGAACAAAAAGCGCAGGCCGCGAAAAAACACGTGAAAAAAGCCAAAGCCACGACTGAGCAAAAGGCCCCTGAACAGAAAGCTCAAGCCGCTAAAAAGCACACCAAAAAACACAGCCAGAAACCGGCCGCTAAACCTGCCGCTCAACCGGCTGCTTAAATCCTGACTGTGTAAACTGGCGCGAACCCTTGCGCCATTCTTCAACGGCGCTGAACGCTTTCCCGGTTTAGCGCCGTCCTTTTCGGAGGGTAACATGGTGCGCCGTTATCGCTTTGAGTTCATCCTTATCACGCTTATTTTATGTGCGCTCATAGCCGCCCGCTTTTATCTTTCCTGATCGTAGTACTCTGATTTTTCTCTCACTTTTACGCCGTTACGTCTATAGTAATTACTGAGGGTTCTCTTTTAATAATCATAATTACCCACACAGAGTGTGATATGCGTAAAACCGTTACTGTATTACTGGGTTCGTTGTGCTTTTCATCGGGTATTGCGCATGCGGATAAGCCTGACGCGGATACCGGGACCAGTGAAATCAAAACGTTATTTTTTGGTCAGGACGATCGCGCGCCGGTAAGCGATCCGACTCAATCGCCGTGGGATGCCATCGGACAACTGGAAACCGCCAGCGGTAACCTCTGCACCGCAACGCTCATCTCCCCACATCTGGCGCTCACTGCCGGACATTGCTTGTTAACGCCTCCAAAAGGGAAACCGGATAAAGCCGTCGTCCTGCGTTTTGTCTCGAAAAAAGGTCTCTGGCGTTATGAAATTCACGGTATTGAAGGCCGGGTGGATCCCGGTCTGGGAAAACGTCTGAAGCCCGATGGCGACGGCTGGATTGTGCCACCGGCAGCCGCGTCTTGGGACTTTGGCCTGATCGTTCTGCGCTATCCCCCTTCCGGCATCACGCCGTTACCGTTGTTTGAGGGCGATAAAGCGGCACTAACCGCCGCACTCAAAGAGGCCGGACGCAAGGTCACGCAGTCGGGGTATCCGGAAGATCATCTGGATACACTCTATTCTCACCAGGATTGTATCGTCACCGGCTGGGCGCAAAGTTCGGTGTTATCTCACCAGTGCGACACGCTGCCGGGCGACAGCGGTTCACCGCTGATGCTGAAAACCGAGGCGGGCTGGCAGTTAATCGGCGTTCAGAGTTCCGCCCCGGCGGCGAAAGATCGCTGGCGCGCAGATAACCGGGCGATCTCGGTGACGGGATTTCGGGAAAAGCTGGATGCGCTGGCCGGGGAACAATAAGGCGCATCGTGCTGCCCGCGAATCGCGGGCAGCGATTCATCAGGCCAGTTTAATCATCACCATGCCAGCCAGCAGCAGCACAACGCCGATCCAGCCTTTATGATTCAGACGTTGCCCGAACAGTATCCATCCGGCAGCCAGCGTCGCGGCGATACCAAATCCCCCCCACAGCGCGTAGGCAACGGACAGGTCAATGCCCTTTACCGCCTGTGAAAGCGCACTGAAGGCGGCGAGTACCGCGACCAGCGAGAGAATACCGTACAATTTCCGACGAAAGCCGTCAGAGAATTTTAAAAAGACGTTGGCGATAATTTCCAGCACGATCGCCATCCCTAACCAGGCGGCGTGAACCCATTCAAACTGTTGCATGGGTCACCTCTTTCGTTGACTGACGCGCCTTGCGGGTACCGGATTTGATCAACACGATCCCCACTACCAGCGTTGCCAGACCGGCAATTTTCATGACCGACAGCGGCTCATCAAATAACAACACGCTAAACAGCGTAATAAATAAAATACCGATCCCTTCCCACAATGCGTAAGCCACACCGAGGGCGATTTTTTTAACGGCAAAAGAGAGGAAAATATACGAGGCGGCGATCATCACCAGCATTAAAATAAACCCGCTGTTGTCATCGCTTACGCTTGCCCATTTCATCGACAATGTGCCGGTAATTTCAGCGGCAATCGCCAGACCTAATAAAATCCAGTAAAACATGGTGCTTCTCCTGCTTGAGAATATAATCCTGTGGGCTTGCACAACGCTGCAAACCAGAAAATAAAATCAGTTAGCCAGACGCGTAGCGTCAGCTCGAACAGAAGAAGGGACTAAAGCGCGTTGCGCCAGTGCTGCTCACCTGCAAGCAGGAAAGAGGAGGAAGTGCGAAGAAGAATTTGTGTAGAAAAAAACGTCCTGAACATATTGTCCATAATATTACAATTATCCGCAGTGTTGCTTCTCGTCATCGCGGATGATAATTGTCCTCGGTAGTTGAACACGCCTGATTTGTATCATAGGCCAGGAATTAACTCAAAACCTTTTCACTTCTTTACCCGAATCGTTTGATTTTTCACAGGACGATTCGACCACAATCACATTATTATACGCGGCAAGCAGAAAAATACAGGACGCTCCATGGCAAAACCAATCATCACGCTGAACGGTCTTAAGATCGTCATTATGCTGGGAATGCTGGTGATCATTCTTACCGGTATCCGCTTTGCGGCGGATATTATTGTGCCATTTATTCTGGCGTTATTTATTGCCGTCGTCCTCAGCCCGCTGGTACAGCGGATGGTGAAACTGCGCGTTCCGCGCGTGCTGGCGATATCCTTGCTGGTGATCATCATCGTCATGGCGATGGTGTTACTGCTGGCTTACCTCGGAACGTCCCTCAACGAACTGGCGCGCACCCTGCCCCAGTATCGTTCCTCACTGGTCATTCCGCTGAAAAACCTCGAGCCCTGGCTGGTCCGCTTAGGCATCGGCGTCTCAGTGGATGAGATGGTGAAGTATATTGACCCCAACGCGGCGATGACCCTGATCACCAATTTGCTGGCGCAATTAACCAATGCCATGTCATCGATATTTTTACTCCTGCTGACAGTGGTCTTTATGCTGCTGGAAGTGCCGCAACTCCCCACTAAATTCCAGCAGATTATGGTCCGTCCGGTCGAGGGGATGGCCGCCATTCAGCGCGCCATTGATAGCGTATCGCACTATCTGGTGCTGAAAACGGCAATCAGTCTGGTCACCGGACTGGTGGTCTGGGGCATGCTGTCGGCACTGGACGTTCGATTCGCCTTTATCTGGGGGTTGTTGGCCTTTGCACTCAACTATATCCCAAACATTGGTTCAGTGCTGGCGGCGATCCCGCCCATCATTCAGGTGTTGGCGTTTGGCGGCCTGTACGATGCGCTGGTGGTGCTGGCGGGCTATCTGATCATCAACCTGGTGTTCGGCAATATCCTTGAACCACGCATCATGGGACGCGGTCTGGGGCTCTCTACGCTGGTGGTGTTTCTGTCGTTGATCTTCTGGGGTTGGCTGCTGGGTCCGGTGGGGATGCTGCTTTCGGTACCGCTGACCATTATCGTCAAGATTGCGCTGGAACAATCCATTGGTGGGCAAAGTATTGCCATTCTGTTAGGCGATGCAAATAAAATGTGACCGACGTAAAAACGGCCTCCGCAGAGGCCGTTTCAACAGAACAACGGATTACAGCGCTTTCAGAATCGCATCCACGCTGGCTTTGGCATCGCCAAACAGCATATGGGTGTTCTCTTTGAAGAACAGCGGGTTCTGCACACCGGCGTAGCCGGTATTCATCGAACGTTTGAAGACAATTACGTTCTGCGCTTTCCACACTTCCAGCACCGGCATCCCAGCGATAGGACTGTTTGGATCGTCCTGCGCCGCCGGGTTCACGGTATCATTCGCGCCAATAACCAACACGGTGTCGGTATCGGCGAAATCATCGTTGATCTCGTCCATTTCCAGCACGATGTCGTAAGGCACTTTCGCTTCCGCCAACAGTACGTTCATGTGACCAGGCAGACGACCTGCCACCGGGTGGATGCCGAAACGTACCTTGATACCGCGCGCGCGCAGCTTCTCGGTAATTTCCGCGACCGGATACTGTGCCTGCGCCACCGCCATGCCGTATCCCGGGGTGATGATCACCGTATGCGAGTTTTTCAGCATATCCGCAGTCTCTTCTGCGCTGATCTCACGGTGTTCGCCCACTTCTTCATCACCACTGGACGCTGTACCATCGGTGCCAAAGCCCCCTGCAATCACGCTGATGAACGAGCGGTTCATCGCCTTACACATGATGTAAGACAGAATCGCACCGGAAGAACCCACCAGCGCACCGGTCACGATCAGCAGATCGTTGCTCAGCATGAAGCCCGCCGCCGCTGCCGCCCAACCCGAATAGGAGTTCAGCATGGAGACCACGACCGGCATATCCGCCCCGCCAATGGACGCCACCAGGTGCCAGCCAAACGCCAGCGCAATAATGGTCATCACCAGCAGTGCCAGGACCTGCAAGCCAACGCTTTCGGTACGGACAAAAACCACCAGCAGCAGGAAAGAGACCACCAGCGCCGCGAGGTTCATTTTGTGACGGTTCGGCAGCATCAGCGGTTTAGAAGAGATCTTGCCGCGCAGCTTACCAAATGCCACCACTGAACCGGTAAAGGTCACCGCACCGATAAAGATGCCAAGGAACACTTCGGTCAGGTGAATATTAACCAGAATCGGCTCAAGGCCCGCTTCGTGATACAGATAGCTGTTGAAGCCGACCAGTACCGCAGCCAGGCCGACGAAGCTGTGCAGAATCGCCACCAGTTCCGGCATTTCGGTCATTTCAACCTTCTTCGCCAGACGAATACCAATCGCGCCGCCGATGATCATTGCCACCAGGATCCAGGCAACGTTGCCGGTGTCCGGGCCAAAAATCGTGGCAATCAGCGCAATCGCCATCCCGGCGATACCGAAGTTGTTACCCTGCTGAGACGTTTCATGTTTTGAAAGTCCCGCCAGACTGAAAATAAACAGGATCGCGGCAACAATGTATGCAGCTGTAACTAATCCTCCAGACATGTGTTACCCCTTAGTTTTTCCGGAACATTTTCAGCATGCGCTGAGTCACGGTGAAGCCACCGAAAATATTGATGCTGGCAATCAGGACCGCGATGAAGCTCAGGAAGCTAACCCAGCCGCCCTGGCCAATCTGCAATAGCGCGCCAACCACGATGATCCCCGAAATGGCGTTGGTCACGGACATCAGCGGCGTATGCAGAGCATGAGAGACGTTCCAGACCACGTAGTAGCCTACCACGCAAGACAGTGCGAACACCGTAAAGTGACCGAGGAACTCTTTCGGCGCGACGTCTGCCAGCCAGCCGAACAGAATGATCACCAGCGCCATCAGCGCGTATTTACGCCACGGCGATGCCGGTTTTTCCGGCTCTTTTGCAGCCGGTGCGGCTTTCGCAGCGGCCTGCGGTTGAGCAGATACCTGAATCGGCGGCGCCGGCCAGGTAATTTCGCCGTCACGCACGACCGTGACGCCACGCACGACCACGTCGTCGAAATCAACGGTAATATTGCCGTCTTTCTCTTTGCACAGCAGTTTAAGCAGATTAACAAGGTTGGTGCCGTACAGCTGTGAAGACTGTGTCGGCAGACGCCCTGGCAAGTCGGTATAACCGATCACCTTAACGCCGTTGGCCGTGGTCGTGACCTGATTGGCGACGGTGTATTCGCAGTTCCCGCCGTTTTGCGCCGCCAGATCGACAATCACGCTGCCCGCTTTCATGGAATCAACCATTTCGCGGGTGATCAGTTTCGGTGCTGGTTTACCCGGAATCAGCGCGGTGGTGACAATAATGTCGACCTCTTTTGCCTGCGCAGCAAACAGCGCCATTTCCGCTTTGATAAACGCTTCAGACATCACTTTGGCGTAACCGTCACCGCTTCCCGCTTCCTCTTTGAAATCCAGTTCGAGGAATTCAGCGCCCATACTCTGGACCTGTTCTTTCACTTCCGGACGGGTGTCAAAGGCACGCACAATCGCGCCCAGGCTGTTCGCAGCGCCTATGGCGGCCAGACCAGCAACACCGGCCCCGATCACCATCACTTTGGCTGGAGGGACTTTACCCGCAGCGGTGATCTGCCCGGTAAAGAAGCGGCCAAACTCGTGCGCGGCTTCCACAATCGCCCGATAACCGGCAATGTTTGCCATCGAGCTTAATGCATCCAGCGACTGCGCACGTGAAATACGCGGTACAGAATCCATTGCCATCACCGTCACATTACGCTCGGCGAGCTTTTGCATTAACTCTGGATTCTGCGCAGGCCAGATAAAGCTGACCAGCGTGGTGCCCGGATTGAGTAACGGAATTTCTGCATCTTCCGGTGCGTTAACCTTCAGAATGATCTCTGATTGCCAGACAGCGCTGCTATCGACAATTTCCGCGCCCGCTTCTACAAAAGCTTTATCGTCAAAACTCGCCAGTCCACCCGCGCCGCTCTCAACCGCGACGGTGAAACCCAACTTCAGCAGTTGCTCAACCGTTTTCGGCGTCGCTGCTACGCGGGTTTCATTGGTAAACCGTTCTTTTGGTATGCCAATTCGCATAATGTTCCCTTCCATCGGTATTTTTGATGATGGTTTGTCAGTTAACGTGGAATTGCGCAGGCAATTTCACGCAGGAGGTATAGGTTACCCCGGAAAAATAAAACAGTAACAAACTCTCTATAACGTACTGAAAATAGCGCTTGTGATCTAGCGCCAAAAAACAGTATTTGTCGGGTTATCAGCAAAACAGGAACGATTCAGCCTTCTGACCGGGATAATGACCTTCAATTCGTGGTGAAAGGCCCATAAATCGCTCATACGATGCGGCAAAACATGATTAAGCGCCACGGCAGATCAACTAATTAACATTAAATTAACTTATAAAATTCAGTACGTTCATCAGTTTTTACTGTGAAATGACCATTTTTTCGACATATCATAATTTGTTATCGACCTTGTGACCTCATCTGCTGTGTCGATTGAAAAATCACGCAGACAGTCACCGGGTTTAAATGCAATAATCAGCCACGTTTCTAGTCAATAACAATACCAGTACCTGGTTTGCGCAAGGCGAAGGATTATTTTTATGAAGCT
>OLFS01001057.1_pt1 | contig 23227 bp, 19 predicted proteins | sample 1605491 | NCBI WGS metagenome assembly OLFS01 (sample SAMEA3888921, study PRJEB22519) | human gut metagenome | biome: human gut; feature: human-associated habitat; material: faeces | place: Denmark | collected 2011 | reverse complement strand
GCGCAGAGCAACAAATGTTCTCTGGTCTGGTCGAGAAAATCCAGGTAACGGGTAGTGAAGGTGAACTGGGTATTTTCCCGGGTCACGCACCGCTGCTCACCGCCATTAAGCCTGGTATGATCCGCATCGTTAAACAGTTCGGTCACGAAGAGTTTATCTATCTGTCCGGCGGCATTCTTGAAGTGCAGCCTGGCAGTGTGACCGTTCTGGCCGATACCGCTATTCGTGGCCAGGATCTCGACGAAGCGCGAGCCCTGGAGTCGAAGCGTAAGGCTGAAGAGCACATTAACAGCTCTCATGGTGACGTGGATTACGCTCAGGCGTCTGCGGAGCTGGCCAAAGCGATCGCGAAACTGCGCGTTATCGAGTTGACCAAAAAAGCGATGTAACACCGGGTTGAAAAAATGAAAACCAGTCTGATTTCAGGCTGGTTTTTTTTTGTCTGTCATTAATGTGCTGTTTGCGTCATCTTTCTTTAGGGATCAAAAAAAGAGCAAAAACATTAGCCTGGCGCGTTAATCGCGATATCAGGTGACATTTCAGAAGACAAAAGTCGCAGCAATGGACGAAAATGTCTCTATCTTCGTTGGGGAAAATTCGCGATTGTGTGTTTTATCCTCTGCCCATTTCACGACGAAAAAAATGTAGTATTTTCAACGTGAAACGGTATAAATTCGTTCTCAAATTACAGTCAGGGCGCGTATGTTGAATAAAGCGATGAGCGTAGTGATCCTTGCCGCAGGCAAAGGCACACGTATGTATTCCGATCTTCCAAAAGTGCTGCACACCCTTGCCGGGAAATCGATGGTTCAGCATGTCATTGATGTAGCAAATGAATTGGGCTCTTCTCAGGTTCATCTGGTCTACGGGCACGGCGGCGATCTGCTTAAAGAAAGCCTGAAAGAAGACAACCTTAACTGGGTGTTACAGGCGGAGCAGTTGGGCACCGGCCATGCGATGCAGCAGGCAGCGCCGTTCTTTGGCGATGATGAAGACATTTTAATGCTCTACGGTGATGTCCCGCTGATCTCCGTTGAAACCCTGACTCGCCTGCGTGAAGCTAAACCCCAGGGCGGCATCGGTTTGTTGACCGTCGTGCTGGACGATCCGAGCGGCTATGGTCGCATCACCCGTGAAAACGGCAAAGTGACCGGCATCGTTGAGCATAAAGATGCCAGCGAGGAACAACGCAGGATTCAGGAGATCAACACCGGGATCCTGATTGCCAATGGCGCGGACATGAAACGCTGGCTGTCTAAACTGACCAATAACAACGCGCAGGGTGAATACTACATCACCGACATCATTGCGATGGCCTACCAGGAAGGGCGTGAGATTGCGGCGGTACATCCGGCGCGTATTAGCGAAACTGAAGGGGTAAATAACCGTCTTCAGCTCTCCCGCCTGGAGCGTGTTTACCAGTCCGAGCAGGCAGAAAAACTGCTGCTGGCGGGCGTGATGCTGCGCGATCCGGCGCGTTTTGACCTGCGCGGAACGCTCGTTCACGGGCGAGATGTTGAAATTGATACTAACGTTATCATCGAAGGTCAGGTCACGTTGGGCCATCGCGTGAAGATTGGCGCGGGCTGCGTCATTAAAAACAGCGTTATTGGTGATGACTGTGAAATCAGCCCGTACAGCGTAGTGGAAGATGCCCATCTGGACGCGGCCTGCACCATTGGACCCTTTGCTCGTCTGCGCCCTGGTGCGCAACTGATGGAAGGTGCTCACGTCGGTAACTTCGTCGAGATGAAGAAAGCGCGTCTCGGCAAAGGTTCAAAAGCCGGTCACCTGACCTATCTGGGCGATGCGGAAATTGGCGACAACGTGAACATTGGCGCAGGCACCATTACCTGCAACTACGACGGCGCGAACAAGTTTAAAACCATTATTGGCGACGATGTGTTTGTCGGATCCGATACTCAGTTGGTGGCGCCGGTGACCGTAGGCCATGGGGCAACCATCGCTGCCGGGACCACCGTCACCCGTAACGTGGCTGATAATGAGTTGGTCATCAGCCGTGTTCCGCAGGTGAATAAGCAGGGCTGGAAACGCCCGGTGAAGAAAAAGTAGATATTTTTGCCGGATGGCGCTTTCGCTTATCCGGTCTACGTTCAGTGATGTTTTGTTGGCCGGATAAGGCGTTGCCTGCATCAGGCCAACCCGGGTGAGGAAATAAAAATGTATTTCCCCCCAGCAGTACCTATAAAAATAACCCCACTCTCTACAAGGCTCGGGGCGCCCGAAAATACGGGCATACAGGTCGAAAGACAACGACAGGCATAATGCCTTGATTCGGAATAAAAAACTATGTGTGGAATTGTTGGCGCTATCGCGCAACGTGATGTAGCTGAAATCCTTCTCGAAGGTTTACGTCGTCTGGAATACCGTGGTTACGACTCTGCCGGTCTGGCTGTCGTGGATGCAGAAGGTCATATGACCCGTCTGCGTCGTCTCGGTAAAGTGCAGATGCTGGCCCAGGCCGCGGAAGAACATCCGCTGCACGGGGGAACCGGTATTGCGCATACCCGCTGGGCGACGCACGGCGAACCGTCTGAAGGCAACGCGCACCCGCATGTGTCTGAACACATCGTGGTTGTGCACAACGGCATTATCGAAAACCACGAACCGCTGCGCGAAGCACTGAAAGCGCGCGGCTACACCTTCGTCTCTGAAACGGACACCGAAGTGATTGCTCACCTGGTGCACTGGGAGCTGGAGCAGGGCGGCACACTGCGTGATGCGGTGCTGCGTGCTATCCCTCAGCTGCGCGGTGCGTACGGTACGGTGATCATGGATTCCCGCGATCCGTCCACGCTGCTGGCCGCGCGTTCCGGTAGCCCGATGGTTATCGGTCTGGGCATGGGTGAAAACTTTATCGCCTCTGACCAGCTGGCGCTCCTGCCGGTCACCCGCCGCTTTATCTTCCTGGAAGAGGGGGATATCGCCGAAGTGACTCGCCGCAGCGTGACCGTGTTCGATACCAAAGGCGAGCAGGTGAAGCGCCAGGAGATCGAATCTAACCTGCAGTACGACGCGGGCGACAAAGGCGCTTACCGTCACTACATGCAGAAAGAGATTTACGAGCAGCCAAACGCCATCAAAAACACCCTGACCGGGCGCATCAGCCACGGTGAAGTGGATCTGAGCGAGCTGGGTGCAAATGCGAATGAACTGCTCAGCAAGGTTGAGCACATTCAGATCGTGGCCTGCGGCACCTCCTACAACTCCGGTATGGTCTCTCGCTACTGGTTTGAATCCCTGGCGGGCGTGCCGTGTGATGTGGAAATTGCGTCTGAATTCCGCTATCGCAAATCTGCGGTGCGTCGTAACAGCCTGATGATCACCCTTTCCCAGTCTGGTGAAACGGCGGATACCCTGGCTGCGCTGCGACTGTCTAAAGAGCTGGGTTACCTGGGCTCTCTGGCCATCTGTAACGTCCCGGGCTCTTCCCTGGTGCGTGAATCCGATCTGGCGCTGATGACCAAAGCAGGCACCGAAATCGGCGTGGCCTCCACCAAAGCGTTTACCACGCAGCTGACCGTTCTGCTGATGCTGGTGGCGAAGCTGGCACGCCTGAAAGGCGAAGATGCTTCCGTTGAGCATGACATCGTTCATGGTCTGCAGGCGTTGCCGAGCCGTATTGAGCAAATGCTGTCTCAGGACAAACGCATTGAAGTGCTGGCGGAAGATTTCTCTGACAAGCATCACGCCCTGTTCCTGGGTCGTGGCGATCAGTATCCGATTGCGCTGGAAGGCGCGCTGAAGCTGAAAGAGATCTCCTATATTCACGCTGAAGCGTATGCGGCAGGCGAACTGAAACACGGCCCGCTGGCGCTGATTGACGCCGATATGCCGGTCATCGTTGTGGCACCCAACAACGAACTGCTGGAAAAACTGAAATCTAACATTGAAGAAGTGCGCGCCCGCGGCGGTGTCCTGTACGTCTTCGCCGACAAAGATGCCGGTTTCGCCAGCAGCGACAACATGCACATCATCGAGATGCCGCATGTGGAAGAGGTGATTGCACCGATCTTCTACACCGTTCCGCTGCAGCTGCTGGCTTACCACGTTGCGTTGATCAAAGGCACCGACGTTGACCAGCCGCGTAACCTGGCGAAATCCGTTACTGTAGAATAACCCTCTTTCCAGAGAGATTGCCGTGTTATTGGTAATCTCTCTGTCATTTATTATCTCATCCCGATATATATTCTTTTCTTTCTTCGTAAATACACACATTAGGTTACATATTTATTCTTACGTTGAATGACATATTTACATGTGTGAAAAATGATCAGGTGAAGATAAATAAAAATAATGATATTGATAAAATCTTAAAAATAGCGCTTAAAAACACAAATCCATTTTTTTGCACATTAAACTGATCAATACCAATAAAAACAATTATTGATGTTATTTATGCATCCAAAATAACGTGTAAAAACACAATTGTCTTCTATGAATTATAGAATGTAATATCGCGCCTCGTTGTTGAGATGTGTTTTTGTCTTACTCAAAGAAGTGCAATAAATAATATATTAAGGGGATTTTTTATGAGCTCAAATATTATCGCTGGCGCTCTGGTTTTATCTTCAGCAATGGTATCCGGTGTGGCTTTTGCTTCTGAAGGCACGGTGCATTTTCGTGGTGAAGTCATTGACTCTACCTGTGAAGTTACATCCGATACCGCCGATCAAACGGTGAATATTGGCCGCGTAGCAAAAACAACTTTCTCTGGCGTGGATAGCACGGCGTCAGTAAAAGACTTTCATATCAGGCTGGACAAATGCCCGGCAACCTATACTCAGGCTGCCGTTCGTTTTGATGGTACCGAAGATCAAAACACCATTGGTAAGGGCTATCTGGCTATTGGTACGCCGGTGAATGGTGAAACGGGTACGGACGGTATCTACACGGGTGATGCCACCGCTGTTGCTGCAACGGGTGTGGCGATTAAGCTGTTTAATCTGAGCGACGATACAGCTATTCCTCTGTATAACAACTCCAAGTATGTGGCCATCACTGAAGGAAAAGCGGATATGGGCTTTAAAGCAAAATATGTCCAAACGCTGGCAACGGTTACGCCGGGTACTGCGAATGCGGACTCGCAGTTTACCATTGAATATTTGAAGTAATCAGCACGAATAATGGAATAATGGGCCCGGGATATTAACGCTTATTCTATCGCTGGCCCATCATAATAAAGGGATGTAAGTTTATGTTATGGCGCGCTCCAGGCGTGATATTCGCGCTTTTTTTTACACTTTTCTCTTCCTGTGTACCCGCTGGGGTTATTATTGGTGGTACGCGAGTTATTTATTATAGTGATAAGTCTGATGCGACGATTACCGTTAAAAATAACGAAAAAGCATTGCCTTATCTTATTCAGGCCTGGGTTGATCCCTTTGACAAAGATGTGACGCAAAAAAAACCGCCTTTTACGGTAATTCCACCCGTTTCCCGTCTGGACGCTGGACAGGAAAAGGTTTTGCGTATTATGAAGGTCAAAGGTGAATTACCTAAGGACAGAGAGTCTGTCTTTTGGCTCAATATTAAAAATATTCCTCCTGCCAGCGCTAAAGCAAACACGCTGGAAATCGCGATTAAAACGCGCATTAAGCTGTTCTGGCGGCCTGCCACGATAACGATAAGCCCTGAACGAGCAGCCACAAATGTGAAATGGTATGTCCATCAGGGAACGTTATGCGTTGAAAATCCTAACCCCATTCATATCAACGTAATGAATGTGACAGTCGATGGGAAAGATGTCCCGTTAAACATCATTAAGCCTTTTGCATCTCTAACCTTACCCCTGCCTGACGGTATAAGCGGACATGCGCTGGTATGGCGGTTTGTGAATGATTTTGGCGCGATCAGTCAGGATTTGCGCGTAGCACTTTAAGCAAAGGACTGTTTTTATGGGTTATTCGCGTTTTTTTATTGTAATGGCCTCAGGACTCTTTTTTAGCTTTTCAGGCGAGACTGTTGCTAAAGACCTGTTTAATCCTGCACTTCTCGAGATCGATCATCCGATCGATATCGACATTCGCCAGTTCAACCGTGCCAATGCGCTACCCGCGGGTACCTATCAGGTTGATATTACGGTTAACGGCGACGCAATCGGCAGTCGGCAGGTGACTTTTGAACAAAACTCCGCGGATGACAACCTGCATGCATGCTTTGTAAATGTGAAAAGCGTTCTGGCTGAACTGGGCGTTAAGGTCGATGCCATTAAGTCCTTGGGTCACATTGACGACAACGCTTGCCTTGATCCTGCTCCGCTTGTGCCGGGGACAACATGGGCGCTAAACGCGGATAAGCTGCAGCTTGATATCACCGTCCCGCAAATTTACGTCGACGCCGCTGCGCGTGGTGCGATCAGCCCCTCCCGATGGGATGAAGGGATAAATGCGTTGATGGTAAATTATGAATTCTCAGGCTCAAGTACCGTGAAATCTGACGATGGGGAAAATAACGATTTCTATTATTTGAACTTGCGAAACGGCGCTAACTTTGGTGCCTGGCGTTTACGTAACTACAGCACGTTAAACGTTATTGATGGACAGTCTGATTATCACTCTATAAGCACTTACATCCAGCGCGACGTTGCGGCGCTACGCAGCCAGGTTATGTTGGGAGATACATGGACCGCGAGCGATGTCTTTGACAGCACTCAGTTGCGCGGCGTGCGTCTCTATACCGATGACGAAATGCTTCCTTCCAGCCTCAACGGTTTTGCTCCTGTCGTACGTGGGGTGGCGAAAAGCAATGCTACCGTCATCATCAAGCAAAATGGCTATGTCATTTATCAGTCGGCTGTACCCCAGGGGCCCTTTGCCCTGAAGGATTTGAACACCACTAATTCGGGTGGCGATTTGGATGTCACGATCAAAGAGGAAGATGGCAGCGAGCAGCATTTTACTCAGCCTTATGCGTCTCTGGCTATCCTGAAGCGTGAAGATCAAACCGATGTGGACCTCAGCCTTGGCGAGTTGCGCGATCTAAATAATTTTAAACCTGATGTTTTCCAGGCGCAGATCCTTCATGGTTTTCCTGCTGGTGTGACGCTTTATGGCGGGATACAGGCCGCAGAAGATTATGCCTCTGGTGCGCTGGGTATCGGTAAAGATCTGGGGAGTATTGGCGCCATTTCCGTTGATATCACCCAGGCCAGAGCGCGATTCGAGGACTATGGTGATGACGAAACGGGGCAGTCCTATCGGTTTCTCTACTCCAAACGCTTTGACGAAACCAACACAACCTTCCGTCTGGTGGGCTATCGCTATTCTACACAGGGTTATTACACGTTAAACGAGTGGGCGTCACGCCAAAACAGTAGCAGCGATTTCTGGAATACGGGTAACCGTCGGAGTCGTTTAGAAGGTACCTGGACGCAAAACATGGGCGACGGAATGGGCAATATTTACCTTACGCTGAGTCGCCAGCAGTACTGGAAAACGGATGAAGTGGAGAGGCTGGTGCAGTTTGGCTACAGCAACTACTGGCACGCGCTCTCCTGGAATATTTCCTGGAGCTATAGCGATTCCATTACGACCGAACATAACGTTTCAAGCAGCGATAGCGACAACAATGAGCAATCGTTCATGCTGTCATTCTCCGTGCCGCTTTCTGGCTGGATGAGCAACAGCTATGCCAGCTATGGCATGACTCAAAATAACCATGGTCAGGGAATGCATCAGCTTGGCTTAAGCGGAACGGCACTTGATGGCCATAACCTCTCATGGAACATACAGCAAGCCTATGATGCGGATGAAAAAGAGTATAACAACAGCGCGGGAGTGGGGTACGACGGCACGTACGGCTCTGTTAATGCCAGCTATGACTACAGCCAGGACAGTCAGCGGCTCAACTACGGACTTAAAGGCGGCATCATCGCGCATAGCGATGGGGTGACCTTCTCACAGGAAATGGGCGAAACCGTCGCGCTGATCAAAGCCCCTGGCGCTTCTGGGTTAGATCTCGAAAATGGAACCGGTGCTGCGACCGACTGGCGTGGTTATACCGTGCAAACTCAGCTTAATGCCTACGATGAAAATCGGGTTGAGATCGAGAGTGATTACTTCGCCAAAGCCAACGTCGAACTCGAAAATAGCGTACTTAACATTGTTCCAACGCGCGGCGCGGTGGTTCGGGCTGAATTTGTTACCCATGTTGGCTATCGCGTTTTATTTAATCTTCGCCAAAAAGACGGTAAGCCGTTGCCCTTTGGCGCCATGGCGACAGCCGATCTTCCCACCGGTAGCGTAACGGGGATCGTGGGTGAATACGGAGAATTATATCTTTCGGGAATGCCTGAAGAGGGAACATTCGTTCTGAAATGGGGGGCGGATAATGCATCAGCCTGCTCGGTGCACTATCGCTTTACCAAACCTGAAGGGGTTGAACTGGTTCAGACAACGGCAGTTTGCCAATAGGGAAATCAAATGAAATTCATTAACGGACTGTTTTTGCTGGCAGTAATACTGTTTATCGCGCCTGTATGCCAGGCTTACACTACGGGAGATGGTATCTGCCATGCGGTTGGGGGCGTTTATATCTATAACCTTAATCTCAATGGTCAGGAGATCCCGGCGGATAAGAACAAGGCTGGGACGGAGGTCAGAGATTTTGAAACGCTGTCATCGTCCAGTTCATACACCGTACAGTGTGATTGCCTTTCCCACTTTACGACCACATACCGCAACATATACTACACCGCCATATCACCCATGAGCGTTGATAAGCAGATAGCGGACTATACCTATTATCGCCTCAATGACTATCTGAGTATTGCAACGTCAGTGCATATCAAAGGGCGTGATTTTGTCCCGGTTCCTTTCAGTTCAGAGCCAAACGTGGTTATTTCAGGACGATATTGCTATACCCCTACCGAAGAGGGGACTGAAACCATTCTGGAAACCGGCTCGCAGATTAAAGTCTCTTTCCTCGTGAATCGACCCTTCATAGGTAAGATCACCATTCCTCAAACCACGGTGGCGGATTTGTACGGGGGGCTTGATGACGCTTCGTCGTTAGCCAGCACCGACAAGCTGGCTGAAATCAGGATAGCAGGCGATATTGAGGTTCCCCAAAACTGCGAGATAGCACCGGGACAGTCTCTGGAAATCGATTTTGGTCAGATCCCGGCCACCGCGTTCTCTGCCACGAAGGGGACAGCGGTCAGCAGTCATAAAGTGCAAAAAAACATCCAGGTCCAGTGCACCGGGATGAGTAACGACAACATCGTCTATTCAAGCTTTCATGCCGATCCGGTTGATTCTGATGCGTTGATGATGAAGGTCAACGGCAACGATGATGTCGGGATTGTGATTTATGATAAGTGGAACCGCCAGGTTAATGTGAATGGCGGCAGAATGGATATGGATCAGGGCGTAAACAATGATGGCGCGCAAAGCAACTCGCTAACCTTCGCCGCTGCCCCGGCAAGCGCAACGGGCGCGCAGCCGAAACCGGGAACCTTTGAGGCCTGGGCGACAATAACGCTTGAAATCGAACACTGATCACCCGACGGCTGTTTATGACAGCCGTTGTCATTTTACGCCTTATAAGCCAGGCTTACTGTAATCTTTATGACAAAAAAATGACGAGCAGCTGAATAAATCACTAAATCTTTCAATTAATTATATCCACACTCTCCATTGTCATAAAACTGTCATAATTCGTACATTTATCTGTCACCTGTTTGTCCTATTTTGCTCATCGTAGCCACTAAACAACGATTTACGAAAATCTTGCAGGAGACATTATGAAAGTTATGCGTACCACTGTCGCAACTGTTGTCGCCGCGACCTTATCTCTGAGCGCGTTCTCTGTATTTGCAGAAGCAAGCCTGACTGGCGCTGGTGCAACCTTCCCTGCGCCGGTGTATGCCAAATGGGCGGATACCTACCAGAAAGAAACCGGTAACAAGGTTAACTATCAGGGTATCGGCTCCTCCGGTGGCGTGAAACAAATTACCGCGAACACGGTTGATTTCGGCGCGTCTGACGCTCCGCTGTCAGATGACAAACTGGCTCAGGAAGGCCTGTTCCAGTTCCCTACCGTGATCGGTGGCGTGGTTCTGGCGATCAACCTGCCGGGCGTGAAGTCGGGCGAGCTGGTGCTGGACGGCAAAACGCTGGGTGACATCTACCTGGGCAACATCAAAAAATGGGATGACGAAGCGATCGCTAAGCTCAACCCAGGCCTGAAGCTGCCTTCTCAGAACATCGCCGTGGTTCGCCGCGCGGATGGTTCCGGTACCTCTTTCGTGTTCACCAGCTACCTGGCGAAAGTGAACGAAGAGTGGAAATCTAAAGTCGGCTCCGGCTCTACCGTTAACTGGCCTACCGGCCTGGGCGGTAAAGGTAACGACGGTATCGCCGCGTTCGTACAGCGTCTGCCTGGCTCCATCGGCTACGTAGAGTATGCGTATGCGAAGCAGAACAACCTGTCCTACACCAAACTGGTTTCTGCCGACGGCAAACCGGTTAGCCCGACCGAAGAGAACTTTGCTAACGCCGCCAAAGGCGCTGACTGGAGCAAATCCTTCGCGCAGGATCTGACTAACCAGAAGGGCGAAGGTGCATGGCCAATCACCTCTACCACCTTCATCCTGGTGCACAAAGAGCAGAAGAAACCTGAGCAGGGCGCTGAAGTGCTGAAGTTCTTCGACTGGGCATACAAAAACGGCGGCAAACAGGCTAACGCTCTGGATTACGCCACCCTGCCGGACAACGTGGTTGAGCAGATTCGCGCTGCATGGAAAACCAACGTAAAAGACAGCAGCGGTAAAGCATTGTATTAATTTAGCATTCTGACGAAAATGGCGGGTGGCGCTTGCGCTTACCCGCCCTACGGTTCCGACTGTAGGCCGGGTAAGCGCAAGCGCCACCCGGCGATTTCGTAAACGCGTTTAACAGAAGAGTAATTTATGGCTGCAACCAAGCCTGCATTTAACCCTCCGGGTAAAAAAGGTGACATGATTTTCAGCGCGCTGGTCAAACTGGCTGCGCTGATTGTGCTATTGCTGCTGGGCGGCATTATCGTGTCTCTGATTTTCTCCTCCTGGCCGAGCATCCAGAAATTCGGTTTCTCCTTCCTGTGGACCAAAGAGTGGGACGCGCCGAACGACATCTACGGTGCCCTGGTGCCAATTTACGGCACGCTGGTGACCTCGTTCATCGCCCTGCTGATTGCGGTTCCGGTAAGCTTTGGTATTGCCCTGTTCCTGACGGAGCTGGCGCCGGGCTGGCTGCGTCGTCCGCTGGGGATCGCCATCGAACTGCTGGCAGCTATTCCGAGTATCGTCTACGGCATGTGGGGCCTGTTCATCTTTGCGCCGCTGTTCGCCACGTACTTCCAGGAACCGGTGGGTAACGTCCTCTCTGCCATTCCGTTTGTGGGGGCCCTGTTCTCTGGCCCGGCTTTCGGTATCGGCATTCTGGCGGCTGGCGTGATCCTCGCCATCATGATTATTCCGTACATTGCGGCGGTTATGCGCGATGTCTTCGAACAAACGCCGGTGATGATGAAAGAGTCGGCCTACGGTATCGGCTGCACCACCTGGGAAGTGATCTGGCGCATCGTCCTTCCGTTCACCAAAAATGGGGTGATCGGGGGCGTGATGCTGGGCTTAGGTCGTGCGCTGGGTGAAACCATGGCGGTCACCTTTATCATCGGTAACACCTACCAGCTCGACAGCGCGTCGCTCTATATGCCGGGTAACAGTATTACCTCTGCGCTGGCGAATGAATTTGCGGAAGCGGAATCGGGTCTGCACGTCGCGGCGCTGATGGAGCTGGGTCTGATTCTGTTCGTTATTACCTTCATTGTTCTGGCGATTTCCAAGCTGATGATTATGCGTCTCGCTAAAAATGAGGGAGCACGCTAATGGCCACTCTCGAAATGCAAGCAACTGCTGAACTGGCGGAATCCCGCCGCAAAATGCAGGCCAGACGCCGCATGAAAAACCGCATTGCCCTGACGCTCTCTATGGCGACGATGGCATTCGGCCTGTTCTGGCTGGTCTGGATCCTCTTCTCGACGGTCGTTCGCGGGATTGACGGAATGTCACTGTCGCTGTTCACCGAAATGACGCCGCCGCCGAACACGGCGGGTGGTGGCCTGGCGAATGCCCTGGCGGGCAGCGGATTGCTGATCCTCTGGGCGACGGTCTTCGGCACGCCGCTGGGCATCATGGCGGGGATCTACCTGGCAGAATACGGCCGTAAATCCTGGCTGGCGGAAGTGATTCGCTTCATTAACGACATTTTGTTGTCAGCCCCGTCTATCGTCGTGGGTCTGTTCGTTTACACCGTGGTGGTGGCGCAGATGGAACACTTCTCCGGCTGGGCGGGCGTCATTGCGCTGGCGCTGCTGCAGGTGCCGATTGTGATTCGAACCACCGAGAACATGCTGAAACTGGTGCCGGACAGCCTGCGTGAAGCGGCTTACGCGCTGGGTACGCCGAAATGGAAGATGATCTCTGCGATTACGCTGAAGGCGTCGGTCTCCGGGATCATGACCGGTATCCTGCTGGCGGTGGCGCGTATCGCGGGTGAAACGGCACCGCTGCTGTTTACGTCCCTCTCCAACCAGTTCTGGAGCACGGATATGATGCAGCCGATCGCCAACCTGCCGGTGACGATCTTTAAATTTGCGATGAGCCCCTTCGCGGAATGGCAGCAGCTGGCCTGGGCCGGGGTGCTGATCATTACCCTTTGCGTACTGTTGCTGAACATTCTGGCGCGCGTCATTTTCGCGAAGAAGAAACACGGTTAATTTTTTACGGCGCGGCAGCTCGCGGCGCCGAATGAGGAAATGAGTCAATGAGTATGGTTGATACTGCCCCGGGTAAGATTCAGGTTCGTGATTTGAACTTCTACTACGGCAAATTCCATGCCCTGAAGAACATCAACCTGGATATCGCAAAGAACCAGGTCACGGCATTTATCGGTCCGTCCGGCTGTGGGAAATCCACGCTGCTGCGTACCTTTAACAAAATGTATTCGCTCTATCCGGAGCAGCGCGCTGAAGGGGAAATCATCCTCGACGGCGAAAACATTCTGACCCAGGCTCAGGATATCGCCCTGCTGCGCGCGAAAGTGGGGATGGTGTTCCAGAAACCCACGCCGTTCCCGATGTCCATTTATGACAACATCGCCTTTGGCGTTCGCCTGTTTGAAAAGCTCTCCCGTGCCGATATGGATGAGCGCGTGCAGTGGGCTTTGACCAAGGCCGCATTATGGAACGAAACCAAAGATAAGTTGCACCAGAGCGGGTACTCTCTCTCCGGTGGTCAGCAGCAGCGTCTGTGCATTGCGCGCGGTATTGCGATTCGCCCGGAAGTGTTGCTGCTGGATGAGCCGTGTTCAGCGCTGGACCCGATTTCAACCGGTCGTATTGAAGAACTGATCACCGAGCTGAAGCAGGATTACACCGTGGTTATCGTGACCCACAACATGCAGCAGGCTGCACGTTGCTCCGATCACACGGCGTTTATGTACCTGGGTGAATTGATTGAGTTCAGTAACACGGACGATCTGTTCACTAAGCCCGCGAAGAAACAAACCGAAGATTATATTACTGGCCGCTACGGTTGATTTGCCTTAGTGCATGTGGAGAAACCATGGACAACCTCAATCTTAATAAACACATTTCCGGCCAGTTCAACGCAGAGCTGGAAAGCATTCGCACCCAGGTGATGACCATGGGCGGCATGGTCGAGCAGCAGCTTTCTGATGCGATTACGGCGATGCATAACCAGGACAGCGAGCTGGCGAAGCGCGTCATTGAAGGCGATAAAAACGTCAACATGATGGAAGTGGCTATCGACGAAGCCTGCGTGCGCATTATCGCGAAGCGTCAGCCGACGGCGAGCGACCTGCGTCTGGTGATGGCGATCATCAAAACCATCGCCGAGCTGGAACGTATCGGTGACGTCGCCGATAAAATCTGCCGCACCGCGCTGGAGAAGTTCTCTCAGCAGCATCAGCCGCTGCTGGTCAGCCTGGAGTCGCTGGGCCGCCACACCGTGCAGATGCTGCACGACGTGCTGGATGCCTTTGCGCGTATGGATCTGGACGAAGCGGTGCGTATCTACCGCGAAGACAAGAAGGTCGATCAGGAGTATGAAGGCATCGTGCGTCAGCTGATGACCTACATGATGGAAGATTCCCGTACGATCCCAAGCGTACTGACGGCTCTGTTCTGCGCGCGCTCCATCGAGCGTATCGGCGACCGCTGCCAGAACATTTGCGAGTACATTTTCTACTTCGTGAAGGGTCAGGACTTCCGTCACGTGGGCGGCGACGAGCTGGACAAGCTTCTGGCGGGTAAAGATCCGAAAGAGTAATCCTGTCATCTGATAATAACGCCGGTACTTACCGGCGTTATTATTTCTATAGTAATCACAATTCTCCCCTTCATCCGTTGCCTGACGTTCGAAACGCGCTAACGTGAGACGAAAAAAACAGCAAAGGATGGGATATGAAAAATTCATTAGCGTGCCTGGCGATGGCTATCAGCATCGGGATCGGTGCTGGAACAAACGTGATTGCCGCACCGTTGCCAGCGACACCCGACCCGGCTACCCCGGTCAGCCGCTATGTGACGCAGGTTAATGCGGATAAAAGCATTACGTTTCGCCTGTTTGCGCCCGGCGCAACGCGAGTCTCCGTGGTGACGGGGTCAATGCCTGAAACCCAGGTTTCCCATGATATGACGAAAGAGAAAAATGGCGTCTGGACATGGAAAAGTGAGCCGATGGCCCCGAATCTCTACGAATATTATTTCGACATCGATGGTTATCGTTCAGTCGACACGGGAAGCCGTTATCAAAAACCTCAGCGGCAGGTGAACACCAGCCTGATTCTGGTTCCGGGCAGCATTCTCGACGATCGTGCCGTACCGCATGGCGATCTCACCACCCTGACCTGGCACTCGCCGTCACTCAAGTCAGAGCGCCGCGTCTATGTATGGACTCCCCCTGGCTACAACGGCAAAGGGGAACCTCTACCGGTGCTCTACTTCTACCATGGCTTTGGGGATACCGGGCTCTCGGCAATCGATCAGGGCCGCCTGCCGCAAATGATGGATAACCTGATGGCCGAGGGGAAAATAAAACCGATGCTGGTGGTCGTTCCCGACACCGAGACGGAGAGCGCTGAGGCCATCCCCGAGAATTTCCCCCCGGCAGAACGACGGAAGTCTTTCTATCCGCTCAATGCGAAAGCCGCAGACCGTGAACTGATGAGCGAGATTATTCCGCTGGTGGATACACGCTTCAACGTGCGTAAAGATGCTGATGGCCGGGCGCTGGCGGGGTTGTCACAGGGCGGCTATCAGGCGCTCGTATCCGGTATGAACCATCTGGACAGCTTCGGCTGGCTGGGAACGTTCAGCGGCGTTACCACAACAACCGTGCCTGACGACGGCGTGGCCGCACGCTTTAAGCAGCCGGAGGCCATTAACCGTCAGCTGCATAACTTCACCGTCGTCGTGGGAGAGCGCGATTCGGTGACCGGAAAAGATATCGCCGGTTTGAAAGCGGAGCTGGAAAAGCAGGGCATCAAATTCGACTATAAAATGTACCCCGGTCTGAATCACGAAATGGATGTCTGGCGTCCGGCCTATGCTGAGTTTGTTCAAAAGCTCTTCAGATAAACCTGTCGCCCTCCCTGCCGGGAGGGTCTGCTTAACGCGTAATATTCCACCCGCGGGCCCTCCACAGTGTGGGTAGCTGCGCCAGATCGGTGAAGGTCGTGACTTTGGGATGGTCGATCGGCTTGTTGTGCGGGTCGGCGCAGAAGTAAAACACCTCCATTCCCGCATCAATCCCCGACTGCGCGCCCGCAGACGAGTCATCCACCAGAATGCAGTTCTCTACGTTAACGTTCATCGCCTTTGCCGCATGGAACATCAGTGCCGGGTCCGGCTTCCAGCGTTGGATATCGTAGCCGCTGAACAATTTTTCCGGGAAGTGGTGCAGCATCTCAAGCTTGCCCAGCGAGTGCTGCATTTTGCTGACCGGACCGTTGGAGACCACGCAGATCGGCACCGTCATGGCATCCAGCAGCGCGTTTGCGCCCGGAATCACCTCCAGCTCCGAATCGAACAGGCGTGCAACCTCGGCGCGGTACACCGGTTCCAGAGCCGCCTTCTCAAGAACGACGCCGTGTTCTTCGTTAATGATGTCGATGATCTCGTAGAGCTTCACGCCCTTAAAGCGCTTAAACACCTCTTCGAGTTCCAGCATAATGCCAAATTCCTGGAACATGGCCACATACGCGCGGGAACAAATGACCTCACTGTCGACCAGCGTACCGTCGCAGTCGAAAAATACCGCTTCAATTCCGGACATGCCTTTCCCTTTTAACCAGTTTAACGTTTACGTACGGCAGTTCACCGGAACGCAATCGTTGCCGTATAAGCAAATTCAATGAAAAAAGTATCACGTAACCGCCACTATTGTCGCATTTTGGTATAGGATAGCGACGAATTTTCCCTCCTTGTTCGGAAATTGATGATGAGTCAACAACACACTACCCAGACATCTGGTCAGGGTCTGCTTGAGCGCGTGTTTAAACTGCGCGAGCACGGCACGACGGCACGCACCGAAGTGATCGCCGGTTTCACCACCTTCCTGACGATGGTCTATATCGTTTTTGTAAACCCTCAAATTCTGGGCGTTGCTGGCATGGATACCAGCGCCGTCTTCGTAACAACCTGTCTGATCGCGGCCCTTGGCAGCATTCTGATGGGCGTGTTCGCTAACCTGCCGGTCGCGCTGGCCCCGGCGATGGGCCTGAATGCGTTCTTTGCCTTCGTGGTGGTTCAGGCGATGGGTCTGCCGTGGCAGGTGGGTATGGGCGCCATCTTCTGGGGCGCGATTGGCCTGCTGCTGCTGACCATTTTCCGCGTGCGTTACTGGATGATTGCGAACATCCCCGTGAGCCTGCGCGTGGGCATTACCAGCGGTATCGGTCTGTTTATCGGGATGATGGGGCTGAAAAACGCCGGCGTGATCGTGGCGAACCCGGATACGCTGGTGAGCATCGGTCACCTGACCTCTCATAACGTGCTGCTGGGCGTGCTGGGCTTCTTTATCATCGCGATCCTGGCTTCCCGCAATATTCATGCGGCGGTGCTGGTGTCCATCGTGGTCACCACGCTGCTGGGCTGGATGCTGGGCGACGTTCACTATAACGGCATCGTTTCCGCGCCACCGAGCGTCTCTACCGTTGTTGGTCATGTTGATCTGGCGGGTTCCCTGAACCTGGGCCTGGCGGGTGTGATTTTCTCCTTCATGCTGGTGAACCTGTTTGACTCCTCCGGTACGCTGATTGGCGTGACCGACAAAGCGGGTCTGGCAGATGAGAAAGGCAAATTCCCGCGCATGAAGCAGGCGCTGTTTGTGGACAGTATCTCCTCTGTGACCGGCTCATTTATCGGAACCTCGTCTGTTACCGCTTACATTGAATCCTCTTCCGGGGTTTCTGTAGGTGGCCGTACTGGTCTGACGGCGGTTGTGGTGGGTATTCTGTTCCTGCTGGTGATCTTCCTTTCGCCACTGGCGGGCATGGTGCCTCCGTACGCGGCGGCGGGTGCGCTGATCTACGTGGGGGTGCTGATGACCTCCAGCCTGTCTCGCGTGAAGTGGGATGATTTAACCGAAGCGGTGCCGGCGTTTATTACCGCCGTGATGATGCCGTTCAGCTTCTCGATTACCGAAGGTATCGCGCTGGGCTTTATCTCTTACTGCGTAATGAAGATCGGTACTGGCCGCTTCCGCGACCTCAGCCCATGCGTGATTGTTGTGGCGCTGCTGTTTGTACTGAAGATTGTGTTTATTGACGCGCACTAAGGTGCGGTTTGTGGTGTCAGGTGGCGCTTCGCTTACCTGACCTACTGACGAGTGTAGGCCCGGTAAGCGCTAGCGCCACCGGGCTTTTTTATCAGGCTTTAACCCGCTTAATATAATCCCCGAACGCCGTCAGCTGGCCAGAGAGATGGTCGCGCGTGCTCTGATCCACCACCTCACCCGTTTGCGGGTCGACCTTGTTCTGAATCACTCCGCCCATAAATTCCGGCTTGTTCATCACCATCGCATCGAGGAAGACCAGGATCTGACGCAGGTGATACTGGCAGCGCGCGCCGCCAATCGCGCCCATGGAGCTGGTCTGGATCAGCACCGGTTTGCCTGACAGCGGCTGCTCAAGTAAACGGGACAGCCAGTCGATGGCATTCTTCAGACCACCGGGTACAGAGTAGTTGTACTCTGGCGTGACGATGACCACGCCGTCAGCCTGGCGGATCTGTTCGGCCAGCGCCTCAACGCTCTGCGGGAACCCTTCTTCCTGCTGTACGTCAGCATCATAAAGCGGAATATCGCCAATAGACGGCAGGGCGCTAATTTCCATACCTGCAGGCGCCAGCTGTGGCAGCGTGCGGGCTACCATCCCGTTAAATGAACCTTTGCGCAGGCTTCCCAGTAACGTAACGACTTTCAACGTATCAGACATGATTACTCCTGTTTCATCATGATGACCCTGATTGGATCAGCTTAGGGTAAATGCTTTTTCTGCCGGTAAACTGGTTAATCGCATCAGACGTGCGGCGGGCTCGTTGGCGCGCTCGGGCACATCAGGAAGGCTACGCCATCCCTGTTGACTGTCAAATTCCCAGATTTTCATGCGTTCGATGGCGGGGGTCACCGCGATGGACCAAATGAGCACATCCTCAGCGTCGCAGAGCGCTTCTACCAGCGTGGCCTGGGTGGCGCGCAGACGTCCGGAGCCTGGCAACAGCTGCAGCAGGCTGGCGTCGTCTGAGGCGCATCCGCAGAGCTTACGAATGCTCTGGCGCAAGGTAATAAGCTGCGCTCTGGCTTCGACAGGATCGTTCTGGTTGCGTACCCACAGCTTCTCATTGCTGGAGAGCGGATAGTCTTCATGCGCATTAGCGCCATGGAAGCTGCGCGTCGCACGCTGAAGTTCCATGTCGAGCCCACAGTCCCCCTCGGTGGTTAGCGCGACGCCAATGATATTGCCCGTGTAGGCAATGGAAAAACGAGGGAGATCAGGGTCAGCAAAGACCGGACGGCCTTCTGGCTGGGTAATGATATCCGGCAGCTCGCTGGTGCCGTACAGCATAAACAGCAGTTCCGCGAGAAGCGCCCGGGACGCTAAAAACCGCGACCTGCGGTGCTCCGGAAGCGTGAGTGCTTCACGGTGACAGGCTGAAGAAATTCTTGCCGATACGAGACGTCCTTCTGTCAGTATCCCTCTTGCAAAGTGCGTAGCCATTTTTCGCTCCTTGATAATGGTCGTAATCGGTTAAACGGTTACATGATTATCGCTTAACTTGCCTCCTGTTTTAATCAGTAAATGGGCGTAAGAGAAGCCTTAGGACCGAACTTTACATTTTCTTAGGCAAAAATTGGATCGCTCGCACCGTACAGCGCCTTGATGGTCTCCCGCAGCCAGAGGATTTTTGGATTATGGCTGTTCCGCTTATGCCAGATCAGCGTGAAGGGCACGGTCAATTTTTCCGCCTGCTCCTCATCAATCGGAATGGGAAGGGCGATCAGCTTCCGCTGGTGGAGTTCATTGTAGTGGTGACAGTAGTGCGGGGCGGTGGCGATATAGTGATGGCCGGGCTGCGCCGCCATAAACATCGCCTGTTCGAAGCCCGGCAGGCTCATGGCGATCGTGCGCTCGCGTCCCATCTCCTTTAGCACCTCATCCAGCGCCCAGGTATCGCTGCGTTCCCAGAAGATGCTGATATGGGGATAGCGCAGGAAGGTCTCCAGATTCCACTCTTGCTGAAGCGCCGGATGATCCTCGCGCAAATAGACGCAGGGGCGGTCGCTGAACAGGATTTCGTAGTCGATAAACCACGGCATCAGCTTAAGCAGCTCGCGGGATCGCGGATGCGTTTCACGCCCGGTGAAGCCCAAATCCACCTCGCCACGCGTAATCGCGTCCAGCGAGTCGTAATCCCACTGGCGCATTTTCACCGTCGCCTGCGGATAGCGCTGGTTCACCTGCTCCAGCAGGGTATTGAAGCGGATCAGCATCAGCGGCGTTTCCGCGGCCAGCACGAACGTCAGCCCGCCCGGAGAGTCATGGTGGAATTTATCGAGGATCTGGTTGCCGATTTGCATCCAGTCAGCCAGATCCTGCTCCAGGCTCACCGTCAGCGGCGTCGGCAGCAGCCCTAGCGGCGTTTTGACAAACAGCGGATCATCGAACCAGTCGCGCAGCTTAGCCAGAGATTTGCTCACCGCTGACGGCGTCACGTTCATCCGCTTCGCCGCTTTGGTAACGCTGCGCTCCTGCAGCAAAAGCTGCAGGCAGAGCAACAGGTTAAGATCGAGACTGCTGATGGGCTTCTTCATAGTGCGCCGCGGGCTGGATGACCATAAGTAAGGTAATGCAGACTATGCTACAGCCAATCAGAACCCCGATCAGCATATTCAGCGCGTTAAGCCCGATGACCGCCGCCAGCCAAATCCACAGCGACGAGCCGCAGACCTGCGCGATACCCAGCACCGAACTGGCCACGCCTGCCCGCAGCGAGAAGGGACCAAGCGCCTGGCTCATCGCCACGCCAAAGCCAACCGAGAACCCGGCACAAATGAGCGTAATGCCCACCAGCATCACCGCATGTGAGCTGGTAGTCGCCAGGATCGCGCCTGCGGCGAGGAATAAAACCTGTGAGGTCAGCATCAGCGTGCGCTGGCGGAAGATATTCAGCGCAAACGGGGTGGAGAATGACACAGCCATACTGACCATGGCGGTTAATGCCATCACCGTTGAATACTCACCGCGATCGAAGCCCATGGTCTCCATCAGCAACACCGGGGAAACGTTTACATAGGTCAGGATCACCGCCACGCTTAACGTGGTCACGGCCAGACGGCTGAGGAAAAAGCGGTTGAGAAGCTTCTCTGCCGGGTGAATGGTTGCGGTATGGCCGGTATTCTGCGAGCCCGGGTGGGTCTCTTTCAGCACGGCGATCGACAGGATAAACACCAGCGCGCCCATCGCCGCCATGGTCCAGAACAGGCTCTGCCACGGGAATTTCAGCATGATCAGATAGCCCACGACCGGGGCCAGCACCGGGATGATGCAGGTAATGCCGTTCAGCATCGACAGCACTTTGGCGCGACGCTGGGCGCTTAAGGTGTCGCGCAAAATGGCAAACGCCACCACGTAGCAACCGCCCGCCCCGATGCCCTGGATAAAGCGCCCGGTCAGAAACACGGTGCTGTTTTGCGCCTGTGAGCAAAGAAGGGACGCCAGGGCAAAAACGATGGCTCCGGCGATAGCGACAGGCTGACGGCCTGCTTTATCCGCGATCTTCCCGGCAAAGACCATCGACGACGCCATCCCCGCAAGGTAGGCCGAAAACGCAATATGCAGCTGCGCTTCGCTGGCGCCCAGATCGCGGGCGATATGCGGTAATCCCACCAGATACATATCAATACCGGACGGATAAAGCAGAACTAATGCGAAACTACAAAACAGAAAACGCGCCATAAACCCCCCATAGATGCAGGCATGCAGGATAGGGGGTGAAAAGGGATTAGGCGAGTTGCCGTTTGGACAATGGTGATTTCCCTGGAGGAAATCACCATGGATTAGCGGGAATTACTTACCAATACAGAAGCTCGAGAAGATCCGTCCCAGCAGATCGTCCGACGTAAACTCCCCGGTGATCTCGCTCAGATTCTGCTGCGCCAGACGCAGCTCTTCCGCCAGCAGTTCACCCGCCCACGCACCGATCAGCTGCGCTTTACCCTGAACGAGATGGTTCGCCGCCTCTTCCAGCGCCTGCAGGTGACGGCGACGCGCGAGGAAGCCGCCTTCCATGCTGGTGTCAAAGCCCATGCTCTGCTTGAGATGGTTACGCAGGTCGTCCACGCCTTCACCGGTCCGCGCCGACAGGCGAATAAGTGAGTGACCATTCACATCGCTGATACCGAGCGTTTCGCCGGTCACGTCCGCTTTGTTACGCACCACGGTGATCGGCAGTTTTGCCGGCAGACGGGCGATAAAGTCTGGCCAGATCTCCGCCGGGTCAACGGCATCGGTCGTGGTGCCGTCCACCATAAACAGCACGCGGTCGGCCTGCTCGATCTCCTGCCAGGCGCGTTCGATACCGATGCGCTCAACCTCGTCGCTGGCATCGCGCAGACCGGCGGTATCGATGATGTGCAGCGGCATGCCGTCGATGTGGATATGCTCGCGCAGCACGTCGCGAGTGGTACCGGCAATGTCGGTCACGATTGCCGCTTCACGGCCCGCCAGGGCGTTCAGCAGGCTTGATTTCCCGGCGTTAGGGCGTCCGGCAATCACCACCTTCATCCCTTCGCGCAGCAGGCTGCCCTGGCGCGCTTCGGCGCGAACGGCGTCGAGATCGGCCATCACCTGGTTGAGCTGGGCTTCAATTTTACCGTCAGAGAGAAAATCGATCTCCTCATCCGGGAAGTCGATAGCCGCTTCCACGTAGATGCGTAGGTGAGTAAGTGCTTCCACAAGGTGATTCACACGCGCGGAGAATGCCCCCTGTAGCGAGTTCAGGGCGGAGCGGGCCGCCTGTTCAGAACTGGCGTCGATCAGGTCTGCAATCGCCTCCGCCTGCGCCAGGTCGAGCTTGTCGTTGAGGAAGGCACGTTCGGAGAACTCGCCCGGCTTCGCAATGCGCAGGCCCGGCAGGGTCAGGATCCGTTTTAACAGCAGGTCGAGGATAACCGGGCCGCCGTGGCCCTGCAGCTCCAGCACGTCTTCACCGGTAAAGGAGTTCGGGCCGGGGAACCACAGCGCAATGCCCTGGTCCAGCGGCGTGCCGTCGGTATCTTTAAACGGCAGGTAATCAGCGTAGCGCGGCTTTGGCAGCTTACCCAGTACCGCTTCGGCCACCTCGCGTGCCTTCAGGCCGGAGATACGCAGAATGCCTACACCACCGCGTCCCGGTGGGGTTGCCTGGGCGACGATAGTGTCGTTATGGCTCATGGTTGCTCTCGTTCAATACAAATAAAAAAGGCGGTCAATCGACCGCCCTTATTTTAGCGTTAACTTATCGGATCAGGACTTTTTCTTTTCGCGGCTATGCAGGCCACGTTTTTCCAGACCACGGTAAATCAGCTGCTGCTGGATAATGGTCACCAGGTTGCTGACGATATAGTACAGCACCAGACCTGACGGGAACCACAGGAAGA
>OLFS01001039.1_pt1 | contig 23571 bp, 16 predicted proteins | sample 1605491 | NCBI WGS metagenome assembly OLFS01 (sample SAMEA3888921, study PRJEB22519) | human gut metagenome | biome: human gut; feature: human-associated habitat; material: faeces | place: Denmark | collected 2011 | reverse complement strand
AAAACCCCGGAGGGGTTCCAAATAAACCCCCATTTGAAATGGGGGTTGCTAACTTTAGCTTTGTAGATGTGATGCGATCAGTACTCTCTTCTTATGAAGGTCGATATGTGGTACGGCAGTCTGGGGTAAAAGAAAATCTGGAAGCATTGAAAAAGGATGCTGTACAGATGAAAGACGGAAAAACGGAGAAAACTGTTCAGGCTTTATTGGCTCAAACTAAAGCGGAGCAGCAGCTCTATGATAAGCGTACTGAACATTTCCTACGTTCATCGGAAAAACTGTTACAAGCGGCAGAGGAATTCGAAAAGGAATTTAGCCACGAAGCCAATGATACAGCAGGGACAAAAGGTGCTTTGAAAATTCGGAAGTATATGGGGTCTATATGGGCAAATTTGACTTTTTCCTATTTGCGTATTTTTAAGCTGAGTCATGAGATTAAATATTACAAAAAAGCAGAGTCCTATTTGAAAAAAGTAGAAAGTGCAGGACTTGAAGAAAGTTACTGGTTGCAAATGGTGTGGAACGCTACCTTTGACCAAAATATCCTAACGCGACAGGACAAGACAAAATTACAAAAATGTGATTACCATCAGTATCCGGATATAGCCTCTGCGCTTTTGTATTTGCATCATTTAGGAAAAATAAAGTTGCAGCCAAAGAAGTTGCTAGACGTAGTGGCGTCTATTAAAGAGCCACAGGGAAGTGTAGAAAATTTCTATAAAGGTTATTACTATGAGCAAATCTTGAAACCCAATCAGGCTGTTGATTACTACTTGAGCGCATGGAAATCAGGAGAAGAAAAAGCACTGCAAAAGCTGATCGCACTCAAAGATTTAGTGAACAAACGAGGAGAATTTCTATCCTTTGAAAAAGAGGATGCCTATCGCATAGGTGTGAAAAAAATCAAAATGAAATCCAAGGCATCGCAAGAGGAAGGATTGTTCTATCTGAAAGTGGCAGCAGCTAATGACAATATCCAAGCTGTCGAATATCTAGGGGAATATTATTATAATCAGCATACACGAGAAAATCGAGTAAAGAATGCTGCATGGAAAAATGAAAATGAATTGCTAACAAGTATGTTCATGTATATCAGAAAACGGGATAGAGGATTCAAAAAAGCTGATTTCTATATTGGCATGCTAGCCTATGAAATAAAAAATTACCAAAAGGCAATAACTTATTTGAAAGACCAGACAGAACCAGAGGCACTCGCCTTGCTCGCAAGTATGTACTACTATGGACAGGGAACCAGTGTGAATAAGCAGCATGCTGAAATGTTTGCTCGGAAAGCTTCTCAGCAAGGACAGACGCTAGGGGCGGATATTTTAAGAAAAATCCAGAGAGAAAAAGAAGCAGCAGCCGAAGAGCAAAGAAGAAGGAGTGTACCTGTAGAAGAGTCCCAGCCTTATCACGAGATTCACGATACTAGTAGTGATAGTTGCTGTGCTTTGGTAACGGCTACTTGTAATGCACTTCAGATTGAACATCGCATATATCATAGAACTGTTTATATCGTGCGGCATCTTAGAAATAAAGCGGTAGAGATGTCTGTGGAAAATCAAGATTTAGCAGCTGCTTATTATATCTATGCATCAGATGTGGTAGCAAGGATCAACGCGCAGCCAATGGCAGGTAAAGTCTATGAGCATTTCTGGAAAGATTATATTGTGCCATGTGTAGCGGCTGTACGAAAAAGAGATTATAAAACGGCTTGGAGACTGTATGTAAAAATGACCTATCAGGGATGCGTGAAGTATAAAGTAAAGCTTCCAACTTTTGTTAGACAGGAAGCAGAAGCTGTATTACGGTAGGTTTGTATATGATACATGGAAAGAGCTGGTGAATACAGGCTATTTAAGACGATTGAGATTTTGGAAATCTGCATATATTGACAAATGGTGGTATCACAAGGTTTCTCAATTTTAGTCTAATAGCAAAATAAAAAGGTTACTGTATATTTGGCCTATGCCAGATATACAGTAACCTTTTTATTTTGCTATTTTTATCTTAAGATTCTAAAAGGAAATATTTTCCATGCCCATTCTTTGTCCAACTTTCTGGATATACTAGAAGAAAAGCTGATGATCAGACAGCTAAAAAGTATTTCATAAGGAGGAAATAGGATGAGTGACAATGGAAACAATTTTCCTGAGATTCCATTTGGAAACAGGGATGATGCGAATGGTATGGCGAGTCAAGCATTACAACAGTGGGCAGAACGGTATTATGCCAAGCTGGTGGAGGAAAAGCAAGTAGAGGAAGAACCATCCATGTTTGATCAATTGTTGGATAAGGTGGGAGAGTATGTGGATCAGAAAATAGAGGAATTGCCACCAGAGGAGCAGGAAGCGGCTGAGATGCGATTGATGGAAACGGCAGATGCGCTGGTGGATACCATAGATAAAGCGTATACGGTCACAGACAAGGCTTGTGATTCTATTATTGATTCTTTGGATGAGTTGGAAAAGTGGATTGATAAGTGGTAATTGCTTGCTTGTTGTCTGTTGTTAGTTGTTAGGCCCAAGCAACTAAGATTAAATCAGTGTTTCCTTAAATAAGGTGTTGGTTTTCCAAAAAAGTAAGGTGTGAAACTGTTTTCACACCTTATCACACCTTGTTTTCAAAAAATAAGATGAAATGATGGCAAATCATGAGAAACATTTTCTTTAGAGGAAGTTATCAGAAAAACTGGAAAATTCAGAGAAAGTATGGTATTATCTATGCATGAGTATGCGGGTGTAGTTCATCGGTAGAACGCCAGCTTCCCAAGCTGGACAGGAGGGTTCGACTCCCTTCATCCGCTCCACATGAATTGCGAGAGCCCTTGCGGGCTCTTTTTTTGTGCCATGAATTGAATTTTGCGAGAGAAAGAGATTTTGCTTCCTGCGAAGAGTAGTCCCACCAAGTGATATAATACAAATGATCACACAAAAAAATGACCAGCCCCCCGCCAATAAAGGGCGAAGGTTCCGGTCATTTCTCTTATGCTTATTATAGCACAACTCTAAAAATGAAAAACATTTCAGAAAGGACGAACGCTATGCCATACACTTACTACGATATCGGACTGAATCTTTTTACGAAATCCTTCCCCTATCCGGAGAAGATCATCGAGGATGCGAACGCCGCGGGGATCCAGTGTATCCTGACAGGCTCGGAGGCGGAGGAGAATGAGCTCGTGAATGATTTCACGAAGACCCATGACGTCTACGGGACGGCGGGGATCCATCCGCACAGCGCCGACGAAGCGAAGGAGGAGGACGTGGCGCGCATCGAGGAAATATTGACCACGAATCCCCGCATCCTGGCGGTGGGAGAGACGGGGCTCGACTATGATCGCATGTACAGCAGGAAGGAGAATCAGATCCACTACTTCAAGGAGCTGATCCTGCTCGCAGAGAAATTAGGAAAGCCGCTCTTTCTTCACGAGCGGGATGCGGCGGAGGACTTCATCGCCTGCTTTGCCGGTCACGAAGCCATCTGTCCGCGCGCCGTCGTCCACTGCTACACGGGGGATAAGAAAACGCTCCGGCGGCTGCTCGATATGGGCTTCTACATCGGCATCACCGGATGGATCTGCGATGAGCGTCGTGCGGATGACCTGCGCGAGGCGGTCTCGATCCTCCCGCTGGACCGTGTGATGATTGAAACGGATGCGCCGTACCTCACGCCGCGCGGCTTCCACCTGCCGAGGACGAATGTGCCGCAGAATATCACCTACGTGGCGAGGACGCTTGCGCCGTACATGGGCGTTTCAGAAGAGGTGCTCACGAAATGCGCGAAGGAGAATACGGAGCGGTTCTGGGGAATCAGATAGAGGAGGTAGGGTTAGCCCATAGGGCGTTGTCCCTTGACCCTGAATGAAAGCTTTGCTCGAATTAGGAATTAGGAATGAGGAATGAAGGTGGCGGCTTCGCCGCCTTTTTAGAAGAGGGTATTCCCGTATCGTCAGCCTTCCCCTCTAGGGGAAGGTGCCCCGCAGGGGCGGCGTGCATCGTCATAGGTATATTTGCGCCTGCTCCGCTATATCCGCTGCCACCAAACCTGCCCCTACCATTTCTTTTCCAAAGGGCGTATAATATAATTACTGACCAATGGTCGAAAATATATTTCAAAGAAAGGAAATGCTATGAACGAAGTCAAAATGCCGAAACGGCCTATACTGGCGTATTACATTTTGATCTTCCTTGCGATCTTCCTGTTCAACTCGATCTTCGTGCCGATGCTCCGTGAGAATGCCGTGAAAGAAGTGGACTACTCCTCCTTCATGACGATGACGGAGAATCAGGAGATCGACAAGGTACAGGTGGAGCAGGACAAGATCCTCTTTACGAAGAAGGACGACAAGCAGGCATACAAGACGGCTCTCATGAACGATCCGGCCCTGATCGATCGTCTGCACAAGTCGGGCGCAGATTTCACCGGAGAGATCGTCGAAGCGATGAATCCGCTCTTATCGGCGCTGCTCTCCTGGGTACTGCCGATCCTCATCTTCTTCGGCATCGGTCACTACATGAATAAGCGGTTGATGAAGAACATGGGAGGCCCCGGCGCGATGCAGTTCGGCATGGGGAAATCGAATGCGAAGATCTTCGTCAAGCCGACGAACGGGATCAAATTCTCTGATGTCGCCGGTGAAGATGAAGCGAAGGACAGCCTGCAGGAGGTTGTCGAGTACCTGCACGATCCGACGAAGTACAGAGACATCGGCGCCAAGATGCCGAAGGGCATCCTTCTCGTGGGCCCGCCAGGCACCGGCAAGACCATGCTGGCGAAGGCCGTCGCCGGCGAGTCCGAAGTGCCATTCTTCTCCATTTCCGGCTCGGAATTTGTAGAAATGTTCGTCGGCATGGGGGCGGCGAAGGTCCGCGACCTCTTCAAGCAGGCGAAGGAAAAAGCACCGTGTATCGTTTTCATCGATGAGATCGATGCCATCGGCAAGAAGCGCGGCGGCGGTGCCTTGGGCGGCAATGATGAGCGCGAGCAGACGCTGAACCAGCTCCTGACAGAGATGGACGGCTTCGAAGACAATGCGGGCGTTATCATCCTGGCGGCGACGAACCGTCCGGAGTCACTTGACCCGGCGCTCACTCGTCCGGGCCGCTTTGATCGGCAGGTGCCTGTCACACTGCCGGACCTTCAGGGGCGCGTCGCGATCCTCAAGGTCCATGCGGCAAAGATCAAGACCGCGCCTTCCATCGACTACGACAAGGTGGCGCGCATGGCCTCCGGCGCATCAGGGGCAGAGCTCGCAAACATCGTGAATGAAGCCGCTCTCCGCGCTGTCCGCGACCATCGTCCCTATGCGACACAGGAAGACATGGAGGAGTCCATCGAGGTCGTCATCGCCGGCTATCAGAAGAAGCATGCGATCTTGACGGACAAAGAAAAATGCATCGTTTCCTATCATGAGATCGGCCATGCCCTTGTCGCAGCACTGGCGTCCCATAGCGCACCGGTGCAGAAGATCACCATCATCCCAAGGACCAGCGGGGCGCTGGGCTATACCATGCAGGTGGAGCAGGGCAATCATTACCTCATGAATAAAGAGGAAATGCTTGACCAGATCGCAACCCTGACCGGCGGCCGTGCGGCGGAGGAGGTCGTCTTCGGCACATCCACCAATGGAGCATCGAACGATATCGAGAAAGCCACCCGTCTGGCGCGTGCAATGATCACGCGGTACGGGATGAGTGATGAATTCGGCATGGTCGCCATGGAAAATGTGACGAACCAGTATCTAGGCGGCGATACCACCCTCGCCTGCTCGCCGGAGACACAGGCACGCATCGACAAGGCCGTTTCCGATCTCATCAAGACGCAGCATGAGAAGGCAAGGCGGCTCCTTGAGGAACATCGTCAAAAGCTCGATGAGCTCGCAAAGTACCTCTATGAAAAGGAAACCATCACTGGAGAACAGTTCATGGAGATCTTGGAAAAGAAAGCGGAATAAAGTACATGCAAAAAAGGAAGCTCATGAGAGCTTCCTCTTTTTGCTTGGTTGAATCAGCGTTTCCTTAACCTATGAAGATTTGCATAAAGGGTAGATGTTCTTTCTGCTTTCAAACTTCAGGGCTCTCGTGGCGGCTTCGCCGCCTTTTTAGAAGAGGGTATTCTCGTATCGCAGCCTTCCCCTCTAGGGGAAGGTGCCCCGCAGGGGCAGATAGGGCAGACATGGTATGAAAGACAGATGAGGAAAGCGGAGAAGTGCGCGGCACATGTGTGGGAAGCGTGAGTCCCTGACCGCGAAAGACAACGATTGAATCAGTGTTTCCTGAAAAATCATTCGCGCCCCTTCCTCTGGAAGGGGCAGACGAGCGAAGCGAGGCGGGGTTGGTTTTCCTGAATGTGGGAGTACCGTTTCGCGCGGCCAACCTCCGCCCCTTCGGGGCACCTCCTTCCAAAGGAAGGAGGGAAAAATGGGCTGCGTATATCGTCATAGGTATATTTGCGGCGAAGTCGCCACCTGAACCCTGAACCAAATGAAAGCAAAGTAAAAAGGGGCTGTGAAGAAATGAGGATTCATTTCTTCACAGCCCCTTTTTTATGGGGGAATGGATCTTTTGGGGGAAGGGGACGGTCTCTTTCTCCTCACCGTATCCATGCTTCGAGCTTCTTCAAAAGGCCTTCGCAGGCTTTTTCTTCCAGCTCATATGCATCTTCGAAGGCAGCGCCTTTGTGCGGGTTCGGGATATCGGCTTCTTTTCCGGCGTATTCGGCGAGGAGATGGATCTTCTCATCGACATCGCCGCCCATGGTATTGAAGATGTCGGGATTGTTCTTATCATTCATGAGGAGGATGAAGTCGTAGTCATCATAGGTCTTCCAGGCGATGGGGAAGGTCTTTTTCATCGTATAGGGGATGCCGTGGGCAGAGAGCGTCTCCTGCGCCGCCTTGGAAAGGGGAGCGCCTTCTTTGGCAAATGAGGCGGCAGAGACGGAGAGTGAGTCTGTCAGACCAGCCTTCTGAATGAGGTGGTCCATGATGCATTGAGCCATCGGCGGTTCGTTGTTTCCTGTGTGCGAGATAAAGAGAAGACGGATCATGATGAGACTCCTTTCTATGAAATGGGGAGTGACTGGGGATAGGGGTGACCGTTTGGCTCTTGCGACCTCATTTCGAGCGGAGCGAGAGCTCTTCTTATCCTTATTATATCTTTCGAATGTAAAAAAACAGTAAAACGGATTTTCTAGTCCCGGGGCGCCGCCTTTTCATCTTCCACGGTGAAGTACGCTTCGAAGCGTACTATACCGTCCTCCTGCGTGAAATTTTTATAGGCGTTGTGGGCATCTAGGAAGCGGGCGATGGAGACCATGCCGAAGCCATGGCCTTCCTTGTCTGTCTTGGGGTAGCCATTCTCATCAAAGCGGATGGGCGTGTCGTATTGGTTCACGACGGAGAGTGCGATCTGATTTCCTTTCATAAGGAGCGTGAGGTCGACGGTGCGTTTCTCTTTGGGCATGGTGGCGGAGGCTTGGATGGCATTTTCGAGAAGGTTCGCAAGTACGTAGGCGAGCGGGCTTTCGATGGAGGGAAGGCTCTGCGGGAAGGAGATTTTGTGGCTGGTGCGGACGGAGAGTTCTTTCGCTTTTTCGAAATAGATAGAGATGATGGCATTGATGATCGGATTCAGGCAGTAGGGGTGGGTGGCGGTGCGCTCTAAGTCTTCGTGAGAGCTTTCCAAAAGGGCAAGGGCTTCTTCTGTCTGCCCGCGCTGCAGGAGTCCGTGGAGTGCGAGTATCCGGTGGCGCAGGTCGTGCCGGAAGAGGGACATTTCTTTCCCGTTATCCTGCAGGATCTGGGCATAGGATTGGAGGAAGGAAATGGATTTCTCCATCAGGTGGTTTGCACTCTGGATATTCGTCAAATTTTCAAAGTCTTTCTTTTCCAGAATGATGTATCGGTCAAAGGCGATGAAGAAAATGGTGAGGATGAGCCAGACAAAGAGTTTATCGATAGACCAAAGCTCGCCCAAAAGGCTGGTTGGTGTGGCGGCTGTGATAAGGATCATCGGGATGGCCGCTATGTAGTAGGAGTAGGATTTTTCATTCATGAAGCGCTTCGAGGGCAGCATGGGAGAAAAGACGCGGTAGGCACCGGGAAGCGTCAATGCAAAGAAGAAGTCATAGACGAGGAGATGCTCGATCAGGAAATTCTCCGCGGGGGTATCTGGGAATACGAGGAGGATAAAGATGGCGGAGATACCGTGGAGGGCAAACATGTAGATGCCCTGCATGCCGAGGACGAAAATCTGCGCGGCTTTGGCGATGGGAAAGATGAAAAGCATCGAGAGAAAGAAGGGGATCCAGCCGAGGGCAAGACAGCACTTGTATGTGAAGACGTTGAGACCGAGCCGGTCTACGAGGAGGGTCATCCAGCTCATATTGATGAGCAGGACGAGACAGTCCGTGTAAAAAAGGCGGCGTTTCGCCTTGGCGTCCATGATGCCCGCAAAGGGCGTATAGCGTACATAGGCTCCGCCCACCTGAAGGATGGCGATGGCAGAGACAAGAAGAATGATATCGGTCATGGATTTGCTCCTTATGAAATGAGTGCCCGGTGTTTCCTGGGGGAGCCTGAGGGGCGGCTTGCTCTTTAAAGATTCGCTTGAATGAGAAATGAGAAATGCGAAATGGTGGTGCGGCGCAAAAAGCAGAAGCGCCGCGGAGTATAAATAGGGCGATGCCCGAAGATGGCATTTCAGTCACCAGTCACTAGTCCCCAGTCACTCGGCACCACTAATCCCTGATCCCTAGCCACCAGTCACCAGTCACCAGTCACTAGTCACTAGTCACTAGTCCCCAGTCACTCGGCACCCCTAATCTCTAATCCCTAGCCACGCATCCCTGTTTTCAAACTTGTGGTGGCGGCTTCGCCGCGAATAGGATGGGTTGCCTTCCAAGTGTATCGTCATTGAAAGCGTTGCCGAGAAATCTTCCTTGCAGACCGATGAGCGGTGAGAGCTTGAAAACCTAAAAACGCAGCACGAAGGCGTTTTTCCGTGCAGGGGCAGGAGGGATACTAATCGCTGTGCAACAAAGATCCCTCGGCTGCGCTCGGGATGACAGGGGGACGGGTGTCTCTTAGTCTCCCAGTCACTAGTCACCAGTCACTAGTCCCCAGTCACTCGGCACCACTAATCCCTAATCCCTAGCCACCAGTCACCAGCCACCAGCCACCAGTCACCGGTCACCAGTCACTAGCCTTATCTCGACAGCAGAAACTGCATGTACTGCTGCTTGACTTCTTTCTTTTTCCGGCGGCTGATAGGGAGAGTCAGATCTCCTTTCAATAGGAAGGTATACTCCTTCATGGCGGTGACGGCATTCATATTGAGAATGAGGCGATGGTAGGTCTCGAGGAAGCGCTCATCGGTCAGGAGAATGTCTGCCAGCTCCTGGTAGCTGTTCTGCGAGGCAAGGGTGCGGTCTTCGAGGTGGAGGATGGCGCCGCGGCTGCCCTGACAGTCCATGTAGAGGATGTGGCTGTAGGGGACGGAGAGGCATTCACCGCCGGCGAGCTTTACGGTGAGCGTCTTTGCGGCGAGCGCATCCTCCGGGAGGAGACGCGTCAGAAGGGTCTCGAGCTGGAGCTTGTTTTCAAGGAGCGGCTTTAGCACGTAGCCGGAGGCGAAGACGTTGTAGCTTTCGAGTGCGTGGTCGCGGCTGGTGGTGAGGAAGATGATCCATGCGTCCTCATCGATGGCGCGGATCTCTTCGGCTACCTGTATACCGGTCATGCGGGGCATGTAGATGTCAAGGAGGATGAGGTCGTAGTCGCCTTTTTCAAAATTTTCCAGAAAGGATGGGCCGCTGGTGTAGGCTGAGATGGTGTAGTCGATGGGCGTCTGTCCTGCCCTTTTCTGAAAATAATGCGAGAGGCACATCCGGATCTCTTTGAGGTCAGCCGGATTGTCGTCGACCGTTGCAATGCGTAACATAAAAATCTCCCCTTTTCCTTTTAGTTATATCTATTATAAAGGAAAAGGGGGGATGTGTGAATGGAAAATGAGGAATGAAGGCGGCTGCTGCGCCGTGAATCTATGGGGCTGCGTTCTAAGCGTATCGTCATTGAAAGCGAAGCCGAGAAATCTTCCTTGCAGATCGATGAATGGCGAGAGCTTGAAAAACGCAGCACGAAGGCGTTTTTCCGTGCAGGGCCAGGAGTGATGCTAATCGCTGTGCAACAAAGATCCCTCGGCTGCGCTCGGGATGACAGAGAGACTGCTGTCTCCCAGTCACCAGTCACTCGGCACCCCTAATCCCTAGCCACTAATCCCTAGCTACTAGTCACCAGTCACCAGTCTCTAGCCCGGCCACTCACATTTTTCGCGTGACTTTATCACCGATCCCGTCCATGCGGTTGACGGCGGAGAGGAAGGCCTTGACGGAGGCGGTGATGGTATCGCGGTCGATGCCGGCTCCCCAGGTGGTCTTGCCGGTCTCATCGCTGAGGCCGAAGTAGGCGATGCCGCGGGAGGCGGGGTCACGGTCAAGGTCATGCTCTTCATAGATCAGGTGGGTGACATGGATATCGTAGGTCTTGCACAGCGCGCGGCTGATGGCATCGAGCTGGCCTTTGCCGCAGGCTTCGATGTGTTTCTCTCTGCCGTGGACGGAGAGGGTGACGCAGCCCTTCCAGGTGTCGCCGCTTCGGCGGAAGTGGAAGTCGGAGAGGGCGATGGGGGACTCTCGGTTCACATAGGAGGTCTCGAAGATGCTCTTGATCTCTTCTGGCGAGAGCTCCTGATGGCGCTTGTCGGAGATGTCTTTGATGAGGTAGCCGAATCCTTCTCGCATGTCTTTCGGCAGGCGGATGCCGTAGGTATTTTCCAGAATGTAGGCGACGCCGCCCTTGCCGGACTGGCTGTTGATGCGGATGACGTCCGCTTCATATTTTCTGCCGATGTCTTCCGGGTCGAGCGGCAGGTAGGGGACATTCCAGTAGTCGTACATGCCTTCGGCGTGGTGCTTCATGCCTTTGGCGATGGCGTCCTGATGAGAGCCGGAGAAGGCGGCAAAGACGAGCTTGCCTGCGTAGGGCTGGCGGTCACCGACCTTCATGCGGGTGAGGCGCTCGTACATTTCGATGAGCTGAGGCATGTGGGTGAAGTCCAGATGCGGATCGATGCCGTGGGTGTACATGTTCATGGCGACGGTGACGATGTCGACGTTGCCCGTGCGTTCGCCATTGCCGAAGAGCGTGCCTTCGATGCGGTCAGCTCCGGCGAGAAGTCCCATCTCGGCATCCGCTACGCCTGAGCCGCGGTCATTGTGTGGATGAAGGGAGAGGATGACGCTGTCTCTGTACTTGAGGTGCTGGTCCATGTAGGCGATCTGCATGCCGTAGACATGGGGCATGGACAGCTGCACGGTCGAGGGGAGATTGATGATGGCTTTCCGCTCCGCCGTCGGCTGCCATACGTCGAGGACGGCATTGCACACGTCCAGCGCGTAGTCGACCTCGGTGCCGGTGAAGCTCTCCGGGGAGTATTCGAAACGGTACGCGCGTCCGGCGGCTTCGGTGAGCTCTTTCAGCATCGTCGCACCTTCGATGGCAATGGCTTTGATGTCGTCCTTCGATTTATGGAAGACCTGCTCGCGCTGGGCGACGGAGGTGGAGTTGTAGACATGGACGATGGCATTCTTTACGCCGTCCAAGGCTTCGAAGGTGCGGCGGATGATGTGCTCTCTCGCCTGAGTCAGGACCTGGACGGTGACGTCATCCGGGATCATGTTCTTTTCGATCAGCGTGCGGAGGAATGCATACTCTGTCTCCGAGGCAGCAGGAAATCCGACTTCGATCTCCTTGAAGCCGATGGCAATGAGCTTCTGGTAGAATTCCAGCTTCTCTTCGAGACTCATCGGGATGACGAGTGCCTGATTTCCGTCACGCAGGTCCACGCTGCACCATATCGGAGCGTGATCGACAGCGTCTTTCATCATCCAGCGCATGTCACAGGCGGGGGGCATGAAGTATCCTTTGCGGTATTTCTGAGGGTTCATCATAATGGATCGTCCTTTCTTCAAGGAAACGGGGACGGGCGCAGAGGGAAAAGGAGAAAAGCCCCAAGCCTCAGACCGCTCGCCCCAAAAGAAAAAGCATCTTTCGTACATAAGAGACGAAAGATGCTTGATTTCCGCGGTACCACTCTGATTCACCCTGCCGGTGCGCTTTGTCGATGGGAGATACCGAAGAGAAACAAAAAGCCTTTCGTCAAGAGACGAAAGGCTTTGCCTGCGTGTTACCACTCTATTTCCCTCCCGGAGGAGGCTCTTCGGATGGATCCCATCCCCTCTCTGTAACGGTGAGGCTCCGTCGCGGCCTACTTGTTTCAGCCGTGCTGCTCAGAGATGAGTTCCCTTCCGTCGGTCTGCCGCTTTTCACCATCCAGCGGCTCTCTGCGATCCCTTTCGGAACGTACTATTTCTCTTCCATGCGTTTTCCTATGTATGGATGACATTCTAACATGGGATAGAGGATTTGTCTAGGGGCGGGAAATGGAAAAGCAGAAATGAGAAACGGCAGAGCGATCAGAAGGCCGGAACGAGGCCGTCGCTGAAGTTGTCATTGATGTATTTCTTGACATCCTCAGACTGGAAGATCTTGACGAATTTCTGGTAGGTCGGGTTCTCTTTATCCTGCTCGCGGGCTGCGATGATATTGACATAAGGCGAGGTATTGTCTTCGGTCGCGAGGGCGGTCTTGCTGTCGAGGTTGGCAGCCTTTGCGTAGCCGGCATTGATGACAGAGATCGCTACGTCATCCAAAGAACGCGGGAGCTGCGGCGCTTCGAGCTCGAGGATCTCGAGGTGCTTCGGGTTTTCTGCGATATCACCGACGACAGCCTTGGTCGGATCGGTGCCTTCCTTCAGCTTGAGGAGACCTTGCTTATCGAGGAGGAGGAGCGCACGGCCGCCGTTGGACGGGTCGTTCGGGATGGAGACTTTGGCGCCGTCCGGCACATCCTTCAGGTCTTTGTACTTGTTGGAGTAGATGCGCAGCGGAGCAAGATAGGTATTGCCGATGGAAACAAGCTTCGTGCCGTTCTTTTCATTGTAGGCTTCGAGGTACGGGCCGTGCTGGTAGGAGTTCAGGTCGATCTCGCCGGCAGCAAGGGCTGCATCCGGGGTGACATAGTCACCGAAGGACTTGAGGTTCACCTTGAGCCCGTCTTTTTCTGCTTCCTTTGCGACGAACTCCATGACCTGTTCCGAATAGCCGGAAGTGATGCCGACGGTGATCTCTTTCTTGTCAGCCGGTGCTTTGGCTTCTTTCTTCTGGTCGCCGCAGCCGGCGATAGCGCCTGCAGCGACGAGGGCTGCGAGGGACAGTGCGATTGCTTTTGTCAGTTTCATAGTGAATTCCTCCTTGATAGGAAATGCGGGGCAATAAAAAAATCCCGCTCCCTGAAAGGGACGAGATACTTCGTGTTACCACCCAATTTTATGTCCGAATCACTTCGGGACACCTTATGAGGTACGCCGGCCGCAGCCTTGATACCTTGTCTCTATATCGGGAGATCCCGGGCTGCTTCATCATTCAGCATGCCAGGCTCAGAGGCCATCTTCCATGGATTCGTCTGCGCTCCTTCTCACCAGGTGGAACTCTCTTTGCCAGCGTCCTTCATGTACTCTTCTCTTCACTGCCTTTATGAAGTTGAAACTACTATACACTTTCGGGAATGGGAAGTCAAGAAAAAATTTTCAGGAGGGAAGGGATTTGAATGAGGAATGAAGGTGGCGGCTTCGCCGCGAATATATGGGGCGATGCCCGAAGGTCTGTTGATCGCAGGTTTTCCTCGTATCGCCAGCCTTCCCCTCGAGGGGAAGGTGCCCCGAAGGGGCGGATAGGGCACTGGCGGTATGAAAGACAGATGAGGAAAGCGGAGAAGTGCGCGGCATATGTGGGAGGGGAAGCGCGAGTCCCTGACCGCGAATGACAACGATTGAATCAGTGTTTCCTTAAAAATCATTCGCGCCCCTTCCTCTGGAAGGGGCAGACGAGCGAAGCGAGGCGGGGTTGGTTTCCCTGAATGTGGGAGTACCGTTTCACGCGACCAACCTCCGCCCCTTCGGGGCACCTCCTTCCAAAGGAAGGAGGGAGAAAAAAGGGGCTGCGTGTATCGTCATAGGTATAGTTGAATAGTCCGATGCTATTGATATTCCAACACTTTCATGCAATACCGCTACGTAGCCCCCTCATCTCACTTCGTTCGAAATGGCGTCTCACTGGATTTTCGCGTCGCTTCACTCCTAAAAATCCAGTTCGCTTGCACAACCCCTTCGGGGAGCTCCCCGATGGGGAGCCAAGAACGTTCTGCCGCTTAACTTAATAGCACGCCCCGAGGGCGAACCCTTCCCCCGAATCCTTTGCTTATTCCCTTTTCTGACAACTTTTCCCATTTTCCCTCTTGACGGCGGCGCCTCTTAGCGTTATCATATCTGCATATTCAGCAATGAATGACAAGTACACAGAGGACAAAGAGGTCTTGATGCAGGGGCATCGAGACTTTTTCTTTTGGACAATGAAGCCCGGACATAGGTCCGGGCTTTCTCTATGTACGGGAAAAATTCTTATTTCTTTTTTTAGAAGGGTGTGGTAAAAATGAGAAAAATTTTAGCCAAATGGCCGCTCCTGGCGGCGGCCTTGTGCACGCCGACCATGATCATGGCGGCGGATGCGGAGGGAAAGTACTCCTCTGCGGATACGACCTGGACACTGCTGGGGGCTATGCTGGTATTCTTCATGCAGCCGGGATTTGCGATGGTGGAGACTGGGCTCACGAGAGCAAAGAATGCAGGCAACATCGTCATGAAGAATTTCATGGACTTTGCACTGGGCACCATCGTTTTCTGGGTCCTGGGCTTCGGTCTTATGTTCGGTGAAGACATCGGCGGCATCATCGGCACGCCGGATCTCTTCGTCACTCACTATGACACCGGCGATGCAGGCTATCCTCCGCTGGTCTACCTCTTCTTCCAGACCGTCTTCTGTGCGACCGCTGCGACGATCGTCTCCGGCGCGATGGCTGAACGTACGAAATTCTCCTCCTACTGCATCTATTCCGTTTTGATCTCTCTCCTGATCTATCCGATCTCCGGACACTGGATCTGGGGCGGCGGCTGGCTCTCCGAGCTCGGCTTCCATGACTTCGCCGGATCCACCTGTGTACACATGGTCGGCGGCGTCTGCGCTCTGGTCGGTGCCTCTCTGCTTGGACCAAGAATTGGCAAGTACAATAAGGATGGCAGCGTCAATGCGATCCCCGGTCACTCCATCACTCTTGCCTGCCTTGGCATGTTCATCCTGTGGATGGGCTGGTTCGGATTCAATGGCGGCTCCACCGTTTCCATGACCGGCGATGATACGATCCTCTCCGTCGGCAGCATCATGGTCACCACGAATATGGCAGCCGCTGCCGGCGCTGTCACCACCATGCTTCTCACCTGGGTGAAATATGGCAAACCGGATGTTTCTATGACACTGAACGGCGGTCTTGCCGGTCTCGTAGCCATCACCGCAGGCACGGATGTCGTTTCCGTTGCCGGTTCCTTCTGGATCGGCGTCATCGCCGGCATCGCGATCGTCTATGCGGTCGAATTCGTCGATCAGAAGATGAAGATCGATGACCCTGTCGGTGCCATCTCCGCTCACGGCGTGTGCGGCGCACTCGGCACCATCCTGACCGGCGTCTTCTCTGTCAAAGACGGCCTTCTCTACACAGGAGATCCGCATTTCCTCATGATCCAGGTCCTCGGCGTTGTCGTGGTAGCCCTCTACGTATTCGTTGCGATAAACATTGTATTCCGCATCATCAAAGCCACGAATGGTCTTCGCGTCACCCGTGAAGAAGAGATCAATGGCCTTGACTTCGAAGAACACGGCCTCGTCTCTGCGTATGCAGACTTCATGATGGCACCGGACACCACAGTCGATGCACTGGAAGCAGGCAAGGCACCGAAAGAGGCAGTCGAAGTACCGCTTGCGGAAGAAAAGAAAGCGGAAGCAGAAAAGATCGTGCCGAAAGAACTGCCGACCGATGGACACCGCCTCTACTGCGTCACTATCATTACTTCGGATAAACGCTTCGAGATCCTGAAGGCTGCCATGGAAGCCTTCGGCATCACGGGCATGACCGTCACGAAAGCACTGGGCTACGGTCTCGAAAAAGGACAGACGCAGATGTACCGCGGCGCTGCCGTCTCGGCAAAGCTTCTGCCAAAGGTCCGCATCGACATCGTGGTATCCAAGATCTCTCCCCGCACCATCATCGAGGTAGCGAAGAAGGCCCTCTACACCGGCAAGTATGGCGATGGCAAGGTCTTTGTTTCCACCATTGACAATGCGGTAAAGATCCGCACCGGTGAAGAAGGATACGATGCTCTGCAGGACTATCCCATCGAAGAAGAAAAGAAATAAGAAATCCATATAGCATGCAAAAAGAGCAGCGGCCATGTCGCTGCTCTTTTTGGCTTGGGGTTAGCCCGTGGGGAGAGGTGCCCTTTGATTACGTGCGAAAGAGGTTCAGCGGGTTTAACAGGTTCAGCGGGTTCAACGGGGGTGGTGCGGCGTATAAAAAAGAAGCGCCGCAGAGTATAAATAATGGCGATGCCCGAAGGTCTCTTGATAGCAGGTTTCCCGTTTTGAACTTTCCAAACATTGTTCGCCTGACCGCGAATGACAAAGATTTCTCGCTTGCGCTCGAAATGACGATACGGGAGCCTGATGTCTCCTAGTCTCTTAGTCACAAGTCACTTGAGATTTCTAATCCCTAATCCCTAGCCACTAGCTACTAGTCACGAATCTCCCCCCCCGATATCCACGCAACGCGGACAGGGGGTGCTCCTTTGTCTCTCGCTCATTCGTTATATTTCTCTTGATTTCTCGTTTTTTTACGTGAGCGAACATCCTCTTGACGAATGTTTTACAAAAAAATGGAACAGCGCGCCGGGGTGTGAATAGGCTATTCACAAAATCCACAGCTGTGAACAAAGACAGGGAGGAGAGACAGTCCGACAGGATCGGGCCTTTTTCAAGAGGGCTGCGTGCGCATTCTGCACTTGTTCACAGATATTCACAATTTTCTGTGTATATCTAAGATGGACAAGTGTGACATTTCGCTCATTGTCGGAGCTGCGAAGAGGGGGCTTTCGCAATTCACAGTTTTGTGAATAACTGTGAACAACTCTGTGGATAAAGGAAAAGCGGATCACAGATCCCAAGCAAGACCATTGGCAGCGATCGCCAAACGAGCATTCACCAAGAGCCGGCAACACCTTTCCTGCGTATGCTTTTCAGAAGCGCTTCACAGCCTTCGAGGATATCCTCATACGTCTCCTCGAAATTTCCCGTATACCACGGGTCTGCCACCTCGGCGCGCCGTCCTGCCCAGGAGAGGAGGAGAGAGACTTTTTTCTCCGGATCGCCGCACGTCAGGCGGGCAAGGTCGGTGAGGTTTTCCTCGTCCATGCAGAGGATATAGTCCGCACGGGCATAGTCCGAAGCCGTGATGAGACGGGCGCGGCGGGGCGAGAAGGGGATGCCCTTCTTCGTGAGCATGCGCTTGGCGGGCGGGTACATATCATTTCCGATCTCTTCCGTGGTCGCTGCGACAGAGTCCACGGTGATCGCCTTCTCGCATCCGGCTTTGCGGATGAGCGCTTTCATGATGAATTCCGCCATGGGGGAGCGGCAGATGTTGCCGTGGCAGACGAAGAGTATGTGTGTCATATTCTTATCACTCCGTTTTTGCTTTGTATTTCTTCTCAAATGCCCCATATGGCAGGCTTTTCCCTGCAATATGGGTGAATCAATGTTCCGCGCCAATGAGGTCAGGCTTCTTCTGCTCGAAGCAGCTCTGCCTGTTTCACTCATTGAGATCTCTCCTTTCAGAATAAGGAGAGCCAGACTTAAGATCTCATAGTATCACAAACCCAGCTCTCCGCATAGGTATGCCATGTGAGTTTGAAATTTCTATTACGTATTTTCAATGCTGTCGTTAATTCTCAAAGTAAGTGCTACTTTTACCGCTAATCCGGCACTTACTTTGAGAATTAACGTACGGCGGCTAATGTCCCTTGCCTGCCACTTTTTTGTTGCAAGACAAGCGGCTGTGTGGTACAATTGCACTGGATTTACTTGTTATAGAAAGAGAGGGGCCGCGAATGAATCCCGTGTTAAAGTACAGAGGTGGAAAGTCGCGGGAAATCCCCCGCTTTCTTCAATGTATTCCTGATGATTTTGATCGTTACATCGAACCGTTTTTCGGCGGCGGGGCAGTCTATTTCTACCTCGAGCCAGAGAACGCCATTATTAACGACGTGAATGAACGGCTTATGCGGTTCTATCGTCAATTACGCGACAGCTACCCGGAAATGCGAGTGCAGCTTGACGAACTTCAGAGAGTGTATGAAGCAAATCAAGCCGCATATAAGAAGCTGAAAGCACAAACCCCCGACGAACGAGTGCCTAACGCAAATGAAGATTTGTATTACAAAATGAGGGGACTTTTTAACCATCCAGACGGCAGTCTTTTAGACGGTGTTATATATTTCTTTATCAACAAAACGGCGTATTCTGGCATGATTAGGTATAACGGCAACGGCGAGTATAATGTGCCGTTTGGGCGTTACCCTAACTTGAATACACAGTTAGTCACAGAACAACATAGTCACCTGTTACAGAGCGCAGAATTGTATAATTGCGATTATAGGCAGATATTCGACATGGCGGGAGAAGATGATTTTATTTTTCTTGACCCGCCGTATGATTGTGTTTTCAATGACTATGGCAATATAGACATGATGAACGGTTTTGACGAAGTAGAACACAGACGTTTAGCAGCAGATTTTAGAAATCTGCCCTGCCGTGCGCTTATGGTTATAGGAAAAACGCCTTTAACAATGGAACTGTACGGCGAATATGTCTTTGATGAATATTACAAGAACTATGCTGTAAATATCAAGAACCGTTTTAACAATGATAAAATGCACATCATTGTAAAGAATTATTAAGTTTGGAGGGTAGGCTCATGGCATACTTGAAGAATAAAGCACTGTTCTTTACAACGTCGCCCCGCACACCATCCAAAATGATTCCTGAAATACAGCTATTGAGTGAGCATTTCAGCGGACGAAAGTGGAATAAGCAATCACAGGCTGAATTCATAGACCTTTTAGCGCAAACCGAATTTTTTGAGGGGAGCGGTTCGTCAAATAACAAGGATTTCAGCGCAAGGGACAGGATAAATAGAGCGCCCAAGGCTTTAGGCTTCGTTGACCTTTCCCCGCATATTGAGTTGACGGACGCAGGTAAAGCGTTAGTGTACGGAAACAGACCACAGGAAATTTTCTTGCGGCAACTGTTGAAATTTCAACTTCCGTCCCCTTATCACGTTGAAATCAACAAGATTAAAGGGACTTTCTTTATCAAGCCGTATTTGGAAATAATGCGGCTTATTCGTGATTTAGAAAGTCTTTCTTTTGATGAACTGAAAATTTATGCGCTTATGCTGACTGATTATAGGCAGTATGACACCGTAAAGAATGCAATTCTTGATTTTAGAGCCGAAAAAGAAGCCCACAAAGGGCAGTACAAAAAATTTGTGGATGAAAAGTGGACAGATGCACTTTTACAGACATATTCTGATGATATAGACGCAGGAAAAACAAAAACAAGGGAAACTACGGACAAAAGTTTGAAGAAGTTTCTTTCTACGAAGAAAAGTAATACTAGGGACTATACGGACGCCTGTTTCCGATATTTACGCTATACGGGGCTCGTATCCATTTCACACAAAAACCGTTCTATTTCTTTCTACCCTGACAAGTTGAAAGAAGTTGACTATATTCTTGCAAACGTGGATAGAAAGCCCGTTTTTGTTGATGATACCGACGGATACAAGGCGTATCTGTTTGACGCTACTACCCCCGTGCTGTATGTCGATAATATTGCGAATGTTATTGACCATCTTATGCGCATAAGTGATTATACGCAACGGCAGCTTGCAGGCAAGAGTATTGAAGAATTGAAAGATATACGGGACGCTATTGTAGCGGAACGCAAAGAAGCTGTTATCAAAGCACAGGTAACAGAAATAAAGTCTTATGCACTGTATTCAGAAATCATAGATACCTACAACGAAATTATTTCTGATGGATATTATGACGCGCCGCTTATGCTTGAATATAATACATGGCGTGCTATGACCATGCTTGACGGCGGGAACATAAAGGGCAATTTCAAGTTTGATGACGTTGGACAGCCGCTTTCCACCGCGTCCGGCAATATGCCTGACATTGAATGCGATTATGAAGATTTTGTCTTGTCCGTAGAAGTTACAATGCAACAAGGTCAACGCCAATATGAAAGCGAAGGCGAACCTGTGGCACGTCATTTTGGACAGATGAAAAAACGGACAGGCAAAGAAGCCTATTGTTTGTTCATTGCGCCAACAATCAACAAGGCGTGTTTAGCACATTTCTTTGCGCTGAACAAAATAGGCATTTCATACTATGGTGGCAAAACAAAAATCATTCCGCTTGAATTAGATCAATTCATGCGGCTTGTGGAAAATTCGTACAATTATCACACACAACCAACCCCGCATAATATCCGGCAATTCCTTGATGAAGTCATGCGGCAAGAGGAACTTTCCACCGATGAAAACGACTGGAACGATAGAATTCAAAATTGCGTTGCTCAATGGTTAGCCGCATAATAATGAATTATCGTCCACTATCTTTTAGTATCGCATAGCAGATTTAAGCGACAAATAAGCGACAAGCTAAAATGGGCGAGTTCAGAAATCTCATCAAAAACACAATATATTGAACGAAACGCGCAGTAAAACGGGTGTTCTTTTCTTGCACGCTTGTTTCTGCTATCTCCAGTTTATGCGCCTCTCCAGGCTCGCGCACCTCGTAGTGCCGTGGCAGACGAAGCGTATGTGTGTCATGATGGGGGCCTTTCTGTTTTTAGTGACTAGGGATTAGAGACTAGGAGACATTAGAGGTCAGATGTCTGAAATCTGAAGTCTAATGTCTCCTAGTCTAACGTCTCCCTATCTCCATGTCTTCTCTCCATCGCGAGGAGATAGGCTTTTCGGTGAAGGCCTCCGGCGTAGCCGGTGAGGCGGCCGTTCCTGCCTATGACGCGGTGGCAGGGGATGATGAGGGAGATGGGATTTCTTCCGACGGCGCTTCCGACGGCGCGGGCGGATAGGCAAGGAAGACCGCGCTCTTGGGCAAGTCTTTGCGCAATGTCTCCGTAGGTCGTCGTTTTTCCATAGGGGATCTCGGAGAGGATCTTCCATACGGAAAGGCGAAACGGAGTGCCGATGAGATGGAGGGGCGGAGAGGTCTTCGGCTCTTTTCCCGCAAAGTACAGGTCTAGCCAGCGCCTTCCTTCTCTCAGCGCGGGCGTTTCTTTTGTCTGTACTTCTGCCGGGAGAGTGGCGGCAAAGTATTTCTGCCCCTCGAACCAAAGGCCGGTGAGTCCTACGTCATCCGCTGCGAGGAGGATGCCGCCAAGGGGGGAGTCTAAGTGCTGTATGAATGTCATCATATACCTCGAAAATATACCTTGAAATGCAGGGGAATCTGACAGGGTGTATCGCTTCTTCATTATATCGCAAGCGGGGGGAGGATGCCATTGGCGGCATGCCCTCCTCTCGCAGGGCGCCGTGTCCTTTTCGTGAGCTTAAAAATTTCCTCTTTACAAACATAAATGCAGCGTGTATACTTGTCACAAGCTTAACTTTGAATAAAGACAAGGAACGGAAGCGAGTGAATCGGTTCTCTGGCAGAGAGCTGCCGTATGGTGAAAGGCAGCAGAGGGTCCTCACAAAGTCGTCCGCAAGTCCCGTATCTGAATGAAGTAGGATGCGGCGTTTGGCAGCGTTACAAGGCCTCCGAGTATAGTGCGAGGTGGTACCGCGTGAAGGTTTACGCCCTGGCTGATTTTTATCAGTCAGGGCGTTTTTTGATACCTGAGAAAGGGAGGGCGGGCTTGAGGCAGCAGGTAGTCGCGAAATCTGCTGTCTCCCTCGAAGACTTTATTCAAGAAGGGTGTTTTATAGGTTGATGTAAGTATAGAAGAAAGGGAGATCTATGATGGGTAAGAAATCGATGAAGATCGCAGCCGCTTCTCTGGCTGCTCTGGCAATGGCAGGTATGATGACGGGATGCGGCATGTCCGGCGGAGATAAGAAGGCGGCAGCATCCGGCAATGGGCAGAAGGTCGAGCTGAAGCTGGCATATCAGCTGCCGTCCGAGCATCATCTGTCCAAGAGTGTAGAAAAATTTGCCAAAGAGGTCAATGAAAGATCCAAGGGTTCGATCGAGGTCAAGGTATATCCGGCCGGACAGCTCTACAATGACCAGAATATGAATGATGCGCTCATGAGCGGCGGGCTGGATATCGGTCTGAACTCCACCGCGCGCTGGTCCATGGTCGTACCGGCACTCAAGGTCCTTGATCTGCCGTTCGTCCTGCCGACCATCGAAGCGGCTGATAATGCACTCGATGGAGATCTGGGCTCGAAGCTGACGGCAGAAATGGAAAAGAAGAGCGTTCACCCGCTGATCTGGGCTGACTATGGCTATGTACAGTTCTGCAACAATACCAAAAAGATCGAAAAGCCGGAGGATTTCAAGGGCCTGAAGATCCGTTCTTACTCGGAGACTTCGGCTGACATCATCCAGGCGCTCGGCGCTTCTCCGACGACCATGAGCTCTTCGGAAGTGTACATGGCGATCAAGAATGGCACCATCGACGGACAGTCCTCCGGTCAGACGGCGATCCTGTCCCGCAAGATCTACGAAGTCTGCAAGTACTTCACCACCACGAACCATTCCTATGTCGGCTTCCTGCTCGCGATCAATGATAACTCATGGAAAAAGCTGTCTCCGGATCAGCAGAAGCTGGTGAATGAAGTCGCTAAGGAGATCCGCGATGAGATCCGTAAGGAGACCAAGTCGGAGGATGAACGCTGCTTGAAGGAGCTCGCTGCCAAGGGCATGGATGTCTACACGGTTCCGGCGGATGAAGTGAAGCTGTGGCAGGATGCGACCGCCTCTGTCATCGAGAAGTTCGAACAGGAACAGGGTGACTTCGGCAAGCAGCTCGTGGAAGACTGCAGAAAAGCATCGAAGAAATAAGGGACTGGTTTGCCGCTGGGGTCAGCGGGCAAAAAGTAAGATCGCCTCAAGTAGGTGATATAGATGAAAGAGGAAGCGTCTCAAGTGCGTCGTTTACGGTAGTACCCGAGCGCCGCCCAAAAAAGGAAGCCAACCCCGCCTCGCTGCGCCCCTTACCTCTTCCAAGGGAAGGGGCTTGCGTGAATACTCCCTCCTTCCTATGGAAGGAGGTGCCCCGAAGGGGCGGAGGTTGGATGGGGATGGCGGTATGAAAAAGAGCGAGGAAATGCATCTCAAGCAGGCAATTAACGAGAGCACCCTATCCACTGCTGACGCGGTCCCCCTTCCCCAAACCATCACGCCTTGCGGCACCACTGTAAACGAAAACGGATTTCTGCTATCATTAGGGTGGAGACGACGACATAG
>OLFS01001033.1_pt1 | contig 23703 bp, 18 predicted proteins | sample 1605491 | NCBI WGS metagenome assembly OLFS01 (sample SAMEA3888921, study PRJEB22519) | human gut metagenome | biome: human gut; feature: human-associated habitat; material: faeces | place: Denmark | collected 2011 | reverse complement strand
TTTCCGGCCAGCCGAGGGTGGAGAAGGTCCACAGCGCGGAGGAGAACCAGGTATCGAGAACGTCTTCATCCTGACGCAGGGCAACGTCGGCGCTCAGGTTGTTTTCCTGACGCACTTCGTCTTCGCTACGGCCCACGTAGACGTTGCCGTCGTTGTCATACCATGCCGGGATGCGGTGACCCCACCACAGCTGACGGGAGATACACCAGTCCTGAATGTCGCGCATCCAGGAGAAGTACATGTTTTCGTACTGCTTCGGCACGAACTGGATACGGCCATCTTCCACCGCCTCGATGGCGGTCTTGGCCATCGGAGCCACGCGCACGTACCACTGGTCGGTCAGCATCGGCTCGATGGGCACGCCACCGCGATCGCCGTACGGCTGTTGCAGTATGTGATCCTTGATCTCGTCCAGCAGACCCAGCTCTTCCAGCTTGGCCAGAATCGCCTTGCGGGCGGCAAAGCGCTCCAGACCGGCGAACTCGGCCGGCAGGGCGGCGTCGTAGGCAGTGCTCGGGTTGCCGTTGGTATCGACCACTTCGGCCTCGGCACGCACGTGAGCGTCCAGAGTGAAGATGTTGATCATCGGCAGGCTGTGGCGCTTGCCCACTTCGTTATCGTTGAAGTCGTGAGCCGGGGTGATCTTCACGCAACCGGTGCCCTTCTCCATGTCGGCGTGTTCGTCGGCAACGATGGGGATCAGACGGTTCACCAGCGGCAGCAGGATGTGCTGGCCGATCAGCGCCTTGTAGCGCGGGTCTTCCGGGTTCACGGCCACGGCGGTATCGCCCAGCATGGTCTCCGGACGGGTGGTGGCGACGATCAGGTAATCCTTGCCTTCGGCAGTCTTGGCGCCGTTGGCCAGCGGATAGCGCAGGTGCCACATGTGGCCCTTGATCTCGCGGTTTTCCACTTCCAGATCGGAGATGGCGGTGTTGAGTTTCGGATCCCAGTTCACCAAACGCTTGCCGCGGTACATCAGGCCATCTTCGTAAAGACGAACAAACACTTCCTGCACGGCGGCGGAGAGACCCTCATCCATGGTGAAGCGCTCGCGCTCCCAATCCACGGAGTCGCCCAGACGGCGCATCTGGCGGGTGATGGTGCCACCGGACTCTTCCTTCCACTGCCAAATCTTGTCGATGAAGGCATCACGGCCGTAATCGTGGCGAGTCTTGCCCTCTTCTGCGGCGATCTTGCGCTCAACCACCATCTGGGTGGCGATACCGGCGTGGTCGGTACCTGCCTGCCACAGGGTGTTTTTGCCCTGCATGCGGTTGTAGCGGATCAGGGTATCCATCAGGGTTTGCTGGAAGGCGTGACCCATGTGCAGGCTGCCGGTGACGTTCGGCGGCGGGATCATGATGCAGAAGGAGTCTTTGCTGGTGTCGCCGTGGGGCTTGAAGTAACCCTGGGCTTCCCAGTGCTGATAGAGCGCCTGTTCGATGGCGTTGTGATTAAAAGTCTTTTCCATGGTCTCGCCGTAATCTGGATGGATGGAGTCTGGTGTTGATTCTTTATGGATCAATTGGTTGCAGTCAGGGCTGCGCCGGATCCGGTGCGGCAAGGACGGGCTGATCCCTCATTTCGAGGGTATGGCCTGCCTGGCGATAGTGCTTGTAGCGCTCGCGGGCTTGCTGCTTTTGTGTTTCGTCAGTGGGGACAAAATCTACCACTTGAGCGAAGTGTCCTGCAAACAAAGGTGTCGCAGTGGCCAGATTGATGAGGCGGGCGTAGCGCCGTTTCGGTGGCTGATAGCCGATCTCCACCGGGGCAATGCCGCTTTCGCCCTGTAGCTGGTGCGGTACGAAGCGCTCCGGCGGCAGCTGCCACAACAGCTCGTCCAGACGCAGGGCCTGGGCCTCATCGTCGCAGAACAGGTAGATATGGCCCGCGCCCCACGACTCGGCCGCAAGAGTGCAGGCCAGTCGCTCGACCGCAGAGGCCTGCGCGTCATCCTGTTCGCTCATCAGGTAAAAGGTCACTTGGCTCATCAGGTTGATCCCGTTTTGCGGTGACGGACTGTTGACCGCCTCATGAGGCGGACGGGCATTTCCCGTCCGCAACTCACTGATTCAAGAATGAAACAAGGAAGAGGCGGGCCTCTTCCTTGTGGTTCAGGGTAACGCCAACCCTTCCGATGCAGCCATCGGCGGGGGCCGGAGAGTTACTCTTTCTCTTCGATATCCACGCCAGCCCGGTTCAGCAGGAACTGGGTCAGCAGGGGCACCGGACGACCGGTGGAGCCTTTATCCTTGCCACTCTTCCAAGCGGTCCCGGCGATATCCAGGTGGGCCCAGTTGTACTTCTTGGTGAAGCGTGACAGGAAGGCCGCCGCGGTGATGGTGCCGGCCGGACGACCGCCGATGTTGGCCATGTCGGCGAACGGGCTGTCGATCTGCTCCTGATACTCGTCAAACAGCGGCAGACGCCAGGCGCGATCACCCGCCTGCTCGGAGGCGTTGAGCAGCTCGTGGGCCAGCGGGTTGTGGTTGGCCAGCAAACCCGAGGTGTGGTGACCCAGCGCGATGACGCAGGCACCGGTCAGGGTCGCCACGTCGATCACGGTTTCCGGATCGAAGCGGTCCACATAGGTCAGTGCATCACACAGCACCAGACGACCTTCCGCATCGGTGTTGAGCACTTCGATGGTCTGGCCTGACATGGAGGTGAGGATGTCACCCGGGCGATAGGCGTTGCCACCCGGCATGTTCTCGCAGCCTGCCAGCACGCCGATGACGTTGATCGGCAGTTGCAGCTGGGCCAGCGCATGCATGGTGCCGAGCACGGAGGCAGCGCCACCCATGTCGTACTTCATCTCGTCCATACCGTCGGCCGGCTTGATGGAGATGCCGCCGGAGTCAAAGGTCAGACCCTTGCCGACCAGTACGATGGGCTTGGCATCCGGATGACCCTTGTATTCGATGATGGCCATCATGGCTTCGTTGTCGGAGCCGCGAGCCACCGCCAGATAGGAGTTCATGCCGAGCTCGGCCATCTCCTGCTCGCCCACCACCTTGGTGGTGATGTTGTCGTAGGCATCGGCCAGACGACGGGCTTGGGAGGCCAGATAGGCCGGGTTGCAGACGTTGGGCGGCATGTTCGCCACGTCGCGGCAGACCCGCACACCCTTGGCCACGGCCAGACCGTGAGCGATGGCTTTTTCACCAATGGTCAGTTCCCGACGCGTCGGCACGTTGAATACCAGCTTGCGCAGCGGGCGACGTGGCTCGGCCTTGTTGGTCTTGAACTGATCGAAGCTGTAGAGGCCCGCCTTGGTGGTTTCTACCGCCTGGCGTACCTTCCAATAGGTATCCCGACCCTTGACGTGCAGCTCGGTGAGGAAGCAGACCGCTTCCATGGAGCCGGTTTCGTTCAGGGTGGTGATGGTCTTGTTGATGATCTGCTTGTACTGGCGTTCGTCGAGTTCCCGCTCCTTGCCGCATCCGACCAGCAGTACGCGCTCGCTGAGCACGCCCGGTACTTGATGCAGCAGCAGCATCTGGCCTGGTTTCCCTTCCAGGTCGCCACGGCGCAGCAGCGAACTGATATAGCCATCGCTGATCTTGTCCAGTTGTTCGGCAACCGGAGAGAGGCGACGAGGCTCAAATACGCCGACTACGACGCAGGCGCTCCGTTGCTTCTCTGGACTGCCACTCTTTACACTGAACTCCATGGAATCTCCTACATCCTAAAGACAAAAGGCACCTTTTATTGAATAATGCGGTGCTTGTTGGGGTATCAGAGGCGGAGCGAACAGCCACAGGCTCCGCAGTTCAAACTGGTAAAAATCCAATATACGGCCCTATTTTTCAGGCATTCGACTAAAAACACAAGTTTACTTGGGAATGACTGTGATCGTTTTCCGATATTTGTTCAGGGAAACCCTGAAAACCCAGCTGGCAGTGTTATTCGTATTGCTGCTTATCTTTGTCAGCCAACAATTTATCAAGATCATCGGTGATGCCGCCGATGGCGAGGTGCCGACACGTCTGGTCTCCACCCTGCTGCTGCTCAACTTGCCCAATATGGCGTTGTTGATGCTGCCTATCAGTCTCTTTTTGGCCATTTTGTTTGCCCATGGTCGCCTCTACGCCGAAAGCGAGATGACGGTGATGCATGCGGTCGGCTTCAGCCACCGTTTCGTGATGCGCAGCGCCATGTTGCTGGCCTTGCTGACGGCGGTGGTCGCGGCGTTCAACACCGGCTGGATCGCCCCGCAGGCCAAGGAGCGCGAGTATCAGGTGATCGACGAGTTCAAGTCGGATCCGGGTATCTCCTTCCTGCAGGCGGGCCGCTTTATGGAGCTCGACAAAGGGCGCCTGGTTGCCTATATCCAGGATTTGAACGACAACGGCTCAAAACTGCAAAAGATCTTCGTGTTGCAGCGGGCGGAGGGGAACAATCCTCCCTCGGTGGTGGTGGCGAGCGAAGGGGTGGTGACGGTCGATGAGAACGGCCTGCAGTGGCTGACCCTGATGGATGGCTCCCGCTACGAGGGGAACTTCTCCGGCAAGCAGTTCCAGATCTCCGATTTTCGCGAATATGGTCTGGTGATCCGCCAGCAGGAGATGGAGCGTTCCAACCGCAAGGCGGCGGCCAAGCCGACCATGGAACTGTTCGGTACCCAGGACAACGCCATGATGGCGGAATTGCAGTGGCGTATCTCGCTGCCCCTCTCCATTCCGGTGCTCACCCTGCTGGTGGTACCGCTGGCGCGGGTCAATCCCCGTCAGGGGCGCTACGCCAAGCTGCTGCCGGCCATCATGCTCTATCTCTCCTACTTCCTGCTGCTCAGCGCCGCCCGTTCGGCCATCGACAGCGGTCGGCTGCCCTACTGGCCGGGGATGTTCCTGGTGCCGCTCGGTTACCTGCTGTTTATCGGCCTGCCCCTCAATCTGCAGGGCACCAGCTGGTGGAACGGGGTGAAAGGGCGCTATTTCAACAGAAAATCAGCATGATGCTGCAACATAGGAACTTCTGCTGATGTTTGGCATTCTCGATAGATATATCGGTAGGGTCATCTTTATGTCGATCCTGCTGTGTGAAATCACGCTGGTTGGTCTGGCGGCGCTCATCAAATATGTGGAGCAGCTCAAGTCGGTCGGTGACGGCAACTACGACATGATCAACGCCCTCTACTATGTGCTGCTCTCCATGCCCAAGGAGGCGGTGCTCTTCTTCCCGCTGGCCGCGCTGCTGGGTGGCCTGATTGGTCTGGGTCAGCTGGCGACCAGCTCCGAGCTGGTGGTGATGCAGGCGGCGGGTCGCTCCAAGATCAGTATCGTGATGGCTGCGCTCAAGACGGCGATCCCGCTGATGATCATGGTGGGGTTGATGGGGGAATATGTGGCCCCCATCGCCAAGCGGATGGCCGATGACATCAAGGCGGGCGCGCTCTCCGAAGGTCGTCTGACGGTTTCCGCCTACGGGGTGTGGGCTCGCGATGGCAACAACTTTGTCAATATCAACGGGGTGCGTAACGATGGCGCCCTCACCGGCATCACCCTCTATCGCTTCACCCCCGAGCGCAAGCTGATCGACGTGGTGCAGGCGCAGGAGGGGGTGTTTGAGCGTCACCACTGGCTGCTCAAGCAGACCCAGGTTACCCGCTTCGACGATCCCGCGCAGATCCGCAGCGAGCAGCATGACAAGATGGAGTGGAGCTCGGAGTTGACGCCCAAGCAGCTGGGGGTGGTGAGTATCGACCCCGAGAACCTCTCGGTCTCCGGTCTGCTCGACTACATCGGCTATCTCGATGCCAACAAGCAGGATGCCGGTCGCTACAAGCTGGAGATGTGGCGCAAACTGCTGTCACCACTCTCGGTGGTGGCGATGATCCTGCTGGCCTCCTCCTTCATCTTTGGCCCGCTACGCTCGGTGAGCATGGGGGCGCGGATGCTGATGGGGATCATGACCGGCTTTGCCGTCTATGTGAGTGATCGCGTGTTCGGCCCCATCAGTCTGGTCTATGCGGTACCGCCGATTCTGGCGGCTATCGCGCCCAGCTTGCTGTTTGGCGGCATCTCCTTCTACATCCTCAGCCGCAAGCAGTAATCCGCACGAGGTTATGAGGAAATGCAAAGAGGGCACCTGTTGGTGCCCTCTTTCGTTATTGCATTGATCCGGGATTACTTGTTCAACAATTCCAGATTTGCCTCTTTGCTCAGCACAATCACTTCGCACTCGGCCCAGATATCCTGGAACGCCCGTGGGCGCTGGCGGTTGAACAGGCACATCAGGTTGCCCAGACCAAAGGCGGCGGTAGCGAGACGGATCAGCGCCTGGGTAACGCGGATGTGGCTGCCATCCTCGTTCTGAATGCGCAGCCGCCAGGCGCGCATGCCGACGGTCTGGCCAGCGCGGGTCCAGAACCAGGTGTAGAAACCGCAGATGACGAAGGCGAGCCACAGGGTGTAGATCAGGCTCAGGTGGTGGCGGGTCAGCAACCAGACGGTATCTTCACCCGCCGGTACGCTGGCCATGCCGGTGACCAGCAACAGCTTGGCGACACCCATGCCGATAAAGCCGGCGATGATCAGCAGCGAAGTCACCACCAGCGCATCATAGATGAGGGCGCCGAGGCGACGCATCAGACCCGCTGACGGGTATGGCTGAGTGGCGGGAGAGGGGGATTTTTGTTGGACTTTTTTAGGCTTGGCCATCGTTTTTATTCCATTAAGATGATGGCGGCATTCTATGTAACTGGCCCCGCATCGGCAAGGCGTTGAATAAATGAACAAACGGGAGTGTTCAATCGAAAAACACCTTGCATGGCATCGCGCCATTCGTATAATCCCTCGCAGTTGCCCGGGTGGCGAAATCGGTAGACGCAGCGGATTCAAAATCCGCCGGTGAATAACCGTGTCGGTTCGAGTCCGACCCCGGGCACCATTCTTTTCCCTGTTTGGTCAACAGGTTACAGCGCTCAAGAGCGCTCCTGCTCAAAGTTTCTGCGGTTGATAACTCTCATTCATGTGCAAATATGTGCAAGAGGCTTCAACCAATGGCAAGCATCCAAGTTCTCACTCGAAAAACCGGCAAGTCCTATCGCGTTCAGTTCATGCGTAACGGCAACCGTGTATCCAAAGTTTTTACCCGCAAAAAAGACGCAGAGCAGTTCCTGGCTCAGATTACTGTATCTGACGAGCTGGCGGATGCCTTAACCAACGTCACCCTTACCAGTACCACCATTCAACAAGCTATCCATGAGTACCTTGAACAGCACAAGGGACGGGACAAGTCTGTACCACAGCGTCTGGGCTGGTGGGCTGAACATATCGGCGACAAGACGTTGAACAAAGTAAATCGCCAGCGGATCAAGAACGCCATCTCGATTCTGGAGGCAGAAGGGAAAGCTCCTGCGACCCTGAATCGTTATAAAGCGGCGTTGTCAGCAGTCTTTGCCTACATGTGCGATCGCTATGACCTCAAAGTGAACCCTTGCCTGGAAGTGAAACAGAAGCGGGAAGACAATGCTCGCACACGCTTTTTGTCGACAGATGAACTTGCTCGATTGATGAAGGCCACCAAGTCGAGCAAGTGGGAGCGACTTCATATGCTGGTTCATATGGCGTTGACCACTGGTGCACGGAGGGGCGAGCTGATCGGCCTCAAATGGTCAGACATTAACTTCAACACACGCACAGCTCACTTGGCGGTGACCAAGAATGGTAGTCAGAGGGTTCTGTCTCTGACTGCTGACTTGCTTACTGAGCTCTCCAAGTTTCGCGAGATTGGTGCCAGCTTTGTGTTCCCTCATCCCTCTGGCCTCAATCGACCGTTTACCGAGTTTGATTACCATTGGCAGGCCGCGAAGAAAGCTGCGCTGCTCTCTGATTTTCATTTTCATGACCTTCGGCACAGCTGTGCCAGCTTGTTGGCGATGAACGGTGCCAGCATTCTGGAGATCGCAGAGGTGTTAGGTCATAAGTCGATCACCATGACCCAACGATATTCCCATTTGTGCAATGCCCACAAAGCCAAACTCACTGATCGGGTATTTGGTAATCTCATGGGGGGTTAATCAATTAGGCTGTGCAGCTTAGATGTATTGAACATGTTAGCCTGAGCCCCTCGCATCTATGGATGCGGGGGGCTTTTGTTTGTCTGGGGATGTAGTAGATGAGTGATCAATATATAAACAGTGATTTTCTGGAGGGTTTAGTTGTATGGCAACAATCACCAGATGATGAACCCATCATTGTTGATGGAGAGGAAGGAATTCCGTACTTCTCCCCAAATGGCCGCCCGAGGTTGGCCATTACAAAAGATGGTCAATTAATAGACTCCGTATCAATCGATATCACAGCCAAAAAAGTAACGTCTGATGATGAAGTCGAGCGCCAAAATGACCAATGCTATATTGGGAGCTGGGAAAATAAAACACCTCGTCTGACGATAAAGCGTGAAGTAGCCAAAGAGGCCATCAGTTATAGCGCAAAGTTGCGGAAAATTGGGTGGACTGATGAACTACTGAATTTTGAACTGAATGCGCTTGAGCTCCGCTGGGCTGACTCAGACATCACAGCACCGTCAGTTGCTACTATCCGAGCTAGAAATAGGCTCTCTCCTCATAGATATAAGATTCCAAGACTGGCTGTGGCTGCCTACATTGAATATCACAAGATTGGCTTCCAAAAGGGGTTCATGGCTCAAGTAACAGGGAAAAGTGAAGAAGAAATATCGTACGCTCTTGTTAGATTAGCCTTGGATATCGCATTGCTAAACCCTTGCCTGGGGAAAGTATGGGGGAGAGGGTATACCCGACAAGGAATGCGCAACAAGGATCTACCTCTGTCAGATTCCGAGATTACCTTGGAGTATCTTGAGGATCTGATTCAACACTTACACGCTCAGACAGCGAGCGAAGGTGGTTTTGAGTCACTGTATATTGATGATATCGCTTCTTTAGAGAGATCGATCAAACTCATTAAAGAAGATACTGAGCTTCAAAATCAGATGAAAGAATCTCAACTTGATGCTGTACAGGCCGCAAAAGTACTTCTGACTGCATCAGGAATCCCATGCAGGACAAATAAAGAAGATGAGCCATGGGCTCGGTTTGTTGCTGAAGCATGGGGAGTTATCCCTTCATATATCGTTAGTGCAGCCAAAATATTGAAAAAGTCAAGAACAGAAGTTAGCTGACTTCTGTTCTAAAAGAAAACCTATCACATCGCGTTAAATACTCCCCGACCAAACCGCAGAACACCAAGAGCAACAGGAAAGGGAGTATAAGCAGTATGCAAGACCTCAATCTCATCGCAATCAGTCAAGATCTAAACAACTGGCTGCCTGTGACCGAAATCCCCAAGCACTACCCCCAATTTAACTATCCCACACTGAAGGCCATGTTCTGGAAGCGAGCCGAGAAGCCCGGCTTGGAACGTTGCTGCCGAATTGTCGGCAAGCGGATGTTTGTGAACACCAAACTCTTCGGCTTGTGGATGGCTGGTGGACTGCCTGAACAACACCCGACGGATGATTAAACCGCAGGGAATCCATCTGTTACCGGATATAGGCAAACATGGTGTGCAAACCCATGGGGAAAACATGAAAAAAAGCCCTTACCTGCGACAGTAAGGGCATTTCGAATTACTCGCTGGCTCTGACAGTTTGCAGACCAAGGATCCAGTGAGTGCGAGGTAATTTTAGCATGAAAGTTCACTTATTAATCCATAAAGGCCATCAAGGCTTGCTGGCCGAGATCCGTGTTTCGTCTTCTGATTCGGAGGGCAAGCGATGATCTATTTTGCATGGGCCGCTGATAGCCAGGCTGAAACCTTCTATGGACCACCCAATCCCAGAACCGGCAAACGCTCCCGTGTCGGAGTATTGAGTGCCTTTTGCAGCCGAAAAGCGAGATCCGCATTTATAGCGCAAAGCCAAGGGGCTGCTGCTGTTGTAACTCGCCCCTATGCTCTCCAAATGAAGGCGGGCTTAGATGACCGGGCATTCAATGAGCTGGTAGCCGCTCTGGTTGGGGGCGAGGAATGAGCACTGTAAGGTTTGTTTCTGATGTAGCCGCCGCTGCTGTAGGGCTCTGGCCCGATTTGCTGGCGGGCCTTGGTCTCCATATTCCTCGTCATGGCAAGCATGGCCCCTGTCCTGCCTGTGGCGGCAAAGATCGCTTTCGACTCGATGACAAGGAAGGGCGAGGGACTTTCATCTGTAGCCAGTGCGGTGCTGGGGATGGTTTGGATCTGGTATGCCGGGTGATGAGTAAGAGCCCCATGGAGGCAGCAGAGTTGATAGCGCCTATGGTGGGGTTGGCTGCCGGTGGGCTAGATCCTGTCGAACGGGGGCGCATCCACCAGCAACAACAGGCCAAGGTCAAAGAGGAAACCCGAAAGCGGGAAGATGGCCACAGGAAAGCTGCTGCACGCGCCTGCCGCATCATGAATGCTCATTCGCGTGGCTGTGGTAGCGCCTACCTATCAAGGAAAGGTTTTGCGGAACACCAGAGCGCGATCAGCGGTACCAAAGAAACGATAAACGGTGAGGTGTTCCCTGTCGGTAGCGTGATTGTTCCCTTGCTCGATGGAGCAGGGAATCTGGTGAACGTGGAGCTAATTCGCAACGAAGATGGTTTGAAACACACCTTGGGGGGTGGCCGCAAGGCTGGTGTATATCATCGCATTGATGGTGGGGGGCTGGTGGCAGTGGTGGAAGGCTACGCCACCGGTCTATCAGTCCAGCAGGCGACAGGGGCAACAGTCTATTGCGCGATGAGTGCCAACAATCTGATGAACGTGGCTGAGATTGCTAGAAGTCAGAACCCAGACGCCGAAATCATCATCTGTGGTGATCACGATTTGGATAACGCAACAGGCCAGCGTAACGACTCCACTAAGCACCAGACTGAGCAAGCAGCACTGGCTGTGGGAGGGCGTGCAATATTTCCACCAGAGGCCGGGGATTGGAACGATTACCACCAAGCTCATGGGCTGAGCAAGACACAAGAGGCCATCATGAGCGCTAGCACCAGACTGGCGGTCAGCCAAAGTCAAAACGCCAGCCAGAAGGGAGAGGCATCCAGGAAGATCGAGGAACGGGAGCATGAGCCACCAGCCGCCATGATCGACAAAATGAGTGCTAGTCAGCGGGCTGCACTACTGGTCGAACGATTGGGGCAAGTTGCTATCAGCCTTGAGGCCGAGCGTGTCTATCGCTATGACGGTGGCCTATGGACACCATGGACAGATACAGAACTGCGCCGCGAAATGGCTGCCATCTTTACCGAGCATGGAGTTCCGTTCAGTGACAAAAGTATTGCCACCACAGTTTCCACTATGAAGCTGATGATCCCAACCATGGGCCAGCCAACCAAAGAGCTGATCGGCTTTGCTAATGGGGTTTATGACATGGCAACTCGCCAGTTTCGGCCACATTCGCCCAGCAATGGGCTGCTCACGCACAACGGCATCAACTATGCTCCGCCACTCGTTGATGAATGTCTCGAGCGGGATGCCCCCAACTTCACTAGGTGGTTATCTCACGCAGTCGATAACAACGCCGCCAAGATGGCTCGCATCAATGCCGCCTTATATATGGTGCTGGCAAACCGTTATGACTGGCAGCTATTCCTTGAGGTTACCGGTGAGGGGGGCAGCGGCAAGAGCATCTTTGCCAATGTGGCAATCCTGTTAGCTGGTGGAAAACGGAACACTGGCTCCGGCAACATGGCCTCACTGGACCACGCTAAAAGTCGCTACCAGTTTGTCGATAAACGGCTGATTGTGCTGCCTGACCAGCCCAAATACATCGGTGATGGCAGTGGCATCAAGGCCATTACCGGGGGCGATTTGGTCGAGATCGATGGGAAGTATGAGAAACAATTTGCCACTGTCATTCAGGCTGTTGTGCTGGCCACCAATAACGAGCCTATGGTCATTACTGAACGCAATGGGGGAATATCCCGACGTAGGGTGATCTTTACCTTTGACCGGGTTGTGGCCGAAGCGGATAAAGACCCGTTGCTTGGAGACAAGATTGCCGCCGAGTTGCCGGTGGTGATCCGATATCTGTTAGCCCAGTTCACCGAACCTGAGCATGCCCGTCACTTATTGCTGGAACAGCGTAACTCCGATGATGCCTTGATCATCAAACGAGCCACCGACCCCGTGATCGACCTTTGCGGGATGGTGCTCTTTCTGGATGAACCCAAGGGATTGATGATGGGGGGTAATCCGGAGATCAAGCGGGAACCCCGACGCTATCTCTATCATGCCTACCTTGCCTTCATGGAGTACCACGGTCTGGGGCGCCCGCTATCAGTTCAAGGTTTTAGCCGTGCGCTCAAGGCAGCAGCCAAAGAGTATGGCCGCCAATACTGCAGTCGGGTGATCAAGGGCAAATCGCAAACCAACATTATGTTGACCGAGGTAGCGGAGATGTTCTTACCCCAAGCGGTCTACGCCGATCAGTAATGACGGCATAGTGATGACAGAATGATGAGCTTGGCCGCTGTACCTGATGATACCTAGGACTTTCATCTACAAACCCTACCCTCCCTACCTAGCACAGCTGAAAGCCTTGCCAGGCAAGGGATATAAAGAGGTAGGGTGAGTATTCTCTAACCCTACCCAAACCCTACTGGTCATCTTTATCCCTACCGTCATGGCTGATTTGGCTTGGTTGCAAATCTAGGCTGCTCTGATTAACCAAACGGTGCCGGGGTAGGGTATGGGTAGGGTCTGAATGTTGAACCCTACACGCCTCAAGCCAGTCTTGGTAAGGCCTGCAACGGGGGTAGGCTGGGTAGGCACCAAAAGCGGTAAAACATTTCAGGGGATTAGCGGGCCAAGCCAATGATGATCCACCAAGCCCAACGTGAAGCAGAAGCGAATGATCGACGAAATTCTGAAGAGGTATGCCAAAGAGATAGCGAAAGAGGAAAAGCAGCGGCTAAAGGAGCAAAAACGAGCAGAGCGCCAACGCAAGCAATTAGAACGATTGTGCAAGCCAGCACCGGGAGTCGAAGACATTTTTCGGTATCGTAATGCCTGGGCTCGGAATGTCGGGCAGTCTAACCGTCGATTGATGGAACGAGCAGAGCGAGACCATGCCATAGCCAAACTGGGGCCGATTAATCACTTGGCTGCTCTTGTCGTTGCAATGGCGTGGCACCCGCACCATGCCTACATTCTGGTCGTCGCAACACACCCCGGCGTGACCTGTAAGACGCTGACCGACTTCTACAACCTGAGCCATTCAAATCACAGAGTGCTTTTCCGTCGCTTGAACACAGTGCTAAAGCAGTTGGGTTGGCGTTTTGCCTCATACCCTAGGGGCGCACCCAATGAGCCATGGGGTTGGGAGTTGGAGAAAATCCCGGGGTGATCACCCCCTAAGTGATCACTTTTTGTGTTACAGGCGATCATTATTGCCCTGTGTGGGTATCGGGTTGGCATAACCCAATAAGAATAAGGGCTACAGCCTTGCTTACGTTCCGAAATGCGGTAAAACGATCGCTTTTGATTGTACGGCTCTAGTGCAAAAACAGGATCGCTTACTCTCGGCAAATATCGTAGTAACTCACAGTAAAATATGGAGTTTTATTACAAGCGATCGTTTTGCATAACGATCCATTCTCTCTGCTATCGGCGATCCATTTTCTGGCTAGCCAGGATCGTTTCTTATGGTTAATTGCCCCCCTTCTTAGCCTGCAGGCCAGTCCCGGCAAGGGATTGCTGGTAGGGGGGCTCGCACACGCCTCTTCGACCGCCCCCGAAAAATGAAAAAACCTTTGTCCTGTTACGAGTGATCATTCGCATCGCGCCCTTGAGTTTCGCGGTATCGAAAGCGGAGGATTGATGGCGGTGAGGGAGCAAGGGAGGTATTAGTTCATCAAACTGCCTGGCTCACGAAAAGAGCATACCCCCTGTGGTAAACTGCCTGCATTTCCGTTTGGTCCTGAATATGCCTCGGCAGTTCCCCATGTTTTGAGAATCCCAATGACCACCAATATCTCTTCCCTGGCTAGCCTGATCTGGTCGGTTGCCGACCTGCTTCGCGGTGATTTCAAACAGTCCCAGTATGGCCGCATCATCCTGCCCTTTACCGTACTGCGTCGTCTTGAGTGTGTGCTGGCTCCTAGTAAGGCCCAGGTATTGGCGATGGTCGATACCACCAAAGCCATGCCAGAACTGGCCAAAGAGAAGCTGCTGCTCAATGCCAGCGGCCACGCCTTCTACAACAGCTCACCGCTGGAACTGGCCAAGCTGGGTGAAACCCATGTGGGTGATAACCTGGATGCCTACGTGCGTGCTTTCTCCAAGGATGCCCGGGAGATCTTCGAGCACTTCAACTTCGATGCCAGCATCAACCTGCTGGAAGATGCCGACCTGCTCTACAAGGTGGTTCGCTCCTTTGCCAACGTGGATCTCTCCCCGGAAGCGGTAGACAACTACCACATGGGTCTGGTGTTTGAAGAGCTGATCCGCCGTTTTGCGGAAAGCTCCAACGAGACAGCCGGTGAGCACTTTACCCCTCGCGATATCGTGCGGCTCACCACCTCCCTAGTGTTTGCCGGTGATGACGAGGCGCTCGGCAAGCCGGGCATTGTGCGTTCCATCTATGACCCCACTGCGGGGACTGGTGGCTTTCTCTCTTGCGGCATGGAGTATCTGCACGAACTGAATCCCGCCGCACGGCTGGCCACCTTCGGTCAGGAGCTCAACCCCGAGTCCTACGCCATCTGTAAGGCTGACATGCTGATCAAGGGGCAGGAGATCAGCAACATCAAGCTGGGCAATACCCTGTCTGATGACCAGTTGCCCTACAAGACCTTTGATTATTGTCTTTCCAACCCGCCATTCGGGGTGGACTGGAAAAAGGTTGAAAAGCAGGTGCGGGATGAAGCGACCAAGCTGGGCTTTAACGGCCGCTTTGGCCCAGGCTTGCCACGGGTATCTGACGGCTCCTTGTTATTTTTGATGCACCTCATCGCCAAGATGCAGCAACCCTCGGTCGAGTGTGCGGGCTCCAAGATCGGGATTATCCTCAACGGCTCACCGCTCTTTACTGGTGGGGCGGGCAGTGGCGAGAGCGAGATCCGCCGTTATATCCTCGAGCACGACCTGCTGGATGCGCTGGTGGCCCTGCCCACCGATATGTTCTACAACACCGGCATTGCCACCTATATCTGGGTACTCTCCAACCACAAACCGGCCGAGCGTAAGGGCAAGGTGCTGCTGATCAACGCCAGCGATATGCACAGCCCGATGCGTAAATCGTTGGGTTCCAAGCGCAAGCAGCTGAGCGATGAAGCGTTAAGCGAGATCGTCAGCCTCTACAGCCGCTACGAAGAGAGTACGATCGCCAAGATTTTTCCCACCACGGCCTTTGGCTATCGCCGCCTGACCATCGAGCGGCCGCTGAAACTGGCGTTCTATCCGCAGGATGCCGATCGTCTTGCCAGCCTCACTGCCGACAAGGGATGGGCCAAGCTCGATGGCACTTTGCAGTCTGCCATCGTGACTGCCTTGGGCCAGTTCCCAGAAGCCAAGTTGCTCTCCCGCGACAAGTTCAAAAAGCAGCTGACCAAGCTGCTGGGTGAGGTCAAGCTGCCTGCCCCGGCCTTTAAGCTGCTGGTGAACCATCTGGCTGAGCAGGACGATGCCGCCGAAGTGTGTAAAAGCAAAGGCGAGCCTGAAGCCAACCCGGATCTGCGGGATAACGAAAATGTGCCGCTGGGGGAAGACATTTACGAATATCTGCAACGTGAGGTGCTGCCCCATGTGCCGGATGCCTGGATCGACTCCAGCAAGACCGATCCGCTGGATGGCCAGATTGGCATCGTCGGTTACGAGATCCCCTTCAATCGCCACTTCTACCAGTACCAGCCGCCCCGTGATTTGGCGGCCATCGACGCCGATCTGGATGCAGTTGCCAAGGAGATTATGCAATTGCTGGCGGAGGTGCATTCATGAGCGAAACAGTCACAACGTCGCAGCAAGAGCTGGTGGGGAAATATAAGCCGTATCCTGAATATAAGGACTCTGGGATTTCGCGTTTAGGGAATATTCCAAGCCACTGGCAACCAAAAAAATTGAAGCGAATGGCATCTATCGAAAATGGTAGAGACTACAAGCATGTTGAGGCACCCGAAGGTTTTCCTGTAATCGGTTCTGGTGGGCAATTCACTTGGTCCAGTGAATATATTTACAATGGTGAGTCTGTTCTTTTGGGAAGGAAAGGCACGGTTGATAGACCATTATATATCAATGGTCCTTTTTGGACTGTTGACACGATGTTCTATACCAAGGTGTGCAATATAATTCCAGCGAAGTTCTTATATTATGCTGCATTGACTATCGAATTTGGACTCTATTCGACTAATACTGCGTTACCAAGCATGACCCAAGAGGATTTGGGTAATGTGCACTTTGGTTCTCCCTCCTATGAGGAAGCTGAGAACATCGCAGCTTTCCTCGACTACGAAACCGCCCGGATTGATCGGCTGATTGCCCAGCAGCAGCGGCTGATCGAACTGCTCAAAGAGAAGCGGCAAGCGTTGATCTCCCACGCAGTGCGAACGAGGCCAGGCGAAGGTCACATAAAACTCGCATACGCCATCAACCTGCTAACGGGTTACCCTTTTGCCAGCTCCGGTTTTAAGTCTGCAAAAGATACGCATATACCTCTTTTACGTGGGGCTAATGTTGGGGTCGATCAAATAAAATGGGATGATGTAGTGTACTGGGATAGTGAGGATTGCTCCCATTTAGATGATTATTACCTTGAGTGTGGTGATATTGTTTTTGGTATGGACCGCCCTTGGATTAGTAGCGGTGCTAGAGTCGCTGAAATTACACAACATGATACACCTTGTCTGCTGTTACAGCGGGTGGCTCGGATTCGAGCCAAGGCCAATCATTTCCAGACTTACATTAAGCTGTGTCTCTCTAGCAATGAATTCAGAAATTATGTTGAGGCTGACTTAACAGGTGTTAGTGTGCCACATATTAGCCCTGATCAAATCAAGGGTTTTTTAATTAGAAACCTTCCATATGACGAACAGGTGTCTGTAACAAAAGAAGTTTTACAAGCGCTTGAGAAATTGAACGCAGTCGAGAGAGCGGCATTCAATGCTATTGAGCTACTCCAAGAACGTCGTACCGCTCTTATCTCAGCGGCCGTCACCGGTAAGATCGATCTGCGGTACTGGACACGGCCAGCAGAAGAGGCGGCAGCATGAGTTTGCTTGCACAAATCAATGTGACCGATACTTTTGCTCCCGCCAGCAATGACGAGCAGTACCGCTGGCTGACCGAGTTGATTTTCGATAGCAAGGAGCTCGATAAGCTGGGGGGGATGGTCTCCGAGTTCAACCTGTTTGAAGCGATGGGGATGGTGCGTCAGGAGATCCGCCACTCCCATTTTCTCGGCACTCTCTTCAATCCCCGCGAGCCCCATGGCTTGGGCTCTCGCTTCTTTGAATCGCTGCTCTCAAGGTTGCTCTATGACTTGCCGGAGCGGCGTAGTGGCGAAGTCTCTCTGCTCGATATCGATCTCTGTGATTACGATGACCTGCAAGTATTTCGCGAGCAAGATCGTATCGATCTGCTGCTGGTGAGCGAGCAAAACCGTCAGGTCTTTGTTATCGAGAACAAGATTGATGCCGGTGAGCACGGCAATCAGCTGGAGCGTTATGAGCAGAGCATTGCTCGACGCTATCCGAAGCATCACAAGGTCTTTGTCTTCTTGACCCTGGATGGCAGCGAGGCCAGCCGCGATGGCTGGTTAAACCTGAGCTATGCCCAGGTAATTGAATGCCTGAGCGAACTGGTCACTGATTATGGCCACCAGATCCCGCCATCAGCCCGTATCGGCATTGAGCACTACATCACCCTATTCAAGCGATATTTTATGGAAGATACCGAGATTGCGGAGCTCTGCCGCCGCATTTACAAGAAGCATCAGAAAGCCCTCGATTTGATTTTTGAGCATACGTCCCAGCAAGGAAATCATAAGCAAGGGCAGCAGCAGTGGCTTGAAACACTACTTACCCAATATGTTAAGAAGCACCAATGGGTCGAGGATGTGAGTACGCCAACCTTTATCCGTTATGCTTATGTGCCTTGGGATACGGGTAAACCGGAGATGAGTAGCTCTACGTGGACCAAGAGCAAGCGGCCTTTGTTATTCCAGTTTGAGAACAAAGGGAACAGCATTTTCTTGAAATTGATTATTGGTGTCGGAGCTCTCCCTGAGCTACGGCAGCGGTTGTTCGATGCAGTGACCAACAGTGAACAGTGGAAAAATATCTATGGCCGTAAAATCACTTTGACTGGTGACTGGACCACGTTGTACAGCCGCAAGTTATTGAGCCTAAAAGAGTCAGATAGCGGGAACGAGGATGATTTCCGCTCTGAACTGAATCACCCTCTTGCCAGTTTTTTTGAGCAAGACTGGCCAGTGATCCGGGATGTGCTTTCCCCATTGTTGGTTGAGGAACATAAAGCTGCTGCAATGGAGGGGTGATGCTGATCCGAATACTCAAAAGATTGTTGCTATGGTGTGGTGATGATTCATATCAGCGTCAGACTGCTCGGATAAAAGAGGCCGATGTATTAAATGATGCACTTTTAAAAAAAGCAGCTGGCCTAGTAGAAGAGCGGGATATCAAGTCTGCGGCATTGGATCATGCAGAACTTCGCATTAAACGTTTATTAACAGAACTTAGTGAAATGGATGAGGCAGCTCAGAAACAGGAATCCATTATTCGTAGTATGGGCAGCAAGCAAAGAGACCTAGAAGATCAAGTCTATGAGCTCGAAAGGCGAGGCTCTCGTTATAGAGCGTTGAACGGAAAATCAACAACCACAGAGCAAAAGATTGCAATCTCTTCTGTGGCGATAGGGCCTGTTTTTCCCCCTTCCACTAATGATAGCTATAGCCGGAATGCATGTCGGCGGTGCGGGTATTTTCAACCATATTGCAGATGTTCCTAACATTTATTCTAACCAGTATGTAGAAGAGTATTTATGGATAGCAAAGCACGGGAAAAGGCGTTTCAAGACCATATCATCGCGCAGCTGGCCGCTTCGGGTTGGCTGGTGGGTGAGTCGTCTCACTATGATAAAGATCGAGCTCTCTACCCAGAAGACTTGATCGCCTTTGTGCAAGAGAGCCAGCCTGAGGGATGGCAGAAATACTGCAAGACCTACGGCGAGCAGCCGGAACGCCACCTGCTGGATGGTGCGGTGCGTCAGTTGAAACGCAGTGAAGGGGGAACCCTGTGGTTGCTGCGTAATCAGATTGAAGATCGCGGCCATCGGCTCAAGGTGGCCAGCTTCAAGCCGGATCATGACTTGAATCCCGAGTTGCTGGCTCGTTATCAGGCCAACCGGCTGCGGGTTGTGCCCGAGTTGGTCTATAGTCCCCATGGCTATGATGGCCGTATCGATCTGACCCTCTTTTTGAATGGCATCCCGGTGGCAACACTGGAGCTCAAATCTTGCTTCAAGCAGTCGCTGGAGAATGCCAAAAAGCAGTATCGGGAAGATCGCTTGCCCAAGACCAACGGGCGTGATGAGCCACTGCTGAGTTTTCGCCGCGGGGCGCTGGTGCACTTTGCAGTGAATCAGTTCGAGGTGGCGATGACCACCAAGTTGGCGGGCGACTCGACTTTCTTCCTGCCATTCAATCAGGGCACCCGTGAGGGTGGGGCGGGCAATGATCAGCCCTTGCCAGTGAATGGTGAAGAGGGCATTGCCACTGGGTATCTGTGGCAAGAGATCCTGCAGCCGGATAACTTCCTGCGGATACTGAGCCGCTATCTGCACCTTGAGGTCAAGGTGGAAGAGGATGAGCTGGGGCGGCAGAACAAGAAAGAGACGATGATCTTCCCTCGCTATCACCAGTGGAAAGTGGTTCAGAATCTGTTGGCCACGGTGGGGCAAGAGGGGGCTGGTCAGAAGTACCTGATCCAGCACTCGGCAGGGTCTGGCAAATCCAACTCGATTGCCTGGCTGACTCATCAGCTGGCCTCGCTCTACCTGGATAAAGGGGAGAAGCTGTTCAATTCGGTGATCGTGATTACCGATAGAACGGTGCTCGATAGCCAGTTGCAAGAGACCATTGCCCAGTTTGACCATGCTGATGGGGTAGTGAGCCGCATCAACCGTGAAGAGGGAGATGGCTCCAAGTCAGCACAGCTTACCGATGCACTGGCCAGTGGCACGCCCATCATCATCGTCACCATTCAAACTTTCCCTCATGTGCTCAAGGCCATTCAGGAATCGACCACGCTGAAAGGCTCTCGCTTTGCGGTGGTTGCCGATGAGGCGCATTCAAGCCAGACCGGCAGCACGGCGCGTCAGTTGCGTGAGGTATTGATGGCCGAGCAGCTGGATGGGGAAGAGGAGCTCAGTGGCGAAGATGTGATGAACATGACGCTGGCCGCTCGCGGTGGCAGTCAGAACATTAGCTACTTCGCCTTTACGGCAACCCCGAAGGGTAAAACGCTGGAGCTGTTTGGCCGCCCAGCGAACCCAATGATGCCGCTTGGCCCGGATAACAAGCCCAAGCCATTTCATGTTTACTCCATGCGTCAGGCGATCGAGGAGGGTTTTATCCTCGACGTGCTGAAGAACTACACCAACTATTCGCTTGCCTACAAACTTGCCATGAAGGCAGAGGAGGCGGATAAGGAAGTGGATGCCAAGAAGGCTCGCATCAGGCTATCCAAGTGGGTGCGGCTACACCCGCACAATATCGGTCAGAAAGTGGCGATCATCGTTGAGCATTTTCGCACCAACGTGGCCAATCTCCTGGGAGGGCAGGCCAAGGCGATGGTTGTGACTTCGAGTCGGCTGGAGGCGGTTCGTTACAAGCTGGCTTTCGACAAGTATGTAACAGAGCAAGGCTATGGTGCTATTCGTGCCATGGTGGCGTTCTCTGGCGACATCGAAGAGGAAGGGCAGAGCTTTAACGAGCGGAACATGAACCCCGAGCTTAATGGGCGGGACATGCGTAAGGCATTCGATACCCAGGACTATCAGGTGATGCTGGTGGCCAACAAGTTTCAGACCGGTTTCGATCAGCCCAAGCTGTGTGCCATGTATGTGGACAAGAAGCTGACAGGAGTGGATTGCATCCAGACCCTTTCTCGCCTCAACCGCACCTATCCCGGCAAGGAGAGCACCTTTGTGCTCGATTTCGTGAATGATCCGCAGGATGTGCTGGAGGAGTTCCAAAAATATTTTGAGACAGCCACCCTCGATACCGTCTCCGATCCCAATCTGGTCTATGACCTGTTCCACAAGCTGAAAGCGACGGGCATCTTTACTTGGAGCGAGGTGGAGGCGTTTAGCGATGCCTATTTCGATCCCAAGCGTGGGGCCGAAGCCTTGCCTGGTTATATCAAACCGGCAGTCGAGCGGTTCACCAAGCGTTACAAGCTGGCCAGTGAAGCTGTGCGGGAGTGTCGCCAGATGCTCAAACGCATCGAGCGTGAAGGCGGGTCTGCGACTGACAAGGTAAATGCCGAACGGCGGGTCAAAGAAGCGACCGAAGCCCGGGGCGAGCTGGATCTCTTCAAGAAAGATCTCAACAGCTATGTGCGGTTCTATGAGTTTGTCTCCCAGATCACCGCCTTTGATGACGAATCATTGGAGCGGCTCTGCGTGTTCGCCCGCCACCTGCTGCCGATGCTGCGTCAGGAGGTACTGGAGGAGGACGAGATTGATCTCTCCCAGGTGTTGCTGAGCCATTACAACCTCAAGGCCAAGCGAACTCAGGATCTCAAGCTCAAAGCTGATGCAAGCGGCAATGGCTTGCAGGGCATTTCGGCGCTTGGCAGTGCTAAAGCAAAAGAGGAGAAGAAAGACTTCCTCTCTCACATCCTGGAGCAGTTGAACGATCTGTTTGGTACAGAGGTGACTGATGGGGACAAGCTGGATTGGCTGCAGGGGATGGCCAGCAAGATTGCGGAAAACCAGCCCTTGATGGATCAGGTGCGAAATAACCCCCGCGACGCCATCATGCTGGGTGACTATCCCAAGGCGGTTGATGCGGCCGTGATCGAGCGGATGGATATCCAGAACGGCATGTCGCTGGACTACCTCTCTCGGCCCGAGGCGGCCAATATCATCCAGGGTTTGATCTTGGACCTGCTGTTCAAGGGGTTCGGTAAGCCATTGCAAGGGAAGCTATGAGCAGTGTGAACTGGAATGATCTGTTGGCCCACCTCAAGGTGGTGGTGCCAGCAGGCAGCGTGACCAGCTATAAGGCGCTTTCGCGGCATTTTTATGGTCATGACAATGGTACTCAAGCTATTGCCTCCATGCTCAAGGCGGCCGTGGCAGCAGATGCTCACCATGCTACTTGGACCAACCGAGTGGTAGGGGCTGATGGAAGCGTCGTTGATGTAAACGGACAGGCGGATCAGCTGAAGGAAGAAGGTTGGCTGTTGCCACTCAAAGAGGTGAGAGTGTGAAGGGAAAGGGACAAGATGGCTTTTGCCTACCAAACCGAATCCATGATATCGGTTCGTTAGTGGTTCAGACCAAGGAATGGAGCTCTAAACCCTCGGTTGAAGATCTCTGGATGGCCTATCTTCTCGCTCGCGTTCCTGCAGAACGAACGAATGATGAAATTCAGGCTCTCCAGTCATGGTTCTATCAAGAGGTTGAGGTGCAGGGGCATGAGCTCCTGCTCATGTAGCCCTTGTTCGACTCGTAAATATGGTAGTGGCAAGAGTGCTTCGCTATCTGCAGTTGTGATGAGGATTAAATTGACTGCAGAGGCGTTATGCTTACAGAATTTGGTAGTCTGAGCTGACAATAATGAAGAAGAACACAGGGACCTTAGTAAGGTCCTTGTACGAAAATCGATGACTTACTTGTGTTATCGCATAGAGGCTATAGATTTGTTTGTGTCGTTAGATATGACAGGATGTTGTTTGGTGTTGTTATAACACTGGTACGGCATAGATGAGATGTACATTTTATGCTTATTTTTTGATATTAAATGGAGTTTAAATATGGGAAAAATATCGTTTGTTATTGGTGATCGGCTTGAGGCTGAGTTCTATTCAGCGCTTGAGATATTGGGTGTTAAATCAGAGGATTTTTTTCTTAAGGCTATTGAGGAGGTCATCAGTGAAAGCTCTCTCATTAATACCCATCCTTTTGACAATCGTTGTGTTGACGATATAAGTGTAAACAACATCCTTAACAAGGAAATCGCCTCTATTTTGCTGTTTGATAACTCAGAGTGGGATAAGGTGGTTGAAGTTAAAAGAGATACTGAAGTTTTGTGTGACTTAATAAAGCCAAAGGACAAGCCCACAATGAGAACGGATGATATATCGATAGCGCAGGTTTTTTCTGATGTGCTAACATCTAAAAAAGGAATGGTTAAATTAGTTAGAAGTAATGGCGAGGACTTTATTTTTAGCGCTAAAAATGTGAGTAATGTATTGAGGTGTGAAAAAGGATATCGACATAATGATATATACGAGGTTATAAATTTTTTAAAGGAAACAAATTCTCACTCAAAGCCTGAATATGCAGTTGTTGTTCTTGGTGGAAGGTACAAGGGGCAGGGCAACATACTTGTGCGCCAAGATTATGACTATGTTTATAAAAAGATTGAAGAAGCAAAACACATTGCAATATGTATTGACGAAAAAGACACTGGTGTTTTTTTTTGAATCTTGATGCTATTTGATTATGGTTATTTTGTTGCTTA
>OLFS01001024.1_pt1 | contig 23890 bp, 16 predicted proteins | sample 1605491 | NCBI WGS metagenome assembly OLFS01 (sample SAMEA3888921, study PRJEB22519) | human gut metagenome | biome: human gut; feature: human-associated habitat; material: faeces | place: Denmark | collected 2011 | reverse complement strand
GCGGAATGGGCGACTGGATGCATATCAACTCGATGTCGGCGCTGGGGCCGAATAAATGGTATGACGCCGGCGATGCGCGCTTCCATCCCGACAACATTATCTGGGACGCCCGCGAATCCAATATTATCGCCATTATCGATAAGCAGAGCGGCAAAATTGTCTGGCAGCTCGGCCCGGACTACAGCAAACCGGAGCTGAAGCACATCGGCTCGATCATCGGCCAGCATCATGCGCATATGATCCCGCAGGGGCTGCCGGGGGCGGGCAATATCCTGATTTTCGACAACGGAGGTTGGGCCGGATACGGTGCGCCTAACCCGGCATCGGCGGATGGGGTGAAAAACGCCTGGCGCGATTATTCTCGGATCCTTGAGATCAACCCGCTGACCCTCGATATTGAGTGGCGCTACTCGCCTTATGAAGCGGACCTGCCGCAACCGACTGATTCATACCGCTTCTACAGTCCGTATATCAGCAATATGCAGCGCCTGGAAAATGGCAATACGTTGATTAACGAAGGTTCGAACGGCCGCATTTTTGAAGTGACCCGCGATCACGACATTGTCTGGGAATACATTTCGCCGTTCTGGGGTAAGACGCTGAATAATAATATGGTTTACCGCGCCTACCGCATTCCTTACGCGTGGATCCCGCAGCTTGCGCAACCGCAGGAGACGCCGATTGCGGCAGTTGATGTCCGCACTCTGCGTCAGCCGGGCGCGGCGGCGGCGGGCCCGGCGCAGAGCGTGGTGCGCGTGGCGGGCGTACAGCCGTACAGTAAAAGCGCCGATGCGCTGTGCGTCGCAACCGATAACGATACTCTGCGCCGCAGTCCGAAGCTGTTCCGCGTTGCGGAAAGCGCATTCCGGCCGATAAGCGCGGCGAGTGAACTGGAGGGTGAACGACCCATGCTGCTGTTCGTTGGCGCGGAGCGCTGTGTGCACTGCCGTAAACTCTGGCAGCTACTGGCCCATGAAAAACTCAGCCAGCGGATTGCTCAGTTTGAAACGCGCTATCTGGATGCCGACCTGCATCAGGAACTGGCCAGCGACCTCGGCGTACGCGGCCTGCCGACGCTGCTGTTGATAACATCGGGGCAGCCGATATCGCGCGCACCGACGCAATACTCAGTGGCAAGTCTGCTCAACTGGTTGAACAGTGTCAGTCTGTGATGCTGCCCGGGTAAGAGGATAACTGTGGCGCTGCGGCTTGCAGCGCCAGTTTCTCCCTCTCTCCCTCTCTGGCTACAGCAGAAAGCGCACTTTTCTGGCAGTATAGCCGACTGATACCAGGTCCAACCCTCTGAAAGCGAAGCATCAGAAGATCTCCTCTGCTGGGTTTTTGTCATGATGCTCAACGTATTCGGCAATCATGCCATCCGGATGCCGAACCAGCATGTTCCAGCCGGTGGGCACGGCCTTCACCGGATTGATAATCGTTGCTCCGGTGGAAGGCAGATGTTTCTCCCAGGCGGTAATGTCGTTGACCAGGAAAGTGGCCTCGGTGGCGCGAAAAGGCGCCAGGCTTTGCTCGGTTCCGCCGATTAAAAGCACAGAACCTACCTGCGCCAGTTTGAGATCGTATTCGGGATAGTCGAAACGCAACCTGGCCGTCTGCGCGATTAGGTTTTCATAAAACGAAACGGTCTCTTCAAAGCGGGTAATCAGCACGCATCGACGGACCAGGATATTGAGGACTTTCATTACGCCTCCTTCGCCATTGACTGAGAGTTAGCGTAGCAGCCCTGAGGTGGAAAGGAATGCTTAAGCGTTTTGGAGGTATTTCAACAACAGGCGTGGGTAGGCGAAGAAAAAGGGTTTGCGTAGCAGGGAAATATGCGTTTTTTAACTCGTTACGAAGCGGTGCTGTATTATAACTTTATGATCACATAGGTAAGTCGCAAAATTGATACTGATATCAGATCATTTCCGCCTCGCCTAACAATTTGCATGGTTCGGAATTAAGCGAAAGCTCTGAGTTCAGACCCCTCCACCAACCGCTACCGGTGGTCTGCTGCCTGCAGGCAACCTCAGCTACATTCGCAATGTATCAATGACCGCTCTCAGCGCGGGCGACACATTGCGGTGCGGGTAATAGAGAAATGAACCTTCCAGACGCTGGCTATAACGCTGGAGCACCCGGATAAGTGTGCCCTGGGCTAGATCGTCGGTAATCAGCTCTTCCGGGACATAGGCCAGCCCCAGACCGAGCCTCGCCGCTTTGGCCTCCATATAGCTATCGGCGAAAGCCCACTGTCCCTGAGGCGGGTGGGTGATTTTTTTGCCATCCACATTAAGTTCCCAGGCGTAAAGGCTGCCGTCGCCGAACTGATAAGCGATGCAGGGGTGGGCGACTAAATCGGCGGGCGTTTGTGGAAAGCCGTAGCGGCGAAAATGTTCCGGGGTACCGACAACAGCCATCTCCATATCGGGCGAAATGCGTACCGCAATCATACCACTCCCGACTTCCGGGCCCAGACGCACGCCCGCATCGAATCGCTCCGCAATAATATCGACAAACCGGCTTTCGCTGATCAGTTCCAGTCTGATATCGGGATAGCGGTGTTTAAATACTGCCAGCTTCGGCAGCAGGACTTTATCAATGGCATGCTGGCTGGCATTGATGCGTACCGTACCGGAGGGCGTTTGACGATAGTGGGCCAGCGTGGCGAGTCCCATATCTAAGGCGTCGAAACCGGATTCGACATTGTGATAGAGCTGCTCACCCGCCTGAGTGAGCGACAACCGGCGGGTGGTGCGCACCAGAAGCTGAACGCCCAGCCGCTCTTCGAGTTCGCGAACCGCACGGCTTACCCCGGACTGCGCCAGGCCAAGTCGTTGCGCTGCGGCGGTAAAACTGCCTTCCCGCACCACCTGCATAAACAGATAAAGGTCATTATAGTTTTCCCGTTTCGCCATTCTCCTGCCTCGTCATCCACATGCCATTTAGAACAATATGGTATTAATTTTAGCATTTTTTACCTACTAATCAGAACCATTACTGCTGGCTACACTAAGCGCACGACAATAAAGCAAAGCTGCATTGTCTACTGGAGACTTGCATTGATCACGTTTATTTAGGGGAATTTTGATGACGGTTTTCACCAAAAAACTGACAGCCGCGATACCCGCCATGCTGCTTTGCGCCTCATTAACTGGAGTGACAACGATGAGCTATGCTGAGACAATTAACCCGAATGCGCCTGTTTCACTGATTGAAAAATGGGATAAAACGTTTGCTGAGAGTGTGAAAGTGGATCACCGTAAGGTGACCTTCCAGAACCGCTACGGGATAACCTTAGTTGGCGATCTCTACCTGCCGAAGGATCGCGGTGAACGCAAACTGGCAGCTATTGCCGTGAGCGGTCCCTTCGGCGCGGTAAAAGAGCAGTCCAGCGGCCTGTATGCCCAGACGCTGGCCGAACAGGGGTTTGTCACCCTGGCGTTTGACCCATCCTATACGGGCGAAAGCGGTGGCTACCCACGCAACGTGGCCTCACCGGATATCAATACCGAGGATTTCAGTGCCGCGGTGGACTTTCTGGGCCTGCAAAAAGAGGTGGATCGCAACCGTATCGGTTTGCTCGGCATTTGCGGCTGGGGCGGTATGGCCCTAAACGACGCGGCGATGGACACCCGCGTCAAAGCGGTGGCGACCAGCGTCATGTATGACATGAGCCGCGCGATGGGGCATGGGGTAGGCGATGGCAAAGACCGCTACACGACAGCCGACCGCCGAGCGGTACTGCAGTACTTGAACGCGCAGCGCTGGAAGGATGCGGCAAACGGCACTTCCGCCCCCGGTGGGCATGACATATATGTTGATGATAAAGGCAACGTCAGCGCTGCCGATCGTATTTTGCCGGAAACCTTGCCCGCCAACCCCAATCCGGTCCTGAAAGAGTTCTTCGATTATTACCGTATGCCGCGAGGTTTCCATGCGCGTTCGGTTAATTCAACCGGGGCTTGGAATGCGACGATGCCGCTGTCGTTTATGAATATGCCGCTGCTGAGTTACGCCAGCGAAGTGACTATTCCGACGCTTATTGTGACCGGCGAACAAGCCCATTCACGCTATTTTGCCGAAGATGCCTTTAAGGCGATCGGCAGTAAAGAGAAAGCGCTGGTGATTGTCCCTGGCGCAAACCACGTCGATCTCTATGACAACGTCGCGGGCAAAATTCCCTTTGCTACATTCACTCAATTTTTCAAAACCAACCTGCAATAGCTCTCCTGTGCCGGAGACATCCCCAAAGCCGCCTGCAGGCGGCTTTGTTTTGTCGGAGATAAATAATGTCTGGATTACATAACACCCGCGCATACTGGAGCGGCGTCCTGGCGATGACGCTCTGCGTATTTGTGCTCATTGCCTCAGAGTTTATGCCGGTCAGTCTGTTGACACCCATCGCGGGTGATTTACACATTACCGAGGGATTAGCAGGCCAGGGGATCGCGCTTTCTGGCGCACTGGCGGTATTGACCAGCCTGACGATTTCCCGTCTTACCGGGTCGCTGGACCGTAAATGGCTGTTGCTGGGGCTCACGGCGTTGATGGCGGCCTCAGGATTGATGATTGCCCTGGCGTCCAGTTTCCCGGTTTATATGCTGGGCAGAGCGCTCATCGGGATCGTCATCGGCGGCTTCTGGTCGATGTCGGCGGCAACGGCCATTCGGCTGGTGCCGCAACGCCAGGTCCCCCGCGCACTGGCCATCTTTAACGGCGGTAACGCGCTGGCCACCGTTGTGGCAGCGCCGCTGGGCAGCTACCTGGGGGCCACCGTCGGCTGGCGCGGTGCCTTTTTATGTCTTGTTCCGCTGGCGATGGTAGCCTTCATCTGGCAATGCGTTAGCCTGCCGTCGATGAAAAGCCAGCGCGCACCACAGCGGCAGGGAACCGTGCTGCGTCTGCTCCGCCGCTCGACGGTATCCCTTGGATTGCTGGCCTGCGGGCTGTTCTTTATGGGGCAGTTTACCTTATTTACCTATGTGCGACCGTTTCTGGAGACGGTGACCCGGGTCAGTTCTTCTGGTCTGCCCCTGATATTACTGGCGATTGGCGTCGCTGGTTTTGTCGGCACGCTGCTCATTTCGACCGTTCTGCACGCCCGGTTTTATCTGACGCTGGTGGCTATCCCTTTGATTATGGCTGCGATTGTCGGAGCGCTTTTGCTGGCCGGGCACCATACCGGTGCTGTCACCGTACTGTTAAGCCTGTGGGGCCTGCTGGCGACGGCGGCGCCCACCGGCTGGTGGACATGGATTGCGCGGACGCTGCCCGAAGATGCGGAGGCGGGCGGTGGTCTTATGGTTGCTGTGATCCAGCTATCGATTGCCCTCGGGTCAACGGCAGGCGGCCTGGTGTTTGATAGTCTGGGATGGCACAGCACGTTTGCACTGAGCGGTCTGTTATTGCTGGGCGCGGCAGGGGGGACTTTTCTGCTCTCTGTCAAAATCAGATCATCTCAGCGCACTGCGATTAATGAATTGAATGCATAAGTCAAATCAGGAATGACAGGCTAATCGTGACCGCGTTCTTGTCTTACCATGATGTTTTAACAAGAGGGGAGCTTTACCGTGGAATATTCTGTATTAAGTAACAACCTTAAAATGCCGATGCTGGGTTTTGGCGTTTTTAAGGTGACCGATAAAGCAGAGTGCAAGCAGTCAGTGCTGAACGCCATTCGTACCGGCTACCGCCTTATCGATACCGCTGCCGTCTACGATAATGAAGATGCGGTGGGTGAAGCCGTTCGCGAAGCCATCGCCGAAGGTCTGTGTACCCGTGAGGCGCTGTTTATAACCTCCAAACTGTGGGTCCAGGACATGGCCAACACCGGGATGGCGAAAGCCGGGATTGCCGCGTCCTTAAAAAAATCCGGGCTGGAATATTTCGATCTCTATCTGTTGCATCAGGCGATGGGCGATTATTTCAGCTCCTGGCGCGCGCTGGAAGACGCGTATGAAGCCGGGAAGCTGAAAGCGATTGGCGTCTCCAATTTCTACCCCCATGTGTTAGCTAACTTCTGCGAAACCGTCAGAATCAGGCCGATGGTGAACCAGGTTGAACTGCATCCTTATTTCGCGCAGCCTGCGGCGCTGGAAACCATGAAGCATTATCACGTTCAGCCGGAAGCGTGGGCGCCGTTAGGCGGTGGCAGACATAATCCGTATCAAGAGGCGATGCTGCAGGGGATTGCCGATGCCCATCAAAAAACCATTGCGCAGGTTATCCTGCGCTGGAACGTGCAGCGTGGCGTCACGGTGATCCCTAAATCCACCCGCCAGGAGCGTATTGAAGAGAACTTTGCCATCTGGGATTTCTCGCTCACCACGAGCGAAATGGCGCAGATCGGCGCCCTGGATTTAGGCTATGTCGGCGAAGCGGTAAAACACTTTAATCCTGAATTCGTTCGCGGCTGTCTGGGGGTGAAAATCCACGACTGACCGCGGCACCGATTGGCTCCATCTTCATCTCCCCGCCTGCGCCGCGGCGACGGGCTCGGTATGCTGATTAGCGCCCACGCGTTTGCCGCGACGGTTGTCAATGCGGTAGTCGATCGTCACGGGCTGCGGGCCGGCGGGGGTGACGGTCAACTCCCTGACCATTTGGCCAGCGTCGGGCGGCAGGGTCAGCGAGGTTTCTCCCTGAGCGAGCATCTGGCCATTTTGCCTGACCTGCCAGGTCAGGCGGCAATTCTCGCAGGCTGCCCAGGTATCGTTAATCGCCCACAGGCGCACCGTCGCCGGGCTTCCCTGACGCCAGCTGGCGGTCACCGGCTCGATGGACGGCAGGATCGGCTGATAGGCGCGCTGCAGGGCATAGTAACCGGCCTTCGGCTGGCGCAGATAATCCACCACCCCCCAGTTGATGGAGGGCCATGTCTCGACAAACATAAAGTGGAACAGGGCGGTCACCGGCTGATAACGCTGGCGGCGATAGCTCTCCGCCGCCAGCGCCACCAGTCTGGCCTGATATGCCTGGGTGTTTTCAATCATCTCCTGAATATTGTTGCCTCGTGGAATACCGGCAAATTTAAAGGTCTGGAAAGGCTGAAAATTATGGTACTTCCATCGCACCCAGCCGGGGTCGTCAGCGGCGGTCGTTTTCGGCCACAGCAGATGAGCCGGGATAATGGTCTTCAGGGTGGAGAGCCGGGGCAGCGCCTGGGCGCCAAACTCGGTAATAATTCCGGTTTTCGCCGGGGCGAGCAGGTCGCGCAGGGTGCCGAAATACCAGCCTGCCCAGTAGTGCTCTTCGACAGCGGAAAAGCGATGCACGATGCGGGAGGTATCTTCCGCCAGCGCATCGCCCACCCGCTGCGTCAAGGTTTGATTTAAGGTTTTACGCCAGTCGGGGAAGCGTTTTTCCATCCACGGCGAGTTCCACGGCGGCTCGTTGTGGCCGCCCCAGACAATAATCGCCGGCGAATTACCGAACTGGTCCATCATCGCCCGGGTCTGGCGCACAGCGTTCTCGGCGAAGGCGGCGCTGTCATCGTAACCCCATTGCAGGGGGACATCCTGCCAGATCATCAGTCCCATCTCATCGGCCACCTCATACAGCGCGCGGCCCGCCACGTGGCCGTGAACGCGGATGGCGTTGGCGTTCATCGCCGTGACAAGCCTGAAATCCCGACGGTACTTTTTCCGCGTCATGGTGCTTAGCCATGGGGAGCCAATATAGTTGCTGCCCTTAATGAACAGCCGTCTGTCGTTGATGCGCCAGCCCTGATTATCCGCCAGCGCTTCCACCTTACGTAATCCGGTGCGGGTGACGGCGGTATCCATCATCCCCCGGTTATCCGTTAGGGTGGCGCGCACCCGGTAGAGGTTCGGCTTGCCTGCGCCCACGGGCCACCAGAGCTTCGCGGACGGCATGGGCAGCGAGACGTGCAGGACGCCTGCGGTTTTCTCCAGAGTGACCGCGAAGGCCTGGTGAAAACGTGGGCCGGAAAAATTGTCCGGGGTAGCCGTCAGGCGTAGCGTGACGGGGCCGGGCGTCACAGCCCGATAGCGGATTTCGGCACGCAGCATGGGCTGCTCCAGCCCCTGTTGCCAGTCCGGGCGCAGGATCACCTCGTCGATGGTGACGCCGCGGCTCAGATGGAGCTTCACTGGCGCCCAGATCCCCCCGGAGTTGGCATCCTGCCCCTGAACCGACCAGGCGCCGCCCGGGCGGGTGTCGTGCTGATTCAGGATCCCTTTCATCAGCGTTTTGTGCAGCGGCCAGATCTTTTGCGGGTCTTCATAGGGGCTGTCGACCCGCACGGCGAGCTGATTATGGCGGCGTACGGCCCCGCTGATGTCCACCGGGAAGCGCTGAAAATAGCCCTCGTGTCGGGCCAGCGTCTTGCCGTTGAGCGCCACCTCGGCAAAGTAATCGACGCCGTCAAACACCAGGGTAGCCATGGCATCCGGCGACAGGCCATGCAGGGTAAACTGATGGCGATACCACAGGGCGCCCTGATGATCGTATCCGGCGCTGTACCAGTTTGCCGGTACCCGCAGCGTGCGCCAGTCGCCGTCCGAAGCCTGCGCGCCGGCGAAGGCGCTGTCGTTGGCGTCATGCACCCGCCATTGTCCGGCCAGTGACCAGGTCACCGGCGCAGAACCGGCGTGCGCCAGCGGCAGGCAAATGACCAGCAGCAGAAGACGTCTAGCGATCATGGGGAACCTCCTGCGTTCTGCGGCGCAGCCACAGGTGGCAGCCCGCGATCGCCTCGGTCAGCGCGTCGCGCAGGTCGCCCGGCACGCTTTGGTCTGGCGAGGCCGCCTGGCTCTCCAGCCGCTGGAGCACACTGGCAAGGTATTGAAAACCAAGGGTGGCCGCCTCGCCGCGCAGCTTGTGGGCGGCGCGGCGCCATGTCTCCCGGTCATTGGCGTCAATGGCGTGGTTGAGGGCGGCGGCCGCAGCATTAAGTCCTGCAGCGAAGAGTCCCAGCAACTCCTCGACAAGCTCAGGATCGTCGGCGCACTGTTTCAGCAGGCGGGCTTCGTCCGGCAGGCCTTCCTCTTCCTCCGGCGCGCTATCTTCCGCCGCGCCGACGCGGGCGATGGCTTCCCGTAGCGCCTCCTGGCTCACCGGCTTGGCGATATAGCCGTCAAAACCCATCGCCAGACAGCGTTCTCTATCGCCCTGCATAGCGTGGGCGGTCATGGCAATCGCGGGCTGATGTTGCCTGCCCAGCGCCTGGGTCTCTTCCCGCAGCAGGCGGATGGCGGTTTCACCGTCCATCTCCGGCATTTGCAGATCGATCAGCAGAAGATCCCAGCAGGCTGCGCGCCAGCGCTCCAGCGCTTCCCGACCGTTGTTCACTACCTCGCAGCGGTGACCCAACTGCTCCAGCAGCCGTCTGGCGACCTTCTGGTTTACCAGGTTGTCCTCGGCGAGCAGGATATTTAGCCCGGTCTGGTCCCTGACCGGTTGCGCAACGGGGGCAGGCGTTGTCGTCACCACCGGCGTGGGCACCAGAATGCCGGCGATAACCTGATGCAGTTCGCGCTGTGCCACCGGTTTATGCAGATAGTGGGCAATGCCGATGCGCTTAAGCATATTGGCGTCAAAATGACGGCTCATGGAGCTGAGCATAACAATCTGGCTTTGCCGGGCTTCAGGCAAAGCGGAGAGCTCCAGCGCCAGGGATACGCCGTCCATATCCGGCATCTGCGCGTCGAGCAGGATCAGCGGCCAGGGCGGCCCTTCGGCGGCCCGGCGTAGCGCCTCGCCGGCGTTGTCCACGCAGCTTGGCATCAGCCCCATCTGGCGAAGCATGGTGTCGAGCAGGCGCAGGTTGGTGCTGTTGTCGTCAACCACCAGCACCCGCTGGTTGTTGAAGCGGCTCAGCGGAGCGCTACCGGAGGCCGCGGCGTGCAGGCCTTCCAGCGGCAGGGTGAAGGCAAATTCGCTGCCCGCTCCAGGCTGGCTCTCCACCATCAGCTCGCCGCCCATCAGGCTGACCAGGCGGGCCGAAATGGTTAACCCCAGCCCGGTGCCGCCGTAGCGGCGGGTGGTAGAGCTATCGGCCTGGCTGAAGGCCTCGAAGATCGCCTTTTGCTTCTCCGGGGCGATGCCGATGCCGGTATCGCGTATGCGAAAGCGCCAGCGGCTTTCGTCGTCGGCCGGCGCAATCGCCAGCAGAACCTCCCCCTGATGTGTGAACTTCAGCGCATTACCCAACAGGTTAGTCAGGATTTGCCGCAGCCGGGGGCCATCGACGATCAGCACCTCCGGTACCGCAGGTGAGATGTCCACCAGCAGCTCAATGCCCTTTTCGCTGGCGGCAGGCATATGCGGGCGGATCAGCGACTGGATAAAGGGGCGGATCTCCAGCGGCTCTTCGTCCACCTGCATCTTGCCCGACTCAATGCGTGAGAAATCAAGAATGTCGTTAATAATGTGCAGCAGCGACTGGGCTGAGCTCATCACCAGCGAAAGGTACTCCCGCTGCTCCGCGGTCAGCGGCGTATCGAGGCAGAGCTGCGTCATGCCGAGAATGCCGTTCATCGGGGTGCGGATTTCGTGGCTCATATTGGCGAGGAAGGCGCTTTTCGCTTCGTTCGCCTCGCGGGCCTCCTTCGCCGCCTCAATGGCCAGCAGCTCTGCGGCTTTGCGCCGGGTAATATCCTGCAAGGTGCCGATCACCCGCTCTGCCTGCTGCTGCATGTTGAGGGTGACGATCTGCCCGGAGAGCAGCATCCAGCGCCAGCCCTGCGTCGGGTGCTGGACACGAAGTTCACATTCAAAAACCGGCATATGCTCGTTTTGCGAGGCGATCATCGCCTGTTGCAGGGTAGTGCGATCGTCCTCGTGGACCAGATTGAGCATAAAACGCAGCGGATAGCGCCACTGGGCCCGCGACTGGCCGACCATCGCCAGCAGGGTGTCATTCACCTGCAGGTTGTCGTGGGAGACCTGCCAGTCCCAGATACCGATCTGGATCGACTCCGCGGTGAATAAAAAGTCGTCATGAAGCTGGTGACGCGAGCGCCGGGCCTCGTCAAGCTCAGTGATGTCGGTATGCAGGCTGACAATCCCGCCATCCGCCAGCCGCTGATGCTGAATGTAAATCCGGCGGTTGCCCGACTGGCGGACCTCGCAGTGGTTCGTCTGGCGGCAGTTGCGGATAATCGCCTCGCGCAGCGTCTGTTGCCGGCCTGGGTCGATGTTATATCCGGCATCGATAAACTTCTCGGCCAGGCTCTCAAGAGTGGCGCCGACGGCGAGCCAGGGTGCGATCGTTGGATAAAACAGCGCCATCTTATCATTCCAGGCCTGCAGCCGTTCGCGATCATCGTAGATCATCACCGCTGAGGGCAGGAGGTTGAGGTCGGTACGGTTAGCGGCATGCATGATTACTGGCCAACAGTTTGATAGTGGAGCTCCGCCTGGCGGCGCAGATACTCAAGACCAGGGGCGATCGCCATTGCCCATGCAGTGAGGATCTCTTCATCGCACAGTGGATCGCTGGCGCGGACGGTTTTGAGCATCGCTTCCCGCCAGAGGGCAAAAAACCGCGGCGGTAGACGCAGGCCTTCCTCGCTCTGCTCGCGTGCCAGCCGTTCCAGAAAATCGGGTACGAAGAGGTCGCCGTTGACCGCCAGCATGGCGAAAAAGCTTTTAAAGATCATCTGCTGGCCTTCCTCGCCGGAGCGTTGGGAGAAGTGCTGCTCGGTTTCCGGTGACATATGGATAAAGGTGCTGTAGAAGGCCTGGAAGAAGCGCTGTTTGTCGTGCTCCGGTACGACACGATTCAGACTGGCTTCAAAAAGATCGCGATAAAACTTCATGGTGCGCTCCTAATGACCCGTTCGCCCGGCAGGCAGCGGCGGGGCGGGTTAAATTCGTCCGTCGCGCGGTGGGCAAAGTAGCTGTTGTCATCCGCGAGGCCGTTTTTGAACAACGGCCCGGCGTTGTGTTTGTAAAACAGCGCCTCCAGCACCATAGCGTTAGTGGAGAGGGTGAGGGTGGCGTTGACGTCGCCGGTGGCCTCGACCCGTCCTTCAAACCAGCCGCGCTGCGAGTCGTTAAGATGGGTAGTGACCGCCATCAGCGCATCGGTATACTCGGTTTCCCACAGCGTCCACAAGACAAAGACCGCTTTGGTGGTCACCTGCGCCAGCCGGGGGTAGTACTTCCCGTCGTCCCCGAGCGTATTCCAGGCGTAGCCATTCCCCCAGACGGTGTCTTCCACGTGCCAGGGCGCCTGGGTAAGTGAAAAATCGGCCCGGGCGGTTAGCACTTTATCCTGTGTCCAGCGCGTTTTCTGGCTGAGCCATATCCCTTCCGCCCGTTCGCGCATGGCTTTTTGTACCTCTTCCGGCACGCCGGGCGGCTGCCAGCCGAACTCCAGTCCCGGTAGCATGGCGGGCAGAGTGGAGAGCACCACGGGTTGCCAGGTGGTTCGCGGGTCGCGGTCGTCAACGGCGAGGCGACGCTGATACATAATCACATTCCGCGCCGGGGGAGAGAAGGCCTTGCCGGCCGGGAATCCCCACAGGCGAAACGCGCTGGCGGCGTATTCACTGTCTCCCAGCCGAAGCTCCTCGCGGATCGTCCGCTGGCCGTTCTGCAGTGAGGCGGACCACAGCTCTCCGTCTTTATCGATCACCGGACAGAAGTTCCAGCGCAGGATAATTTTATCAATGTACTCGCCGTACTGCGGCGCGCGTTCGGCGGTGAGCCGCAGGGCGAGCATGAGTCGGGCCATATCTTTTGCTGACCAGCCGCTGGCCGCCGGTTTGCCGCTGAAGTCGACAGGGGTCGCCGTCTGAGTGGAGTATAGCCTGCCCGGAGAACCGCCGTCGGTCAGCGTCAGGCGATTGAGGGTGCCGAGCAGGGGCGTCAGGCGGGCGTCGAATTCCGCTTCCTTTACCAACCCCAGCTCTCTGGCGGCGAGCAGGGCGATAAGGGTGTCGCCCATCTGCCACAGCGTCGCGCGCGGCTGTTTGTCGCTGCCGTTGACCAGGCCGGTTTGCGGCTGGGTATTGTTCTCGACGTACCGCCAGGCGATCTGCGCCCACGTCCGCTCCTGCGGCGTCAGGCTGCTGATACGGGCGGTGGTGTGCCAGCCGCCTTTGGTCAGCCAGCGCCACCCCGCGCCTTCGCGACTGAACAGCGCCAGGGCGATAAGCAGCAGGAGGATGGCGACGGTCAGCCAGCGAGCTAGGGTTTTAAGCATTGCGCGGTCACCGGCGGAAGTTTAACGGGCTCGTCAGCCTTGCAGGCGGCGCACTGGCAGGCCTGGCAGGCGGGTTGGGTGCGCTGCGTGGTTCCGGTCTGTTCGCACCATGTCTTGACGGCAGGGGTATTGCTCAGGAAGGGGCGGTTGCGCGGGCCGTTATTGGGCTCAAAGAGATCTACCAGCTTTTTGTCCCACAGCGACGGCGCGAAATCGCGGTTTTTCGGATTGTCGCTGGAAAACTGCAGCAGTTTGCCTTCTTTTTTAAACAGCAGCGCTTCCAGCATGATGCCGTTATTGTTGGCGGTGAACTCATTGATTGGCCCGTCGCCGTTTTCATACAGTCCCTCGTAATAGCCTTTTCCCGCTTCGTTCGCATTTTCAATGGCGTCCAGCAAACGATCGGTATAGGGCGAGTTCCACAGCACCCACATCCCCATCGCCGCTTTGAGCGACACCGCGGCGCTGTTCGGTACGAACTGGCCTTTGTCGGTTATGGTGTTCCAGTTAAAACCGTCGCTGAACACGGTGTCATAGACAAAGTACGGGGATTTATCGAGCTGATGCTCGGAGCGAGCGGTGAGGATCCCAGTGATGGCGTAGCGATTCTCCTGGGCCTGGTAGACCCGGTCGGCAAAGTTTTTCATCCATGGATGGGAGTACTCGCGCGGGCTATCGTTCCGGTCAGCAGGATTATCAAAGCCAAACTCCATGCCATACAGCACGTAAGATTCACTGACCACATAGTTATGCTGGCTGGTTTGCCGCGGGTCGCGAGAATCATAGGGGACCATCACGCAGTAAATTTCCGCCAGCTCATAAGGCTGGGGCCGGCTGGCCTGACAGGTATTAAATCCCCACAGTTGAAAGCCCGCCGCGCCGTACTCCTCGTAGCCGAGGCGTCCTTCCTGAACGTATTTGGGCTGGCCGTTTTCCAGATAAGCCCCATACAGCGTGCCGCAGGGGTCGACCACATGGCTGAAATCCCACCCCAGCACCACGTTATCGATGCTGTTGCTGTATTCCGGATAGCGCTCCTTGATCACCTTCAGCCAGACCAGCATTCTGCCGATATCCAGCGCCGAATAGCCGATTTCACCCGGTTTATTCTGGTAGTTCACCTTTTGTCCGCTCACGGTGTTATAGGCTTTGTTAGGTAATTCGTTACGGAATAAATCGAGCTTATTCAGCGTGGCGAGAAACTTCAGCATCCGACGGTCGAACTCCGCCTTGTCAATAATTCCCAGCTCACGGGCCGCGGTCATGGCGGCCAGATAGGAGGCGCTGTCCCACATGGTGGTCGAGGGGTATTTGTTTACCGCATTGACCAGCCCGGTGGTGGGCTGAAAGTTGGCGACGAAATATTGCCAGGCATTTCTGGCGATAGTCATCTCCCTCGGCGTCAGCTCCCCGCTACGCGGGGCGTATTCCGCAGCCGGCAGACCGGTCGCGGCCTGCGCGCCGGAGAGTGAGAGCCACAGCGCCATGAGTCCGGCCAGCAGGGGAAAACGGGAAAAATAGGTCAGCTTCATGGCGTTGCTCCTGCTGAGGACGAGGGTAGAGGGGCAGGGCTCAGGCAGGCCAGACACAGCATCTGCCCCCGGGAAATGTAGGCCAGGCTTTCCAGCACGATCGCGTTGGTATCGCCGTCAACAACGTCGTTGACGCTGCGGTTGAGATTTAACCCACGCTGCCAGCCCTTGCCCGGGACCTGCAGCGTCTGGACCTGCTGGCGCAGCGCTTCGCTCCAGCTATTGCGGAACAGGGCGTACCAGGCAAAGGCGGTGCGGGTAGAGGTGATCGCCGTTTGCTCCGGGGTGGCACTGCGCGGGGCGAAGGCGCTCTGCGGCTGCCGGTCCGCCAGCGCGCTGGCATAATCCGGCGCGGGCTCGGCGTAGTCGGTGCTGATCGGCGGCTTGCTGACCCTCAGGCTATGACGGCGCTGCTGGATTTGCATGATGCGCCAAGCGATCTCCGCACTTTGCGCGTCAAAGCCCAGCTCAAGCCCGGTGAGCAGGTACGGCAGGCTGATCAGCGAAGGTTGCCGCCCCCACGGCGTGCGCAGCCCCTCGTCGGGCACCATGATGCCGTCGATGTCGATCATCTGCTGCCCCTGCGGCGGGTTGGTCACCGCCAGCCCCGCGGCGCTGTCGATCAGCCGCAGCGTATGGCTGGCATACAGCCGGTAGCCAAAGCTGTCCCGCGGTTCATCCGCCGCCAGCGCCCAGTGGTGCAGCGGCGCCGCGGCCTGGCTGGCGGGGCTGTTGCTGATGAGCGCGCCGACCCGCCACTGATTAAACAGATCCCGCACCGCGGCGGCGTGCTGAGGATAGCGCCAGAGCAGCGTTTGCAGGGCGGTGAGCAGGCGTCCCATACCGATGGCGGAGGAATCCGGGTTGCCGAGGATCTGCAACGTGTCGGCATGGTACTGAGCGGCGGGCAATCCCTGGGCGTTGAGGGGCAGTTGACCGAGCGTAAACAGGGCGGCGGCAATGCGCTCATCGCCTTCGGCGGCGGTCACAATATGCAGCTGCTCTGCGGCGACCACGGCGAAAAGATAGCTGCCGACGCTCCACAGGCTAAGCCAGGGTTCGTCATCGTGCGCATTGGCCAGACCGTTTGGCTGAGTATTATTCACATAATACTGCCAGGCCACTCGCGCCCAGATCGCCTCGTCAAAGGTCAGCTCGCGCGGGGCAGGGAGCGGCGGAAAATCCTGGCTCAACGTCATCCCACCGCTGCTCTCGACGCGCGCAGGCATTTGTTTTTCCACCCATACGACAATCGCAAAACCCAGCAGGAAGCCAATGAGGATGGTGAGATAGCTGCGGGCGGAGAGCAGGGCGTCGCGGATCCTCATCGGCTCGCCTCCTGCTCTTCGGGGGGCGTCCACATGGCGGCGAAAATCAACGGCAGCATGGCGGCAATATTCACCGCGCCCCAGAAAATGTTGATGACGTACCCGGAGGGGTCGTCAACCTCACCGCGCGCCACCTGAATGCCGCCCCATATCAGCCCTGTCAGGGTGAGCAAAACGATGGCAATTTGCGGCTTGACGAGATAGAGAAAACGGCCCGTCTGTCGCTCTTTCGGCGTAACGTGAAATTTGATCTGCTCCCCGCGCAAAACGGTGTCCAGCGCCCGCAGATTCATCGAGAAAAAGGAGAGGTAAGAGGCCCGGCCGTCCCAGGCAGAAATGCCCCAGGTGCCGAACATAAAGGCCAGTTCGGAGACAATAAAAAAGGGTAAAAAGTGCAGATAGAAAGGGGTAGACCACGCCGACACTGGGGGAATGCCGGTGAAGAGATAGATAACAGGCGAGATCAGGAACACGGTGTTCCACACGCAGGCCAGATAGGACCAGAAGGTGGTCGCGTACATCAGCGTTTGCGGCAGCGAGAGTTTAAAGCGGCGTCGGCTGAAGATGTTGTCATGGAACAGGATATCCAGCGATCCGGCGGCATACTTAAAGCGCTGGATCATCCACGTCAGCATATCCTGCGGAGAGAGCATTTTGGACTCGATCCGCGGGTGCATTACTGAGCGCCAGCGGCGAGCAGCGTCGCCGTGCAGCAGGATGGAGGTATAAATATCTTCTGAGACGTGGAACTTATAGGGCGTCAGTTCAGTATCAAAGGCCACGTGGGGGCGCATGGCGTCCTGCAGCGCTTCCCGCGTTACCGGGTCGCGAATATCCCGCGTATGACGGTCGATCTCGGCGTCAACGCTCCAGACGTAGCTGCGCAGTGCCGCCTGCATCACCGCTTCCCGTCGGTGAACGGAGGCGGCACCACAGCAGAACGCGGCGTTAGCCCAGTTACGGCGCCGTAAAATCACGTCGTAAAACATGCGCGGATCGTTGAAAAACGGATCGCGACCGATGGTCACCGGACCGACGATTTTCTGCGCCAGCCAGCCCACCCCGTAGCCTGCGCCGCCAGCTTTACGCCGCAGCCAGCATGCCAGATCCTCCCCCTCAGGGAGATCGAAAAACCACTGCGGGGTCTGCACCCAGGCGACGTCCGGATCGCGAAAGTAGCCGAGCGTGTGGCTCAGCAGGGTTGGGAAAACGCGGGTATCGGCATCACAGATGATCAGAAAGTCGCCATCGGTATGTTCCAGCCCGTTGCGCAGGTTACCGGCTTTATAGCCGATATTACTCTGACGGGTGATGTAGTTCGCCCCCTCCTGCTCGCAGACCGCCTTCATTTCCGGGCGACGCCCGTCGTCAAGGACATGCACCTTATAGTCGAGCGGACCGGGATAGGTCATCTGCATGGCGTCACGGATCGACAGCCTGACCAGTTCCACGTCTTCGGAATAGGTGGCGATAAACAGATCGACTTTAATCGGCCTCGACTCCACCGCTTCATCCGCTCGCAGACAGTCGTTGATCTCCGTCGGGGGGACGCCTGGCGGAGGATCTTTTTCCTGCCATAAATTAATGGTGAACAGAACTGTGCCAATCCACGCCAGGGTTTCCGCCAGCACCAGAGGGATTGCATACCACAGTGCATCAGTGTTTAAGGACGCGGTCCAGCGCCAGTAAATATAATTGGCACCAAGAACCAGGGCGGCCACAGCGAATACCTGCCAGATCATTCTTACCCAGCTCGGAGTGCTGAGCGGCTCAGGCGGTCGACGATGTTCAAAACGGGAAAAATAAAAATCCATAGCAAGGATATCCTGATTCCGCGCTGAGTTTGAGTGACAGGTCTGTTATCGACCTGGTGCATTCAGCAGGACGCATTATGGCAGGTAAATAACAGTAAAATGAGTGTAGATGGCGGCGTAAAAATTTCAACAGCGTGAATTGAGAAGTGCCTGGATAGCTTAACATAGTGTGATGCATGCAGGGGGAATTTATAAAAAGGGCATTGCAAGATAGCGCATTCTACACTATCTAAATAATTTGTAATAAATGTTGCAGGGTAGACGACAGGATCCTCCATGAGCCAGGTTGCCTCAGCGATTTTTCAAAAAGAAACTGATAAATCAATAACCTGGCGTTATTCTCTGGCGGGTGAACGCGACCTGCGTATCGACTTTATGCGCGGCATTGCTCTCGTTATGATGGTGGTGGCGCATACGGAAGTGATGTCGATATTTAATATTTTCAGCTGGGAGCGTTTTGGTTTGACCACTGGCGCCGAGGGTTTTGTGATCCTGTCGGGCTTTATGTTAGGGATGCTAAATCGTGTCAGATTACAAAAAGCTGTATTACTGACGGTGGGCTGGGGACTTTATCTGCGCGCATGGAAAATATATCAGGTTAATATTATTATTATTGTCTCTTTTCTTTTGCTGAGATATTTTTCGTTTATTAATGCCTTTGAAGTCACTCACTTTACCGATCGTTTTTCCGGGACCAGCTGGTCGCTCTATCCACTCACCCCGCAAATAAAAGAGACGTGGTTTAACATTATCCTCTATCTGCAGATTGGCCCACACCAAACGCAGATCCTCGGTCTCTATATTTTTCTGTTGTTACTCAGCCCGTTGTTTCTGGGAATGCTGCAAAAGGGTCACGTCTACCCCTTACTGGGCGTCTCGCTGCTGATCTACGGCTGCTGGCAACGCTGGCCGGTACGGGTGACGCCCTGCGAATTTGAATTCGCCTTTCCCCTGCTGGCCTGGCAATTTATCTTTGTGCTGGGAATGTGCTGCGGCTGGTACAAAGCGGAACTGATCTCTTTCGCCCGCACGCCACCCGGCAAAGTCGCCGTCGCGGCGCTGGTGTTCATCGCGCTTATCCTTGCGTTTGTCGCCCAGAACCATACCAATCCTTTTATGCCGCCCGCGCTGCTGATGCACGTGATCCCTCCGGCGGAGTTTAACGCCTTTTATCATACCTGGGCGGCGAAAAACGGCCTCGGGCCGGTACGGATCCTCAATGATATCAGTCTGATGGTCACTATTTATCTGTTATTGACCTGGTGTTGGCGTCCCCTGAACTGGCTGGCTGGCTGGTTCCTGATCCCGCTCGGGCAGCGTTCGCTCTACACCTTCATTTTGCATGTTTATATCGTGCTCGCCGTAAGCCAGTTGGTCACCTTCGATCTGTGGCACCAGGCGTGGATAGTGAACACCTTGATCCATGCCGCCGCGCTGGGCGTACTGTGGCTGATGGCCAAATACCGCGTCGCCGCACGCTGGATACCTAACTAAGGAAGGGCAAATGCGGGAGAAGTATATGCTGGCCTGCGCGCTATGGTGCGCCATCGCAGGTGCGGAAGGCGCAGAGAAGAACGACGCACAACCGCTGCGTGATAAAAATGGTGAACCGGTGCAGGCCGGCGTGTTTACCAGCCGCTGGGGACGGCTTTTTTCCGGGAATGATAAGGTTTTTTCGGGCGCGCTGAGCTTTAGTTCCGGCCTGAAAGAGCAGTGGATGACGATTCCTAACAGCTCCGACAGCGCTGAGAAGAAGAAAAAATATAATCAGACATTAAATCTTAGCCTGCAATATTCGCCCTACAGCTTCTGGTTCGCCAACGTGACATCCCGTTTACCGGTGACTGACACCAGCCGCTATACCGCCGATTTTCGCTATAGTTTTGGCTATGACGACTGGCATGCCAATACCGTCAGCCTGGTTTACAGTAACTATGGCGATAACCACTTCTGGACCTCAGGCAGCAAGCGTCACACCTATTTTGAGCAGGGAGCCATCACTCTGGCATATAAATTTTCCCTGCCGAAGCCCATGGAGAATACGCTGCTGATCAACAAAGGCGACGCCATCATGTGCCAGGTGGGCTACAGTTGGGTGCCGCGTTATTACGATCTGGAGAGTGACGATATACGCAAAAACAAAAACGTACTGCTCGGGGGGTGCGGATATACCTTTAAGCAACATTTCTTTATCCGTGCGACGGCGTTCTGGTACCCCGACAGCAGCCAGCAGCAACCGTGGAATGGCGACTACAGCTACAGCTTCGGTTACGCGGGCTATACGCCAGGATCGTTCTCTGTGCAGTATGCCAACTATGCCGGTACCCGCTATCCGGGGCACGACAGCGGCAGCGGCAAGTTTCGTGAAGGCACGATCAGCCTTATCTGGTTCTTGCCGATTTAGGAGGCGCGATGTCGGCACAGCACGTCCTGATTGTTGAAGATTCGCTGGTTTATCGTCGGCTCTTGAGCCGAATGTTGACGCAGTGGGGCTATATCGTCAGTGAGGCGGAAAACGGCGTCGCCGCGCTGGCGATCCTCGAAAACCAGCCCGTCAGCCTGGTGATTAGCGACTGGGAAATGCCGGAGATGAATGGCCTGACGCTGTGCCGGGAAGTGCGCCGTCGCCAGTTTGGTCACTACGTTTATCTGATATTGCTCACCGCTCGCGAAGATCCGGGCGATTTAACGCAAGGGTTTGCGGCAGGGGCCGATGATTTTCTCAGTAAGCCAGTGGAGCAGAGTGAACTGCGGGCGCGACTGCACGCCGGGGCGCGGATCCTCTCCCTTGAAGCCGACCTCGCCGCGCGCAATACGCGGCTAAGTGAAGCGCTGCGGCAGATTGAACAGGATCTGGAGCTGGCGGCGCGCATTCAGCAGTCGGTTCTCCCGGCTCATCAGCTGTGCTATCAGGGTTTTTTCTCCGACTGGATTTTCCTGCCGTCGGCCTGGGTATCGGGGGATATTTTTAATGTTTTCCCGCTGGGGGAGCATCTCGGATTTTACTGCGTGGATGTCTCCGGGCACGGCGTGGGGGCGGCGATGATGTCGCTTGCCGTCGCCCGCCAGTTTCTACATGGCAGGGCGGTTGAGCGTTTTCTTTTCTCTGCTGATAACCAGCCGGCGTCACCAGCCGAGGTGGTGCAGATCCTGAATGGTCGTTTTTGTAGCGACGAGGCAGAGATTGTCAGCTATTTCACCCTGATCTATGGCGTCATCGACCTCACAACCGGTGAGGGGAAACTGTGTCAGGCCGGGCATCCCACGCCGTTTATCGTCACCGTTGATGGAAGTGTGCGCTCGGCCGGTAGCGGTGGGGCGCCGGTGGGGTTGATAAACCATCTCTCATGGGCAGATGTCAGTTTCTCGCTGGCGCCAGGAGAGCGGCTTTGCCTGTTCAGCGACGGTATCACCGAATGTGAAAACCGGAGCGGTGAACAGTTTGGCGAAGCGCGTTTACAAGCGTGGCTGCAGGACAGTGTGACGCAGCCGCTGCCCGCGCTGCTGCCGCGGTTTGCCCGGCACTTGATCCACTGGCGCAATGGCGACGCGCAGGAGACCCAGGCGATGGCCGATGATGTTTCACTCTTGATTATTGAACGTACAGGGGACAGTGATGAAAATTGAAACCGAACGGCAGGCCTCGGTGACGATCCTGACGCCGGCGGTGCGTCGGCTGGATGCTTCCGTCGCAGTAGCCTTTAAATCGGCAATCGCCCAGGAGATAGGCGAAGCGCCCGGCGATCTGATTGTTGATTTCAGCGAAATTGATTTTATCGACAGTAGCGGTCTGGGAACCCTGGTTTCTCTGATGAAGATGATGAACGGGAAAGGGGAGATGACGCTGTGCGCGCTGAATCCTGGCATCCGCAATATGTTCACGCTGACCCGTATGGATCGTATTTTCCGCATTTGCGAGGATCGCACCTCGGCACTTGCGCAGTTAAATGAGTGACGTGCCCGTGAACAACATCATGATGTTTCCTGCCGAACTCACCTCGCTTTCACCGCTGGCGGAGTGGCTTGCCCAGCAAATGGCTTCGCTGCCTGTTGCGGACGAGTGGCGTTTTGCGCTCGATCTCGCCGCCTGTGAAACGGCAACGAATATTATTCGCTATGCGCTGCATGAGGATCGGGAAAGTCGTTTTGGTGTGGAATTTAGGGTCGCGGACCGACGGGTGACGCTGCGCTTTACCGACGCGGGGGAAACCTTTCCCGCCGAGCGCCTGGCGCTGGCGCGTGGTGATGAGCATTTCGATGTCGATCCGTTAGCGGAAAGCGGTAGAGGCTTGCGGCTTATTCTGCGTGCGGTGGACTTTTTTGACGTTGAAATGAATGCAGGGAAAAATATTACCACCCTGATAAAAGCGTTGCCTGATCCCCCTGTTAATTATTCAACCGACAAAAACGGCGGTTGAGAAAAAGACGTCATCCGCCTGGCGGATAACAGGCATGCTTTACCCGCGCATACTTATTGTTGTGCCTGCGCAGTAGACTGCGCGCCCAGATGACGAGGGCGGATAGCATCAAATGTCATCATCGCCGATTTGCAGAAAATGCATTTCGCACCAAAGGGATTTTTTTCCGTCACATCAAACTGGGACGTTCTGTACTGGGAGCCATGGCAGCATGGGCATCTAAAATGGATATGTTCAATCATAATGTAAACCTTGTATGGGTAATGTTCTGTTGAAAAGACAAAGGTCGTTTTCAGGAAAATTAACGCGGCTATTTTTTGTTAGTGGTAAGCCGGGTTTTGGGTCAGATGGCGGCTTATTTCGTGAGCCGATAGGGGATCTGACAGGGCCTGTTTACAGAAAAAGCAAAATACTAACGGGACTGCTCAAAGGAAGGTGGTATCAGGGATAACGCCTGGAGATGAGAACGCGTACTTAGATAATAACTTTTCGTCTGGTAAATCGACTTAACGATTAACGCACGAGCCGCAAATAATAGCAAATATTATTTTAGCCTTCCGGATGCCTGCTGCGCCAGGGGAGGCTTCATCAGCGCCGTCACCCAGTCGATAAATACCTGTACCCGGGCAGAGAGCTGCCGATTACTGGGATAGAGCAGGGAGAGCGGCAGCGGCGCAGGGCGAAAATCGGCCAGCACTTCCGTTAACGCGCCCGACGCCAGATCGGCCTCAAGGCGGGGCAAGGGGGCCTGATACAGGCCAAAGCCAAGCCTTGCCGCTTCGGCGCCGATGTCGGCATCGGAGGTCAGCAGCCGACAGGGCAAACTGACCTCGCTCTGGCGGCCATCCTGGGTAAAGCTCAGCGGCAAGGTACGTTGCGTGCGCGATGAAACAAACCCGATCATCACGTGGCCCGTCAGTCCTTCAATCGTATGCGGGGTACCGTACCGGACGAGGTAGGCCGGACTGGCGCAGGTGATTTCCTGCAGCCTGGCGAGCGGCCGGCAAATCATCTCGCTGTCGGGGAGATGGCCGCCGCGAATGACGCAGTCGACCCCTTCGCGAACCAGATCGACGTCGCGCTCGCTTTCACCGATCTGCAGCGTCATGGCAGGATAGCGGGCGAGAAACTGTGGCAGCGCGGGCAGCAGCAGGGTTCGCGCCAGATTGCCCGCCACGTCCACGCGGATAATACCGGCAATGCTCCCCCCGGCGCTGCGGTTGGCCTCCTCAAGGGCCGCCAGAATAGCCACGCAGCGCTGATAATACAGCGAGCCCTCCGCCGTCGGTCGTACGTGCCGGGTAGTGCGCTGCAGCAGCCGCGCCCCGAGACTGGCCTCCAGCGCCTTAATGGCCGCGGTCGCCACCGGCCGGGAAAAACCCAGATCCGCGGCGGCGGCGCTGAACGAACCTCGTTCGACGATGCGCACGAACAGGGTCAGGGTATCCAGTTTATCCATGGCATTGTTCCAGCTGGCAAAACAATCCTGTCGCGCAACGCGGTCTTATCGTCGGCATGCAGAAGCCTATAATCTGCTCATGTTTTCAGCAGAGTAAAAAGGGGGAGACATGAACAATAGCGCAAAAATTGCCCTGGTGACAGGCGGCAGCCGCGGCCTGGG
>OLFS01001010.1_pt1 | contig 24170 bp, 19 predicted proteins | sample 1605491 | NCBI WGS metagenome assembly OLFS01 (sample SAMEA3888921, study PRJEB22519) | human gut metagenome | biome: human gut; feature: human-associated habitat; material: faeces | place: Denmark | collected 2011 | reverse complement strand
GGACCAGGCGGCGGTGGAGTTCCATGGGGACGTCAGCTTCATCACCCTTTATGCCGACCATGACCAGGCCCAGCAGATGGAGCTGGTAAAACGGGAAATCAGGGACGGGGCCAGGGCTGTGATCCTGGCTCCGGTAAAGCCTGAGGAGGCGGTAAGGAAATTGGAGGATATGAACCCCGGCTGCCCCGTCATCCTTCTGGGCCAGTCTCCGGATGAGGGCACAGCTTTGGATACCATCGGCGTGGACGGAAGGGAGATTGGAAGGCTGCTGGGAGAGGCGGCGGCTTCCCAGGCATCCAGGGATGTGCCGGTCTATCTCTTTTGCGGGGGGCTGGACTATGGGGACAGTGCCTGGGTCTACGAGGGGGTCAGGACTGTGCTGGATGAGCAGGGGTATCATTACCGGCTCATTGAGAGGAAAAACCAGGACACATACCGTCAGGCCATACAGGAAACAGACGCTCCCGGAGGCGGCAGGATTACCATTATAGCACTGGATGTGCAGTCGCTGGACCAGGCCACCCGGATACTGGAGGAAAACACCATATACCAGGGCAGGGTGGCGGGACTCTACGGCGCCGGAAGCACCACATCACTGCTCAGGGCCCTGGACAGGGGAATTGTCACAGGGCTGACTGCCTATAACCAGTTTGACGAGGGATATTTAAGCGTGAAGCAGGCAGTGGAAGCTATCCAGGGCACGCGCCAGAAGCAGAACACCGTGCTGGAGGCCATCTATGTGGATAAGGATAAGCTGAGGGATAAGGCATACGAGAAAATGCTCTATCCCATTGAGTAAGGGCAGCTGTGATGAAAAGAAGCGTAATAAGGTAAGGAAAGGGGCATTGCGGTGAAACGGAATTGGATGTATCTATTGGCAGCCTGTATGGGAGCGGCTGTCCTCATAGGGGTGTGGCAGTACATGGGAAGGGAAGACGGGCGGCAGATGGATAAGAACTCCATCCGCATCGGGGTTCTGCTCTACCGGGGGGACGACACCTTCATCGGTACCCTGCGCGCAGGCCTGGAGGACAAGGCAAAGGAATATGAACAGGAGACAGGCATCAAGGTAAAGCTGGACATCATGGATGCCAAGGGGAGCCAGAATACCCAGAACAGCCAGGTGGAGCGGCTGATTTCCCTTGGCTGCGATGCTCTGTGCATCAACAGCGTGGACCGTTCATCGGCATCCATCATCATTGACAAGGCCATGGACGCAGGCACTCCGGTGGTGTTCTTTAACCGGGAGCCGGTGGAGGAGGACATGAACCGATGGGAAAAGCTGTACTATGTGGGAGCGGACGCCAAGGAATCAGCTGTGCTCCAGGGAGATATCCTGGTGGATGCATACCAGAAGGATTCACGTACACTGGATGCCAATGGCAACGGTCTGGTAAGCTATGTGCTTCTGGAAGGGGAAACCAGCCATCAGGACTCCCTGATTCGCACGGAGTGGTCCATCCAGACCTTAAAGGACGGGAATGTGCCTCTGGAGAAGATTACGGGAGGGATTGCCAACTGGGACAGGAGCCAGGCATCGGCCCTTATGGAACAGTGGCTGAAGGAGTATCCGGGACAGATTGAACTGGTGGTCAGCAACAACGACGACATGGCTCTGGGCGCCATTGACGCCATACACCGGGCCGGAATCGGGGCGAATTCCATCAAAGTAGTCGGCATAGACGGCACCCCTGTGGGTATCAAGGCCCTGGAGGAAGGGTATCTCTTCGGTACCGTGGAATCCGATAAGGAGAAGTATGCCCAGGCCATATTTGACATTGCCTGGAGCCTGTCCCTGAACCAGGACCCAAAGTCCAGGGTACCGCAGCTGGAAGGAAAATATTACTGGTGTCCCCAGCGGGCGCTGACCCAGGACGAGGCAAAATTGCTTAAAAACCAGTGAGCCATATGTAAAACGCCGATGAAAAAGGATAAAATCAAAGAAATTTTATAATCCTTCTATAAAAATCATATGGAAAAATGCACAATCAGGTCGTATAATGAACTTGTTGTTAAGCAAAAACAACCAAAGACAACAAAAATATAAGGGAGGAATTAAAAATGAAGAAAGCATTAAGTGTTGCTCTTGCGTGTTCCATGGCATTATCACTGGTTGCCTGCGGAGGCGGCAGCAAGCCAACAGAAGCACCAACCACAGCAGCTGCAGGGGATACCACAACCGCAGCGGCAGCAGACACAACCGCAGCTGATACAGCAGCGGCACCCGAAGCAGGCGCAGAGGTGGCAAACAAGGATAAGCCTTTGGTATGGTTTAACCGTCAGCCATCCAGCAGTGCAACAGGACAGCTTGATATGACGGCCCTGAATTTCAATAAGGATACATATTATGTAGGTTTCGATGCAAACCAGGGTGCTGAGCTTCAGGGAACCATGGTTAAGGATTACATTGAGAAGAACATTGATTCAATTGACCGCAACGGCGACGGAATCATCGGCTATGTTCTGGCAATCGGAGACATCGGACACAACGACTCCATCGCACGTACGAGAGGCATCCGTAAGGCTCTTGGCACAGCTGTGGAGAAAGACGGCAACATCAACAGCGACCCTGTTGGTACAAACGCAGACGGCACAGCAACCGTTGTACAGGACGGCTCCATCGAAGTAGGCGGAAAGACATACGTTGTCCGCGAGCTGGCTTCCCAGGAGATGAAGAACTCTGCAGGCGCTACATGGGATGCCGCCACAGCAGGCAATGCTATCGGCACATGGTCTTCCTCTTTCGGCGAACAGATTGATATAGTTGCATCCAACAACGACGGCATGGGCATGTCCATGTTCAACGCATGGTCCAAGGACAACAAGGTTCCTACATTTGGCTATGATGCAAACAGCGACGCAGTGGCTGCTATCGCAGAAGGCTACGGCGGCACAATCAGCCAGCATGCAGACGTACAGGCATACCTGACACTTCGTGTTCTGCGTAATGCACTGGACGGAGTTGATATCGATACAGGTATCGGCACAGCAGACGATGCAGGCAATGTCCTGAGCCCTGATGTATATGTTTACAAGGCAGATGAGCGTTCCTACTACGCACTGAACGTAGCTGTAACTGCTGATAACTATACAGATTTCACAGATTCCACCATGGTGTACGCACCTGTATCCAATCAGCTGGATGAGGCTTCCCATGCTACAAAGAATGTATGGCTGAACATCTACAACTCAGCTGACAACTTCCTTGGCTCCACCTATCAGCCTCTGCTTCAGAAATATGATAAGCTTCTCAACCTGAAGGTTGACTACATCGGCGGCGACGGACAGACAGAGTCCAATATTACAAACCGTCTTGGAAATCCAAGCCAGTATGACGCATTTGCCATCAACATGGTTAAGACAGACAATGCAGCTTCATACACATCTCTGCTTGAGCAGTAATATTCATTGAAACAACAAAAGTACACGATAAGAAGAATCGTGGAAAGGTAAAGATGTGCTGTTATTAGGGAGAAGAAATTCTCCCTAATATTTAATACTGAAACCTATCAATCTACATATACAGGAGTAAAATAATGGCAGATAAGAAAGATGATATCGTCTTATCAATACGCGGTATGAGCAAGTCCTTCGGCCGGAACAGGGTTCTGGACCATATCAACCTGGATGTGAAGCGCGGAACCGTTATGGGGCTTATGGGTGAGAACGGAGCTGGTAAGTCAACCATGATGAAGTGCCTTTTCGGCACCTACCAGAAAGACGAGGGAAATATCTTCCTGAATGGCAAGGAAGTAAGCTTTTCCGGACCAAAGGATGCTCTTGAAAACGGCATTGCAATGGTTCACCAGGAATTGAATCAGTGTCTGGAACGGAATGTAATTGATAATTTGTTCCTGGGACGTTATCCGGTTAATTCCATGGGTGTAATTGATGAAGGCAGGATGAAAAAGGAAGCCGCCGAGCTCTTTAGAAAATTGGGAATGACTGTAAACCTTACCCAGCCCATGGGCCGTATGTCCGTATCACAGAGGCAGATGTGCGAAATCGCCAAGGCCATCTCCTATAATTCAAGGGTGATTGTTCTGGATGAGCCCACCTCCTCCCTGACCGTACAGGAGGTTGACAAACTCTTCGAGATGATGAGGATGTTAAAGGAGCAGGGAATTGCCCTGATTTATATTTCTCACAAGATGGATGAGATTTTTGAAATCTGCGATGAGATATCCGTGCTTCGTGACGGAAACCTGGTTATGACAAAGAGCACCAAGGATGCAAATATGAATGAGCTGATTGCAGCAATGGTCGGCCGTTCCCTGGATAACCGGTTCCCGCCTGTTGACAATACCCCCGGCGACGTGATTCTGTCCATCCAGAATCTGTCCACAAAGTTTGAGCCTCACTTGCAGGATGTTTCATTTGACGTAAAAGAAGGAGAGATATTCGGGCTGTACGGCCTGGTAGGGGCAGGGCGCACGGAGCTTCTGGAAACCATCTTTGGTGTCCGAACCAGAGCGGCAGGACGTGTTTATTTTAATAACCGCCTTATGAATTTCAGCAGCGCAAAGGAAGCCATGGAGCATGGCTTTGCCATGATTACCGAGGAGCGCAAGGCAAACGGACTGTTTTTAAAGGGCGACCTTACCTTTAACACCACCATTGCCAATCTGCAGCAGTATATGTCGGGCATAGCGCTTTCCGATGCAAAGATGATAAAGGCCACGTCAAAGGAAATCAAAATCATGCATACCAAGTGTATGGGGCCTGACGACATGATTTCCAGCCTTTCCGGCGGCAATCAGCAGAAGGTTATCTTTGGAAAGTGGCTGGAGCGCAGTCCGCAGGTGTTTATGATGGACGAACCCACCAGAGGAATCGACGTGGGCGCAAAGTATGAAATATATGAGCTTATCATCAATATGGCGAAGCAGGGGAAGACAATCATTGTTGTTTCTTCTGAGATGCCGGAGATACTGGGAATTACAAACCGTATTGGTGTTATGTCAAATGGACGCCTTTCTGGAATTGTTAATACAAAAGAGACAAATCAGGAAGAACTTTTAAGGCTCAGTGCAAAATACCTATAAGGGGGATTCATGGATATGGCGAAAGGAAACAATGAGACTCTTACGGCTGAACAGGAAATGCAGCTGCGCCAGCCAATTGAGGAGTACGTTGGCGAAATTCAGAAAAAAATCGACAGTCTCAGAGCGGACGGTACAAACAGGGTAGTTGCCCTGCAGAACAGTATTGACGCAACAAAGAGAGACCGTTCCCTTACAAAGGATGAAAGGGAAAACAGGATTGCATCATGCAGCGCGGAGATGGAAAAAGCAAAGGCTGTTGAGGCAAAGAATAAGGATGAGATTGCAAAGTTAATCTCCGATGCCGAGAGCTACCTGAAGGCGCATTTTGATAAGGAATATTATCAGCCCTTAAAGGAAAGCTGCGAGCGGGAAAAAATTCTTGCAAAGGAAAAATACGACACAAAAGTTGCACAACTGAACAAAGAACATGAAAACACCCTCTCAAAGCTTACGGACCATCAGGAGATAAAGGATGAGAAGTATGTTCATAAGAACCGTCTGTTTGACGCGAAGATGGACCTGGACAAGGAGCTTCAGCGAATCAAGGACAGAAGGCATGCTGCCTTTGCATGGCAGTATCATCTGATTGATATGCTCCGCCTGTCTAAATTCACCTTCATGGAAACCAGGGCGCAGAAATGGGAGAATTATAAATATACATTCAACCGCAGGACATTCTTACTGCAGAATGGTCTGTATATCGCTATTATCCTGATTTTCATCGGACTGTGTATCGCTGCGCCGGTGATGAAAAACGTGAAGCTGCTTACCTATAATAATATTTTAAATATTCTCCAGCAGGCTTCCCCAAGAATGTTCCTGGCTCTGGGCGTTGCAGGACTTATCCTCCTTACCGGTACGGACCTCTCCATAGGGCGTATGGTTGGTATGGGCATGACCACAGCAACCATTATCATGCACCAGGGCATCAACACAGGCGCTGTGTTCGGCCACGTATTTGATTTCACAGGCATGCCCATTGGCGTAAGGGTTGTATTTGCCCTTGTTATGTGTATTATTTTATGTACCTGCTTTACGGCCATCGGAGGTTTCTTTACAGCTAAGTTTAAGATGCATCCATTTATTTCAACCATGGCCAACATGCTGGTGATTTTCGGTCTTGTGACCTATGCAACAAAGGGCGTTTCCTTCGGCGCCATTGAACCGGCCATTCCAAAGATGATTATTCCAAAAATAAACGGGTTCCCAACCATCATTCTCTGGGCAGTGGCTGCCATTGTGATTGTATGGTTTATCTGGAACAAGACCACCTTCGGCAAGAACTTATACGCAGTAGGCGGCAACCCGGAAGCAGCAGCTGTTTCTGGTATCTCCGTATTCTGGGTAACCATGGGAGCATTCATTCTGGCAGGTATCCTTTACGGATTCGGTTCCTGGCTGGAATGCGCAAGAATGGTAGGTTCCGGCTCCGCTGCTTACGGCCAGGGCTGGGAGATGGATGCAATTGCAGCCTGCGTGGTTGGCGGCGTATCCTTTACCGGCGGTATCGGTAAGATTTCAGGTGTAGTAGTGGGCGTGCTTATTTTCACCGTACTTATCTACTCTCTTACCATTCTCGGTATCGACACAAACCTTCAGTTCGTATTCGAGGGCATCATCATCATAACCGCAGTAACACTTGACTGCTTGAAGTATGTCCAGAAGAAGTAATTGGAAAAGATAGGTGTTTCCGCCCGTATTTCCAAGACGCTGAAAACCGGCTGAATACAAGAGGCTGGCTGCCAAAACTCGCAGCCGGCCTTTTCATGTATTTTAGATATTGGGCTTAAACAGTTGCCGGCCAGCCTCTTAACGCCGCTTTCCGCTGTCCAAGAACTACACGCCCCTGTAGATGCGTCCAAATCCCCCCCTCACTCTTCCCCTCACGGGCAGATGCACCTAACCTCTCCAAGCATCCCCTAAACCCCACACGCCAACTTACTATTTTGATATTCCCCCGTAAACGTAACATCCCTGCCAAACCATTCCGGGGGCTGGAAGGACAGGGCTTCTTCTTCAGTGGGGAATTCTACCTCGGCCAGAATGAGGCCGGCGTAGCGGCCTTCAAAGACATCCAGTTCAATGGTCAGATGGCCTGGGATGTCCAGGGGGATGAGATAGCGTTTTTTGGTGAGCACAATGCCGTCGGCCTTGGGGAGCAGGTGGGAGTAGGCTTCGCGGGTCAGCGGAAGGTTGTATTCTTCCCTGGACAGAAGACCTTTGCCTTTGTAGGTGAGATAGTAGTCTTCGTCCTCCTGCCGGATGCGGACCACCGGGCCGGTGCAGAGATAGGCTTGCTCAATCTGATGGAAGGGATGGGTGTCATAGCCTTCCGGAAGACGGGGAACCAGGAATTTACGTTCGATTTCCATATGGTAAAACCTCCTTGCTGTGATTGTCGATTAGTGGATTTTACTAACTATTTTTATTTTTTCCATTTTACAATCATATCATTTAACTCTTTCCCTGAAAAGTGATAAATGATAAAATACAATTACTATGCGATAAATGGCGGAAAGGGAGATTATCATGGCAAAGGTTTATGCATTTCTTGCGGATGGACTGGAAGAGGTTGAATGTCTTGCGGTTGTGGACGTGCTCCGGCGTTCCGGTGTGGAGGTGACACTGGTGTCTGTTACAGGGAACAGGAACGTGACTGGTTCCCATGGGATTGAGTTGGGGACGGACGCCCTGTTTGAGGATGTGAACCCGGATGTGGCGGATGTGCTGTTCCTGCCCGGAGGGATGCCGGGAACGAACAATCTGAAAGCGCACAAGGGCCTGGGAGAGGCTGTGGAGTGTGCCAACAAGCAGGGCAGAAGGATTGCGGCCATCTGTGCAGCGCCAAGCATCCTGGGGAGCATGGGGCTCTTAAAGGGCAGGACGGCCACCTGTTATCCGGGATTTGAGGACCAGCTCACAGGCGTGTCCTACACCAGCCAGGGTGTTGTGACGGACGGCAACATCACCACCGGCAGGGGCCTGGGATTTGCCCTTGATATGGGACTGGAACTGATTCGCCTGCTTCAGGGTCCACAGCAGGCCCAGAAGATTGCAGCGGCAATCCAGTACAACTGGGGATAACATCCGGACGAGGGAAACTCCCGTTCTGTTCCATATCATGGGTATGTGGGATGGAATGGAAGTTTTTTTTGTAAAAAACGCTGGTGTTTTTAAAATGAGCATGCTATAATGGTACATTGAAGTGTAGCGCCCTCATGGATTATGGGCGAACCACATATATTTTAAGGAGGAACCCGTAAAAATGAGTGTACAAGTAGAAAAATTAGAAAAAAACATGGCCAAACTGACAATAGAGTTAAGCGCGGAGCAGTTTGAGGATGCAATGAAAAAAGCCTTCAATAAGAGCAAGAACAAGTTTAATATTCCAGGCTTCCGTAAGGGCAAAGCACCTCGCGCCATGATTGAAAAGATGTATGGCGAAGGCATCTTCTATGAGGAGGCTGCCGATGAAGCTATCAACGCAACCTGCATGGAGGCAATGAATGAAAGCGGACTGGAAATCGTTTCCAGACCAGAAGTTGCCGTAGAGCAGATTGGCAAGGACAAGCCGTTCATCTATACTGCAACCGTAGCCGTAAGACCGGAGGTGACCCTGGGCGAGTACAAGGGCATTGAGGTAGAGAAGGTGGACGCTGCTGTTAAGCCGGAGGATGTGGAAGCTGAACTCAAGAAGGTGCAGGAGCAGAACGCAAGACTTCTGACCGTAGAGGACAGACCGGTTGCTGACGGCGACCAGACCGTCATCGACTTCGAGGGATTTGTTGACGGCAAGACATTTGACGGCGGCAAGGCAGCTGATTACCCTCTGACCATTGGTTCCCATTCCTTCATCGATACATTTGAGGAGCAGCTGGTTGGCAAGAACATCGGCGAAGAGTGCGAGATTAACGTAACCTTCCCGGAAGAGTATCATGCAGCAGAGCTGGCTGGCAAGCCGGCTACCTTTAAGGTGACTGTAAAGGAAATCAAGGTAAAGGAACTTCCGGAACTGGATGATGAGTTTGCAGGAGAGGTTTCCGAATTTGACACTCTGGATGAATACAAGAAGGATATTGAGGCAAAGATTCTTGAGAGAAAGCAGAAAGAAGCTGCTTCCGAAAACGAGAACCGTGTGGTTGACAAGGTAGTGGCAGGCGCATCCATGGAGATTCCTGACAGGATGGTGGAAGGCCAGATTGACAACATGGTTCAGGATACAGCCCGCCGTATGGAGAGCCAGGGTCTGTCTATGGACCTGTACATGAAATATACAGGTATGACCATGGAGCAGATGAGAGAGCAGATGAAGCCGCAGGCCTTAAAGAGAATCCAGACCAGACTGGTGCTTGAGGAAGTTGTAAAGGCTGAAAACCTGCAGGTTTCCGACGAAAGACTGGATGAGGAGATTGCCAAGATGGCGGCCGCTTACCAGATGGAGGCTGACAAGTTAAAAGGTTATATGTCAGACCGTGATAAGGACCAGATGAAGGAAGATATTGCTGTTCAGGAAGCGGTTGATTTCCTGGTGGCAGAAGCAAAACTGGTATAATTCACATATGATACGGGGGGTTCACAGCGCTTATTTACCTGGCTTTGAATCTCCCTGGTTTCTTATAAGTGAACGTCATTCCGCCGGGCGGGCGAAAGAACTGGCCGGGAGGGATGGCATGTATTGCGCGCAGACGCCTGAAAACAGGCGCCGCGTGCTCATAACTAGGAGGATGGTTATATGAGTTTAGTACCTTATGTCATTGAGCAGACCAGCCGCGGCGAGCGTTCGTATGACATTTATTCAAGATTGCTGAAGGAGAGAATCATATTCCTGGGCGAGGATGTAAACGATGTGTCCGCAAGCCTTGTGGTTGCACAGCTTTTGTTCCTGGAGTCAGAGGACCCCGGCAAGGATATCCATCTGTATATCAACAGCCCTGGGGGTTCTGTATCCGCGGGATTTGCCATCTATGACACCATGAATTACATCAAGTGCGATGTGTCTACCATCTGTATCGGTATGGCGGCCAGCATGGGCGCGTTCCTTCTTTCAGGCGGAGCCAAGGGCAAGCGTTTCGCTCTGCCCAATGCTGAAATCATGATACATCAGCCTTCCGGCGGGGCCAAGGGCCAGGCAACGGAAATTAAAATCGTGGCTGAGAATATATTGAAGACAAGAAAGAAATTAAACGAAATCCTGGCAGCAAACACAGGGAAGCCCCTGGAAGTAATTGAGCGTGATACAGAGCGCGACAATTATATGTCTGCATTGGAGGCCAAGGAATACGGCCTTATTGATGAAATCATCGCACATCATTAGTGCTGCAGCGCAGCGCTAAGGCATCAGGCCGGTAACGTAAAACAGCAAGTAAAGGATATGAAAGGTTAGGTATCGTATGCCAATGAGACCAGATGACACGATTCGGTGCTCCTTCTGCGGAAGGACACAGGATCAGGTACGGAAGATGATTGCCGGAGCAGGCAACAACAATGTGTATATCTGTGACGAGTGCATAGAATTGTGCTCTGAGATTCTGGAAGAGGAGCTGGAGGGACAGGATGAAGGGGAAAGCCCTGCACTGGCCGATATACGTCTCCTGAAGCCAAAGGAAATCAAAGCATTTTTAGACGAATATGTCATCGGACAGGATGACGCCAAAAAGGTGTTGTCTGTTGCGGTTTACAATCACTATAAAAGGGTTACGGCATGCCAGAACATGGATGTGGATGTGCAGAAGAGCAACATCCTCATGGTGGGGCCCACCGGTTCAGGTAAGACCTACCTGGCCCAGACCCTGGCTAAGATTCTCAATGTTCCCTTTGCCATTGCAGATGCAACTGCGCTGACAGAGGCGGGATATGTGGGCGAGGATGTGGAGAACATCCTGTTAAAGCTTATCCAGGCAGCTGATTATGATATCTCCCGTGCCGAATACGGCATTATATATATTGACGAGATTGATAAGATTACCAAGAAGTCCGAAAATGTATCCATCACCAGAGATGTTTCAGGCGAGGGCGTCCAGCAGGCCCTGCTTAAGATTCTGGAGGGTACGGTTGCCAGCGTTCCGCCTCAGGGAGGCAGGAAACATCCCCACCAGGAGCTTCTTCAGATTGATACCACCAATATCCTGTTTATTTGCGGCGGTGCCTTTGATGGCCTGGAGAAGATAGTGGAGCAGCGCATCAGCGCAGGTTCCATTGGTTTCAACGCCGAGGTGGCGAGCAAGAACGACCTGAACATCGATGAGCTGCTCAAGAAGGTGGAGCCAAAGGATTTGACCAAGTTCGGGCTGATTCCCGAGTTCATAGGCCGCGTGCCTGTGATGGTTTCTCTGGAACAGCTGACAAAGGAAGCTATGGTGCGCATTCTGTCAGAGCCGAAAAATGCCCTGATGAGGCAGTACCAGAAGCTGTTTGAGCTGGACAATGTAAAGCTGGAATTTACCCAGGAGGCTCTGGAGGAAATTGCACAGCTGGCAGTAGACCGCAAGATTGGCGCCAGGGGACTGCGTTCCATCCTTGAGTCAGTGATGATGGACCTTATGTATGAGATTCCGTCCGATGATTCCATCGGAATCTGTACCATTACCAGAGACGTAGTGAGAAAGGCAGGACAGCCGGAATTAGTATACCGCGACATGCCTCCTGCATCTGCCCGGAAACCGTTGTCAGAACGGCTTAGAGGGGACAGCAAGACAGGAGAAATTGCGTAGGCTGTCATGCTCCTGTGACAATTTAGAAGAGAGAAAGGGCCGCTGCAAATCAGATATGACCCGGACCAGAAGGCCTGTTTTCCGGCCGGTCCGGCACCTGCATTGCAGCGGCTTTTCAAATGGTTAAGATACAAGAGGTGAAGATTGAAAATGGGAGAACAAGTGATTACGATGCCCGTGGTGGCTCTCAGGGGCCTGACCATACTTCCGGGTATGGTATTGCATTTTGATATAAACAGGCCGAAATCAGTGGCAGCCGTAGAACGGGCCATGGTGGGTGACCAGAGACTGTTCCTTGTGGCCCAGAGACATCCTGAAATCGTTGAGCCGGAGCAGGGAGATTTGTTCCAGGTAGGTACCATCGCCGTGGTGAAGCAGCTGGTGAAACTGCCGGGAAAGGTGGTCCGCGTGCTGGTGGAGGGACTGGAGCGGGCAGAACTTCTGTGCCTGGATGCCGAGGAACCGGCCATGATGGGCGAGATTGCCGCCATTGAGGCGGAGGAGGATGACCTGGACAGCCTGACCCAGGAGGCCATGCTGCGCATCCTGAAGGACAAGCTGGAGGAATATGGGAGAGTCAACCCCAAGATTACCAAGGAGATTCTGCCCAACCTGATGATTATTACCGGGCTGAATGAGATGCTGGACCAGATTGCCATCCAGCTGCCATGGGATTACACCATACGCCAGACCGTGCTGGAGAACAGTTCCCTGTCAGCCAGATACGAGGTAGTGATGCATACCCTGCTGACTGAGATGGAGATATACAGGATTAAAAAGGAATTCCAGGAAAAGGTAAAGGCCGATATTGACCAGAACCAGAAGGAATACATCCTCAGGGAGCAGATGAAGGTTATCCGCCAGGAGTTGGGCGAGGACGCTGTATCAGATGCGGACGAATACCAGAAGAGACTGGACGCACTGAAGGCTGACAAGGAAGTAAAGGAAAAGCTGCATAAGGAAATTGAACGCTTCCGCAATATGCCGGCTGGAAGCCAGGAGGCCAATGTACTGCGCACCTATGTGGAAACCCTGCTGGACCTGCCCTGGAAGAAGATGTCCAAGGACAATGATGACATCAAACATGCAGAGAAGATTCTTAATGAGGACCACTATGGACTGGAGCAGGTAAAGGAGAGAATCCTGGAATACCTGGCTGTCCGCGCCCTGACCAAGAAGGGTACCAGCCCCATCATATGTCTGGTGGGACCTCCGGGAACCGGCAAGACATCCATTGCCCGGTCCGTGGCAAGAGCCCTGAATAAGAAATACGTGCGCATCAGCCTGGGAGGTGTCCGGGACGAGGCGGAAATCAGGGGACACAGGAAAACCTACGTGGGCGCCATGCCGGGCCGTATCGTGGAGGGCATGCGTCTGGCCAGCGTGAGCAATCCGCTGATGCTTTTGGATGAGATTGACAAGGTGAGCAGCGATTACAAGGGCGATACCTCCTCCGCGCTTTTGGAGGTGCTGGACGGGGAACAGAATGTGAAATTCAGGGACCATTATGTGGAACTTCCCATTGACCTGTCCCAGGTCCTGTTTATTGCCACGGCCAACACTACCCAGACCATACCGGGCCCGCTGCTGGACCGTATGGAACTGATTGAGGTCAACAGCTACACGGAAAATGAGAAGTTCCACATAGCCAGGGACTACCTGGTGGCAAAGCAGATGGAGCGCAACGGCCTGAGGGACAGCCAGATTACGTTTTCTGATAAGAGTCTGGAGAAAATCATACACAACTATACCAGGGAAGCAGGGGTCAGGAACCTGGAGCGCCGCATCGGGGACGTGTGCCGCAAGGCGGCCAGGCAGTTCCTGGAGGATAAGAAGAAGTCCATCAAGATTACGGAGAGCAACCTGGAGAAATACCTTGGCAAGGAAAAGGTGACCTTTGAAAATGCCAATGAGCAGGACGAAGTCGGTATTGTCCGCGGTCTGGCCTGGACCAGCGTGGGAGGCGACACCCTTCAGATAGAAGTAAATGTGATGCCGGGCAAGGGCAGCCTTCTGATGACCGGACAGTTAGGCGATGTGATGAAGGAATCCGCCCAGACAGCCCTGACCTATGTGCGGTCCGTGTGCCCCCAATATGAGATTGCCGATGATTACTTTGAAAAGCACGACCTCCACATCCATATCCCGGAGGGAGCCGTGCCCAAGGACGGGCCGTCTGCGGGAATTACCATGGCCACAGCCATGCTGTCCGCAGTGACGGGCAGGAGTGTCCAGTCCAAGGTGGCCATGACGGGAGAGATAACCCTCCGGGGACGGGTCCTGCCCATCGGAGGACTGAAAGAAAAAATACTGGCAGCCAAGATGGCCCACATAGAAAAGGTACTGGTGCCTGATAAGAACCGGCCGGATATGGCGGAGCTGTCCAAGGAAATCACCAAGGGTCTGGACATCGTGTATGTAAAGGCCATGGAGGACGTGGTGTCGGAGGCGTTTGTTTAGACGCGGCATCGGGGACGTTTGTACAAGCAACGGCCAACGGATAGGAATTAGGAGAAAGAAATATGATTATAAGAGACGTGAATCTGGAGACAGTGTGCGGCGTGACCAGCAAGATGCCGGAAAATATATTGCCTGAGTTTGCATTTGCAGGCAAGTCCAATGTGGGGAAGTCATCCCTCATCAATGCGCTGATGAACCGCAAGGCATATGCAAGGACTTCCTCCCAGCCGGGCAAGACCCAGACCATCAATTTTTACAACATCAACGGGGCATTGTACTACGTGGACCTGCCGGGTTACGGCTATGCCAAGATAGCGGTTGAGGTCAAGGAAAAATGGGGCAAGATGATAGAACGGTATCTCAGGAATTCCCAGATGCTTAAGATGGTGTTCCTGCTCATTGATATCCGCCATGAACCCTCAGCCAACGATAAGATGATGTATGACTGGATTACCTACAACGGATACCATCCCGTCATCATCGCCACCAAGATGGACAAGATTAACCGGAGCCAGGTGCAAAAGCATGTGAAGATGGTGCGGGAAGGCCTGGGGATGGAAAAGGACGGCATCATCATTCCGTTCTCGGCAGAGACAAAGCAGGGCAGGGATGAGATATGGGACCTTATTGAGGGGAATCTGTAGAAGCCCTGTATGTCTCAAATAGAACCTGAATTTATAAAGTAAAAAGGGCCTGATTTCCTGGCAGATGGGTATTACTTGCAGGAAATCAGGCCTTTTGGCGCTGATTTTGCATGGTTTTACAGCAAGCTTTGCTGGGAAGGCGTCATTGGTAATGCTCCTTCACCAGCTCGATAAAATACCTTCCGTAGGACGGAATATACCGGCCCTTCTGATATACCGCATACAGCGTGGTCACAGTGGCGGGCTCTCCCACGGAAAAGCACAGAGGGGGATTGTCAAAATGTATTTTCCTGACATAGGATTCAGGGGCCAGGCAGAGGGCTGTGCCGGAGGCTGCCAGACGTATGGCGATATCGCTGTTGCGGGTAAACAAAAGGACCGGCGGGTTTATGCCGGCCTTTTTAAACAGCCCGGCGGATATCTGGCCTGTGGTCTGGTCCTGTGGATGCAGGATATAGGCTTCCTGTTCCGTATGCCGGATATCCATCCAGGGATAGCAATACCCGTCCCTGACCACTGCCTTTTCTGCCAGAGGATGATGGGGGGAGGCCACCAGAACGATTTCTTCCTGTCCCAGGTACTCCGCTGTCTGGGCGGGGTCCGTGGCCGTGGAATTATAGATGGCAAAGTCCACATTGGGGGAAAGGGCCAGCTGTTTTTCAACGGAGTGGGATTCCTCCAGAAGATGAATCTGTACATCCGGGTACCGGGAATAAAAACGGGACAGTATATCCGGCAGCAGGCAGGAGCCGCGCATCAGTGCCACTGCAATGGTCAGCTGTCCCTTTTCCTCCCCCAATAAATCCTCGCATTCTGAGTTCCAGTCAGAGCCTATCTGGAAGATTTTTTCCGCATAATCCATATAACGGTTGCCGATATGGGTGGGGACCAGGTCATTGCCAATGCGGCTGAACAGAGGGGAGCCTATCTGGCGTTCTATATTCTTTACGGCCTTGCTCAGGGCAGACTGTGTAATGAACAGGGAGTCTGCCGCCTTTGTGATGCTTCCATATCTGCGTATGGCCAGCATATACCGTATTTCTTTTGATATCATCTGTACACCTCCGATGAAAAAAATTCATAGCTTGGATGATTATTATGACTTTGACACCTACCTATGCACATTGTATAATAAAAATCATATACAATCAAGAGTTTCATCAATATTGCTGAATGGAGGCGCCATGGAAACAGAGAGAGCGGATTTTCTTGTAAGAGGGGCAAAGGTCTATAACAGCTACTTTAAAAAGTTTGTATCGGCAGATGTATCTGTATTGGGAGGGAAATTCTTATATATTGATTCCCGCAGGTCAGGCGCGGTTAAGGCTGACAGGACAGTGGATGCAGAGGGTATGTACATGGTGCCCGGATTGATTGACATACATATGCATATTGAGAGTTCCATGCTGACGCCGGGAGCGTTTTGCAGGCGGCTGGCGGAATGCGGGGTTACAACCATTGTGTCGGAGCCCCATGAGATGGCCAATGTGAACGGGATGCAGGGGGTTCTGGATATGATTCGGGCAGGGGAAAACAGCCCGGTCGATATTTTCTACGGGATTCCCAGCTGCGTGCCCTCCACCTCCCCTGAGTTAGAGACTACCGGAGGCATCATTACCTGTGAGGAGATGGAAGGCCTGAAGGAAAATCCCTGGGTGGCCTGTGTGGGGGAGGTCATGAACTACAGGACTGTTATCCGGGAAAACCAGCTGGAAATTACCCGGTTCCTTAAAAAGCTCCGCCAACAGGACCGCATCTTTCCCATTGAAGGGCATTGTCCGGCGCTGCTGGACCTGGATTTGGCAAAGTTCCTGTATCTTGGCATCAATGGGGACCATACGGAGCACAGCATGGAAGAACTGGAACAGAGGTTTGCCAATGGCATGTTTATGGAAATCCAGGAAAAGATGCTGCGGAGAGAGGTTCTGGACTACATCAGGGAACATGGTCTGGAGGAACATTTCTGCTTTGTCACAGACGATGTCATGGCGGACACCTTTTGTACCCAGGGCCATCTGGATGCCCTGGTGCGCAGGGCTGTGGAGCTGGGAATGACGGCGGAACAGGCAATCTATAACGCCTCCTTTACCCCGGCCAGACGGATGAACCTTTTGGACCGGGGGGCAATTGCTCCGGGAAAAATAGCTGATTTCCTGCTGCTCAGTGATTTGGATGGGTTTTCTGTTGCATCCACCTATAAGAACGGAAACTGTATCTGGAGCAGGGGACAGGTAACTGCGGAACAGACCCGGGACATGCGTTTTCCGGAGCCCTATTACCACAGTATCCGGCTGGATTACCAGGAACAGAGCCGGTTTGCGGTTCCCATGGAGCCGGATTCCGGCACAGTCCGGGTCCGGGTCATGGAGATTCAGGATGGCTCCACCAAGACAACGGAAAAAATCCTGGATATGCCGGTGAAGGACGGCATCCTCCAGTGGGAAGGTTCAGGCTGCCTGCTGGCCGCGGTATTCGAGCGGTATGGCAAGGGCCGGGCAGTTGGATACGGACTGCTGACCGGCGACTGCCACAAACGGGGAGCCGTTGCTACCAGCTATGCACATGACTGCCACAACGTCCTGGTGGCCGGCGCGAATCCTGCAGATATGAAGCTCGCCCTTAACCGCGTCATAGAGATGCAGGGCGGCATGGCCGTGGCGGATGCAGGAACGATACAGGCAGAGCTGCCTCTTAATGTGGGCGGTATTTTATCGGACCGGCCGGCAAGGGAGGTGGGGGAAAAGCTGGCCGGGGTACGCGGGGCAATGGCAGACCAGGGTTACAGACATTATAACCCCATCATGTCCTTCTGCACCCTGACCCTTCCAGCCAGCCCTGCCTTAAAGCTGACCGATAAGGGGCTGATTGATGTAAAAGCCTGTAAAGTCGTGCCGTTGAAAATGGAAGAGTAAATCAAAAGGAGGATTAATCATGTCAAAGGAAACTGAAGGTACAGCCAAGAGGGGAGCTTCCGGCACCTGGATTGACAGGCAATTCCGTCTGACAGAGCATGGGACCACGGTGCGTACGGAGATTCTGGCCGGTATCACCACATTTGTTACCATGGCATATGTGCTGGGAACAGTCCCCAATATCATGGCCAATGCAGGGCTTGACAGAGGGGTCATGCTCACATCCATGATTTTGCTGATTATTGTCACCACAGTGGCCATGGCCCTGGTGACAAACCGCCCGTTTGCCCTGGCCCCCGGGCTGGGCAGTGTGGCAATCGTGTCGGGAATGATTGCCAACAGCGGGATTTCGCCTGAAATTACAGCGGGCGTTATTTTCTGGAGCGGTGTTATTTTTATTGTGATTTCCTATATCGGTCTCAGGGATGCTGTTGTAAATGCCATTCCCGCCAGCCTGAAACATGCAGTCAGCGCAGGCGTGGGCCTGTTCATCGCTTTGCTGGGATGTAAGAATGCAGGACTGATTGTTGCCCTGGAAGGCAAGAATAACCTGGCCTTCGGAGACTTAAGTTCTGCTTCCGTGCTTCTGGCGCTCATTGGATTCCTGCTGATTCTTATCACCAAGCAGATGAGGGTGCCGGGATACATGATTTTTTCCATTCTGATTACCACTCTGGCCGGTATCCCCATGGGCCTGACTAAGATGCCCGAGGCATTTTTCATGGCGCCCAGCTCTCCCTTTGGCCAGTTCATGAAGATTGATTTCCTGGGAGCACTGCAGTTTGCCTATCTGCCGTTTTTGATTGCCATGTTTGTGCCGGATTTCTTCTCTACCTTCGGCACAGCCCTGGGCGTGGGCGCAAAGGCCGGGTTCCTGGACAAGGACGGCAACCTTCCGGGCATAGACAAGGTGTTTAAGGTGGATGCCATTGCAACCGCTCTGGGCAGCCTGTTCTGTATGCCGTGTATGACTACCTATCTGGAATCCTCCTCCGGCGTGGAGGCAGGAGGGAAGACCGGACTGACACCCATTTCCACAAGTGTCTGTTTTGCCTTTACCCTTCTGCTGACGCCGTTTGCGCTGATGATTCCGTCGGCTGCAACGGCTCCGGCCCTTATTATCATCGGAGTGGGCATGCTCAATTCCATGCGCAACATCAACTATGATGATTTTACGGAATCCTTCCCGGCATTTATCTGTGTTGCATTTACCATATTTGCAAATAATATTGCCAATGGAATCTGCGTGGCCCTGCCGGTTTATGTGGTCCTGAAGCTGGCCTCCGGCAAGATTAAGGAAATGCCTAAAATCATGTATGTGCTGCTGGGAGTATGCGTGCTGTATTTTTACAGTATCATTAAATAGCAGCAGAGAGCCGCTGGGTCCTTTACGCCATTCTGCACGGATGCTTTTTGCAGGTGGCCAGGCTCACTGCCACCAGCAGGATGCCGCAGACAACGGCGCCGGGAACGGTTTCCCCCAGTCCCCAGGGATTGCCGGCCAGTTTCCAGCCCACACATACCGCGAAGCCGCCCGTCATGGCAGATATGATGCCCTGACTGGTGGCTTTTTTCCAGTACAGGGCCGCCAGGGAGGGAAGACCTGCTGCGGCAGCATAGAAGGACCAGGCAAACATGAGCACATTGTAGGCGTTCTTGATGTAAAGGGCAATAATCAGGGCGCCCATGGCCAGGATCACGGACATGACGCGGGACATGAGAATTTCATGTTTCTCCGTCATTTCCGGCATGAAATTTTTTCCCAGGTCGTGTACAAAGGTCTGGACAGATACCAGCAGATAGCTGTCCGCAGTGGACATCATGACCGACAGGATGCCTGCCAGGGCCAGTCCCGTAAGGCCGGGAGGCAGAATGCTTACAGCCAGGGCCGGTACAACGGCATCAGAGCTTCCGTAGGAGGCCACCACATCCGGCAGAATCTGCCTTCCTGCCAGTCCCATGAAAAATACCAGGGCAATGGTTATCATGTAAATGGAAGTGCCCCAGAACATACCCTGGGTGGCCGCCTTCTTACTCTTGGCTGCAAAGGCCCTCTGCCACATCTCGGCCCCTGCCAGGGTGAACACCAGATAGGTGACAATATCGCCCAGAATGCTGCCGTTGATATGAGGGACCAGGTAGGATTTGTCCAGGTTCTGCCAGAAGGAGGAAAAGCCTCCCAGGTACCGCAGGCTGGAAAAGGGAATCAGGATGTAGACAAAGATAATCAGCATGAAGAACTGAAGCACATCCGTGTACACCACTCCGAAAAGGCCGGATGCAGCGGTGTAGATAATGAAAATAAGAGTGGCTGCAAGGGCGCCGGCTTCATAGCTGATGCCGAATTCATTTCCCAGCATTTTGATGATGGTGGCGGTGGCGGTTACCTGGGCAGCTACCGTGCCCATCATGGTGAATACAATCATGAAGGCCAGGATGCAGCGGGCGGTCCGGTTGAACCGGTAGTGAAAAAGCTCCGGTATGGAATTGATGTTTCTGGTGAAGCCAACCTCCTGGATACGTCCGGCGATGGCTGAGAAGATGAACATGCCGATGAGATAGGGGATGGCGGTCATGACCGCCTTAAAGCCAGTGGTGTAGGCAATGCCTGCCCGTCCCATCATGGCGCTGCCGCCGATGATGGAGGCGCATACAGTGGCAGTCAGCACAAAGGGGCCAAGGGTTCTGCCTGCAACGTAGTAATCGCCTGTATTCTTGATTCGTTTGACGAACCATACGCCCACAAAAAGCATTCCTATCATATAGAGGACAATGATGGCCAGATCCAGGTTAGTGAGTTCATGCATATATCAGGTCTCCTTTCGTTGGGGCGCCGCCTTGGGAGGGTGCGGTGATGGGGAATATCCTTGGATGTATTCAGTTTTAGGTAAAGGAAAAGAACGGACTTAACAAAAGAAACCGTCTGCATGGATGCAGACGGAAAAGTATACGACAATACAGCAAAATGATTTACCAGAATGTCCCTGTCCCTCTTCCGCCTATGAGATTAGCTGCCGGGTTCGGGAAAGAAAGGTTCCCTATCATCCGGGGCCGTAACAGGCCGGGCGGATGAATACACCCCAAAAAATCGGTTCTCCCACTGCTACATAGTAGCATTAAGCGACTTAGTATAATATTAACACTATCTTAACATTAAATATATCACAGAATGGGGAGCGTGTAAAGAAATATGCAGAAAAATGCCTTTTATTGGCGCAACACCGGGCAAAAGCCTCAGATTCAACTCGACATATCCGGCATTTAGCGTATAATATATAAAGGTATGAATGAAAAATAAGACAGAGGGCGGAATGGAAATCCAGAGGCGCCCGGCTGTATCTGGAGGTATTATGTAATGGAAACGGGACCAATACGGGTGGCGGTCATGGCGGACACCCATGGAGTGCTCCGGCCGGAGGTGGAGAGGATTCTTGAAACCTGCGATGTGATTGTCCATGCAGGGGATTTTGACAATCAGATGCTGTATCACAAGCTGAATGTGGACCAGCCCTTGTATGCGGTAAGGGGGAATAATGACAGAGGATGGTCAGGGGGCCTTGGCCAGGTAAACCGGTTTGAAATCGGCGGGGTAAAATTCATCATGGCCCACGAACGTGTGGATATTCCCAGCATGCTTAAAGATATACAGGTAGTTATATTCGGCCATTCCCATATGTACTATCAGCAGGAAATCAGCGGAAGGCTTTGGCTGAATCCGGGAAGCTGCGGTTATAAGCGTTTTACCCTGCCCCTTTCCATGGCAGTGATGACCATTGAGGACGGGAAATATGAGGTGGAGACTATCTGGCTGGAGCATGGATACGGCACGCCCGGAGCAGCCACCGGCCAGAGAGAGAAGACCAGGGCCAGCAAGTATGAAAAACAGCAGAAGCGCTATAAACAGAAGGCGGGAAAGACAGCCGGCCAGAGCGGAACTTCCGGGGGAGCAGAACAGGCGGAAGGGGCCGGGGGAGCGCCAAAGGCAGCCAGGTACGGCGGACATCCGGCGGCCAAACCCGAGGCACCCAAGGCGGAAGCCCGTATGGTGACCGGTCCGGAGCAGGAGAAGGAGTATCTGTTCCTGATAGCGAAAATATTGCGTCTGAGAAAAGCAGGTGAATCCAGGGAATGGGTCATCCGGAATCTGGGAGAGAATTTCAGGCTGGCCGCAACCATCTACGACATATGCGAAAAAAAGCCGGACTCAAACGCCCGGCAGATTTTGGAACTGTTATTGGAACAACTTTCGTTTTAACCGGTACAGGAAATGGACTGATAGGAAAGGCATGGATAAAAGTCAGGATAAAAGTGACCGCATGACGTGGGCATAGATTTCCTGGCTTTTTGTTTTCCATGTATTGCACATGGATTCTGCCTGCTCCCTGTCGGGAACAGACAAATCCAGTCGAATCAGGGTTGTCTTGTTCTCACGGACCTCACAGTGGACAATGTAGTCCTGGTTGGTCCCCTTGTAGAAGTCGGCCGTGGTGCCCACCTCCTCCCGGAGACGGAACTTGTTTTCCTTAAGGTAATGGTCCATGTCCTCAATGATGGCGGAGGATATGTTCTTGCCGAAGAAGTTAAGGGTTTCCTCGCCCTCCCTGGTGATGTCATACCGGGTGCTGTTGTGGCTGGCCTCCTTGTGCACCAGGCCGGCGTCTTCCAGCTCGTTTAAGGCCTGCTGGAGGGTAAAGTAGGTGGTGTATTCATGCTCTGTGAAAAAGTTGGTGAGCTGGGCGTTCGTCAGGGGGAAGTTCACCTGCTTCAACATATAGAGATTCATCAGTTTGTACAAGGTCATAGGTTCAGTAAGCATATCACACACGCTCCATCAGGGTTTTCTTATTATTTTCTAATGTGGTCCTTTACCGCGCTGCTGACCACGTCTGCCACGCGGGGGTCAAAGGCTTCGGGAAGTATGTTCTCGTCGCTTAAATCCGCTTCATCCACCAGTCCGGCTATGGCCTCGGCGGCAGCCAGCTTCATCTCCTCGGTGATGGCGGCAGCACGGCCTTCCAGAGCGCCCTTAAAGATTCCGGGGAATACCACTACGTTGTTTACCTGGTTGGGGAAGTCGGAACGGCCGGTTCCAACCACCCGCGCCCCGGCAGCCTTTGCCAGGTCAGGCATGATTTCCGGAACAGGGTTTGCCATGGCAAAGAGAATGGCGTCCTTATTCATGGAGGCAACCATGTCCTGGGTCACGATTCCGGGAGCGGACACGCCCACAAAGATGTCAGCGCCCCTCATGGCGTCTGCCAGGGTACCTGTTTTATGTTCCAGGTTGGTTACATCCATCATTTTTTCCTGCATCCAGTTAAGGCCGTCTGCTCCCTTGGTCAGGATGCCGCTCTTATCGCACATGGTGACATGGGCAAATCCATAGGTCAGCAGCAGCTTTGTGATGGCAACGCCGGCTGAACCGGCTCCGTTTACTACCACGAAGCAGTCCTCCTTCTTTTTGCCGGTCAGCTTCAGGGAGTTGATGACACCGGCCAGGACCACGATGGCAGTGCCGTGCTGGTCGTCATGGAATACAGGGATGTTCAGCCTCTCTTTTAATGCTTCCTCTATCTCAAAACATCTGGGGGCGGAGATGTCCTCCAGGTTGATGCCGCCAAAGGCAGGGGCAATGCGCACAACGGTCTCAATGATTTCCTGGGTGTCCTGGGTGTCCAGGCAGATGGGGAATGCGTTGACGCCGCCGAATTCCTTAAAGAGCACAGCCTTGCCCTCCATGACCGGCATGGCTGCCAGGGGACCTATATTGCCCAGGCCCAGTACGGCGCTTCCGTCGGAGACAACGGCAATGGTGTTGGATTTGATGGTGTACCGGTAAGCTGCCTCCGGGTCTTTTGCAATCACCCTGCAGGGTTCGGCAACCCCCGGGGTATAGGCAAGAGCCAGGTCCTCCCTGGATGCCACCTTTGCCTTTGATGTGGTTTCAAGTTTTCCCTTCCATTCCTCATGGAGCAGCAGTGCTTTTTCATTGGTTGTCATAATCCATTCCGTCCTTTTCCTTATATAATAGAAACACAAAAATGCATTTTTATATATCATAACAATTTTGTCAGTGTTTATCAAGTTCCTTTTGAAATTAGGGGAGGCCGGGACCGGGGGAGGGGAGCACAGAGTATGGATGGAAAAACATGGAACCCGTGGTTTGCACAAAAGATGCAATTAAAACTTTTAAAACCACCCAAAATGTGATATCATGTTACGTAAGTGTGGACACTTTACACAGAAGGATAAAGATACAGGTGGTACTATGAGGGAACGTATTAACCGTCTGGCCAGGGGAATCATTGACAATGGTTCGCCGGAGCTGGTGCTGACGCCGGAGAGGGTGGAGGTTTCGGTTCCTGCGGGTGAGGTCATCCGTGGCGAGATATTGGTGAG
>OLFS01001006.1_pt1 | contig 24201 bp, 25 predicted proteins | sample 1605491 | NCBI WGS metagenome assembly OLFS01 (sample SAMEA3888921, study PRJEB22519) | human gut metagenome | biome: human gut; feature: human-associated habitat; material: faeces | place: Denmark | collected 2011 | reverse complement strand
ATGGAACATAAAGAAACACAGAGAACCAAAGGAGGATATTCATATGGTAGAAATAAACAGAGACGCCTGCATCGGCTGCGGGCAGTGTATTGGGGATTGTATTGCAGAAAACCTGCATCTGAAGGAGGGGAAAGCAGAGGTATCCGGAGCCTGCATTCTCTGCGGCCACTGTGTTGCTGTCTGTCCATGCAGCGCCGTATCCATCCCGGAATATGATATGGAGGATGTGGAAGAACTGAGTCCCGCCCAAACCAGGCTGGATGCGGACCGGCTTCTTAAGGCGATTAAATTCCGCCGCAGTGTGCGTAATTTCAAGCAGACGCCGGTCTGCTCCAGGGACCTGGACATGCTGGTCCAGGCAGGACGGTACACCGCCACGGCCAAGAACATGCAGGACTGCCGCTTTATCTTTGTCCAGAAGGAACTGGAATACCTAAGGACCCTTATCTGGGATGGAATCGGCCGTATTCTGGACACCTCCCCGGAAGCAGCCCTGGCCTACCGCGGCTTTTATAATGCCCATATGGCTGATTCAACCCGGGATTATCTCTTTCGCAACGCGCCTGCTGTCCTGTTCATTGCATCTGAATCCAATATAGATGCCGGGCTGGCTGCCCAGAACATGGAGCTCATGGGTGTTTCACTGGGACTTGGTTTTCTGTATAACGGCTATCTCAGAAGAGCAGCTGAAATGAATCCCAGGGTTTTACAATGGCTGGGCGTGGGAGAAAAAAAAATAGAAGCCTGTGCCCTTTTGGGATATCCGGACATCACATATAAAAGGACGGCGCCCAGAAGAACGGCGGATGTGATTCTTCTGTAACCCCACAGTCTGCCTCTACAGCCGCTTCATAAACTCAATATCCTTCCTGGCGGCTGCCGGATTCATTTCCTCCCGGAGCAGATACATATCCGGTCTGTTTTCATGGAGCCATCGGCTGATTTCCTTATACTGCAGGATGCCTTCTCCCAGCTGTTCCGGCTGATATGCACGGTCCTTTCCCAGACTGTAGTCTTTAATATGCATTACATGGATATATGCTCCGATGCCCTCAAGCCACTGGCTCCAGTAAGTATCCTGGTCCGTGAATTCCGGGTATTCCAGCAGGTTGGAGGCGTCGAAAATCAGCCGCAGGTGCTCCGGGTCGTCCACCATCCGGATTACTTCAAGGGTTGTTTCCAGGTCCGTGAGAGGATGCCAGTATACCGGCTCAATGGCCAGTTTCATGTCAATGCGCTGCGCCTCCTCCATGACCCGTTTCAGGCTGTCCATCATATAGGGACGCCAGGCAGCCCTCTCACCCTTGTTCAAATGGGCATAAGCTGTCTCAGTTCCCACCACGCCGGCCCCCATTTCCTTTCCGTAATTCAGGCATGTCTTGATTGTCTTCACTGCATACTGCCTTGCTTCATCATCGGGATTCCCCAGGTCCATATAGCATCCCATCACAGGAATCTCCACCTGATTCTCCTCAAATGCCCTTCTGATACGTTCAATGTGGGACAGCCGGATATCCTGATAGCTGCCAATCTCCTTAAATGCCTTGGGAAGGGCCAGCTGCGCCCCGTCATAGCCTTCCCCATGCAGAAGGCATGCCAGCTCTTCGATACCGCGTTTACCGTAATCATGTGCGCGTACGCCTATTTTCATCTTTATATTCCTCTTTCTGTCTGTATTCAAGAATACCATTATCTATCATCATACAGGAATGCCCTATGAAAACAAGAACGTAATTCGTCAAAGAATAGGTCCTTATTTGTATCTTATTCTATATTTTCCCTGCTCCCGCCTGTATCCTTACGGTCCGGCGGGAAGCATGACCAGGATTTCCGCCACCTCATTATCCGTGGCAACCCGCTGGGGCGGTCCCCAGGTTCCTGCGCCTGAGGTAACGATGACCTGGGGCGAAGCATCCGATGCCCGGTAATATCCGTAATCCACATCAAATACAGCGTTGGTAATCAGATTAAAAGGAAACATTTGTCCCTGGTGTGTATGTCCGCAGAGAATCAAATCCGTCTCTTCCCCATAGTCCCGGATATTTCCCGGCTGATGGTCCATTACAATGACAGGCAGCTCCCCTGCCTTTGCAGGCATCGTGAGATTTTCCCGCTTATCCCCCTGCCCGCCAATGGGAAAGGAATCCCTCCTGCCCGCCAGCACAAAACGGCCGTCTATGACAACCGCCTCATCCTGCAGCACATGAACGCCTGCTTCTGAGAGGAATTCCAGCATGCGGCCATAGCTTGGGCCTGCATCATGGTTTCCAAGGCAGGCGTAAACGCCGTAAACTGAATCCATTTTCAGAAACAATGCCTTAAGAGCTTCCGGGTCAGCCGGGACAGCGGCATCGCCGTCAAATATATCTCCGGCCATACAGACAATGTCCGGCTTTGTGGAATTTACCGCGTCAATGACCTTTTCAAGATGGTGTTCTCCTATGACATACCCCAGATGCAGGTCGCTAATCAGGGCAATCCGCAGCGGAGCCTTTTCTGCATCCCGGCCGCCTATCTGAACTTCGTAGGGTTTTATCTGTATTACCGCCCCATGGACAGTCCCATATACGGACAGGGCAGCTGAAAGAAACAGCGGTATGGTTCCCGCTGCAATGCCTGCCCGGAAGGACAGGGGCGGCGAAAGAATACGCATTACTCCTGCCAGGAACACCAGAAATCCCGCCAGATTAACGAACATCACCATGTAGACAATGAATCCAAGGAGATAGTGGTCAGCATAGAAAACAGGCGCAGGTATATGGTTATTTGGAATACGGCTGACAACAAACGCTCCCAAAATCCCGGTAACTGCCAGACCATAGACAATTCCATACCCCAGGGAACCCATGCCCGGAAAAAGCGGTCCAAGCCACTGGTACAATTTCCGCCCTGCATTGGCAAACAATCCAATTATGACCGCAAGCGCGGTAAACAGACTTATCAGTTTCATTCTTTACTCCATTTCAGGCCTAATCCCCTGTCCTTTCATGACAGTTCACTTCTTCACACAAATCCATGAACAGCCGCATCAATGGACTGACCCACTTGTTCTTATGGTATGCGCATACTGCCGAGAGAACCGGACGCTCCAAATCTGTCCTGACTATCTCCAGTTCTCCCCGTTCCAGTTCTTCCCTCACCGTAAATTCAGGCAGAAAGGAAATACCCACATCACTTTTTACCAGATTTTTAATGGTAGGGATGCTCCACAGCTCAATGGTATGGTCCAGGCGGATGGATTTCTCCCGTAAATACGATTCAAATATCTGGCGGAAAATGCAGTTGGGTTCATTGATGATAAATGGAACAGGAATCTCCTGGTCCGGTGTCAGAAAATCCGGATGGGACTGTTTAACCTGGGGCGAGGCAACTAAAACAACAGGATATTCTCCCATGGACCTGGTGCAAAGTCCTGTGCCAAAGCCTCCTACCGTTTCATAAAACACCCCCAAATCCAGAGTTCCCTTCAAAAGCTCATCCCTTATATCATAGCAGTTCATGGAGCGTATGAAAAGACGGGCCTTGGGCGCCTGACGGTGAAATTCCTTTAATATGGACGGAAGCTTGTAACACAGAAGCGTTTCTCCCACTCCCACTAAAAGCTCTCCCCGGCACGCCTCCAAATCCTGCTCAAAACAGTGCAGCTTTTTCACTGAATCCAGCACCTCGTCCACATAGGGAATCAGATGCTCTCCTGCCTTGGTCAGGACCATACGTCTGCCGATTTTTTCAAAGAGGCAGGAGGACAGCTCCTGTTCCAGCTGGCCAATCTGGAACGTAATGGTGGACTGGGTATAATTCAGCTTGTCAGCTGCTTTGGAAAAGCTTCCCTCTTCAATGATTGTCCGGAATGTGTTCAGGTATTTTAAATCCACAATAATTCCTTCTTCCTTGTATCGCTGTATACTTAAATACTTTTGAAGTATTACACTAAAACTTTTGATTTGATTGAATCATTATTTACGTGTATTATAACGAAAAAGGAGGAATTAAGCAATGTATTTTTCAATCATTCTGACCTATCTGCCCTACTCCCTGGTCACTGCCTTTACCCCTGGTCCCAATAACATCGTTGCCCTCTGTGCGGTGAGCCGGAATGGATGGCGCAAAGGCAGACATGTTCTCCTGGGCATTGCAGCCGGTTTTCTGTGCGTAATGGTCCTCTGCGCCCTGTTCTGTTATGAACTGGCCAGGTATGTACCGGCCCTGGCCAAAATCCTTAAGTATGTGGGGGCCGCCTACATAGTCTGGCTGGCCATACATGTTGCCCGCAGCACATACGCAGAAACCGAAGACCACGGGATATCGTTCTGGAAAGGCGTTTTTCTGGAGTTTACAAATATCAAAATCATCCTGTACGCCATTACCATCTATACAGGCTATGTGCTTCCGTCCGGTGCGGGATTAGGTTCCCTGTTGTTTCATGCTGTCAGCATGACGTTCATTGGAATGGCAGGAGTCATGACCTGGGCCGGTGCAGGAAGCATTCTGCAGCGGTTCCTGAAACAGTATTGCCGCCCCTTTAATCTGGTTATGGCGCTGGTTTTGGTATATTGTGCCGTGACCCTGGTATTGTCCGGCGCCTGATTTTTATGTTTGGCGGTGCGGAGGCCTCCGGGCCTTCTCCCGCTTCAGCCTGTCCCTTGCGTCAGCAACTGATTCTCCCTCCCTGACCAGGTACCGTTCAATAAACCATTCCGCGTTCTCTTTTCCTGTAATAAAGAGGCGTGTCCCCCATATACCTGGAAAATGTGTTGGAAAAATGGCTGCTGCCGGAAAACCCGGCTGCCATTGCAATTTCCAGGATACTCTTGTCCGTATGGGTCAGCAGATACTCTCCCATGCGTACCCGGTAGGAAATAAGATAATCCACAGGGGACTGCCCCAGTATTTCCTTAAAATCCCGGCAGCATTCGCTGGTGCTGACACTGGCTGCCTTTGCAATGTCCTCCAGCCGGATTTTTCCGGCATACTCCTGGTGAATGAATTCCAGGCAGGAACGGACCCGCCTGTACTGGACATCGGAAAAGGCTGGCTGCCGCTTATTTCTTAAATCCAGATTCTCATACAGCGTAAGCCCCATCTTCTGCAGCAGAATCTGCAGGCGCCACAGATATCCCCTGGGCCGCCTGCAGTCACACTGATACATGTCATGGATGCAGGACAATGCCTCCCCATGCCATGGACAGGTATTGTCAAACAGAAAGAAATCCCTCTCTGTTTCTGTAATAAGGGAAACATACTGCGTTTCCACCAGTCCCCCGGAAAGGCCGTGGAGCAGATAAGGGTCAGCCAGCACGGCGCAGTAAACGCTGCCGCGCTGCTGGTGATAGGGCGTGACCATGTGCAGCATATTAGGCGGCAGGAGCCCGCCCTGCCCGGCACAGAGCACATAGGAACAGCCGCCTGTCTGAAACTCAATGTCACCCTTCAGCACATAAACCAGCTCCAATTCCTTATGCCAATGCCAGGGTATGACCCGGTTTGGATACAAATCCAAATCATCCAGGTACACCTCCATTGGAAAAGCAGGCGTGCCATGACAGGTAACTTCCTCCAGGTTACCGTTTACCTCCAGATAGTTTAGCTGCATGTCGAAACCTCCTTTCCCGGCAAGACAGGATTCTGTTATTTTCAGCCGTGATTTTATTACAAATATCTCTATAATTCCATTATAATGAAAAAAAGGACATATGCAAGGTATTTTGTTCAAAGGAGTGATGATGGAAATGAAATTGGCTTATATTACCATTCATACCATGGAACCGGAGATAATGAAAGATTTTTATGTAAAATATTTAGGAGCGGTCGTGGATGATGCACGTCCCTTTGACAGGGACGGTTCAGGAAAGGATAACCGTGTGGCGTCCCCCTCGTCATACGGGACCGTATACAGCCTGTCTTTTGACGGAGGAGTAAAAATCAAGCTCATACCGGAACAGCGCGGCTCATTGGGAGTCCCATCCGCTGTATCGCCCGCCGTTCCATCCGTCATGCCATCCTTTCCGGAAACCCGGCCTTCTTATGCGGTGAGGCTCACCTTCAGGGTAGGAAGCAGGAAGCGTGTCAACGAACTCACCGGCCAGCTGATACTGGAAGGCCACGAAGTAATATGTGAGCCTGGGTTTTACGGCATGGATTATTACAGCAGCAGCGTCTTTGACCCGGAAGGAAATGTGATTGAATTGGTGGCATAATACGCCCCCTTCAGATTCATTCCAGGAAAACAGGGGCGGATGACCGCTCGGCCATCCGCCCTGTTTTGTCCATGTCAGCCCCATTAAGCCTGTATCCATGTATTCAGATACTCTTCCACCATGTCCTGGGGAACCATGCTGCCGCCTGTTGCCCAGGCTATATGGGCGGCCTGTGCCATGCAGTCACAGAGTCCCTTTTTCCTGATGTATCCTTCCATCTCATCCGGATGCAGGAATGCTGCAAAGGAGGCGCATGCAGACGGTTCTATGAATATATTCTCGGTTTTCATAAGCGCGCGCATCAGCTCATACAGTTTTCTGTCCTCAAATTCCTGACACTGACCCTGTCATGCTCGCCTGTGGCCATTCCCACCAGCATACAGCATGCCTGGGTAGGTTCCATGAAAAAGCAGTGGACATTATCGCCGTAAACCTCTTTCAGGCCATAGGCCACGCCTCCCGGCGCCCCGCCAATTCCGCAGGGCAGATATACAAACAACGGATGACGGCTGTCCACCTGGATTTCCTGTTCCTCCAGCTGGCTTTTCAGGCGCTCTCCTGCGACTGCATAGCCCAGAAACAGGTTGACGGAATTCTCATCGTCCACAAAATAGCTCATGGGGTCCTGGCCGGAACGCTTTCTTCCCTCTTCCACGGCCGCGCAGTAGTCGGATTCATACTCCACAACCGTGACTCCCTTGCTTCTCAGCAAATCCTTTTTCCACTGTTTGGCGTCTGCCGACATGTGCACAATTACCTGAAAACCCAGTTTGGCACTCATGATGCCGATGCTGAGCCCCAGGTTGCCGGTAGACCCCACCTGAACCTTATACCGTGCAAAAAACTCCTTCATTTCACAGGAAGCCAGTTTCCGGTAATCCTCCTTTTCCGTGAGAAGCCCTGCCTCGAAAGCCAGGTCCTACGCATATTTTAACACCTCGTAGATACCTCCCCTGGCTTTTATGGAGCCGGATATGGGAAGGTGGCTGTCCATTTTTAAAAACAGCCTTCCGGAGATTCCCGCTCCCCGCTTCTGGTTCAGTTCCTGTCTCATGGCCCGGATTTCCCGAAGCTCCGATTCTATCATGCCATTCCGGCTGGCAGTCTCAGGGAAAACCTCCGCCAATGCCGGTATCCGGCTGATGTACGCCTCTATTTTTGAATCCATGATATCATTTCCTTCCTGTTCGTAAATGTATATAAAGTGTATATGTGCCCCGTTACCTATGATTCTCCCTAAAAAATTCCCTGGTCAGCCTCATGACCACCGGCGACAGCTTAAAAAGGGCCAGCACATTGGGAATGATTAAAAGCCCCAGCATGCAGTCCTGGATGGACCACACGATTCCTGCCGTGCTCAGGCTTCCTGCCAAAATCAATACAGGAAACAGCATGCGGTAAAACCAGTCCCCCTTCAGGCTTTTTATGTACATGAGACTCACATGTCCAAAATACCACTGGCTCATGATTATAGCACAAACCAAAAGCCGGATAAAGAGCCACCTGTGAAATCAAAAGCCTGACTCCATAATCAATGACTGCCGGATTCCCGTTAAACAGCATAATGAGCGGCCTGGCCATAAGTATATAGATTCCTGTCACCAGAACGGTGAGAATCAGGGATGTCCGCAGTGCAAAACGGACTGACTCATGGAACCGTTCTTCCTTATTGGCGCCAAAGGAGTAGGAGGCCACCGGCTGGTATCCCTGCATGAACCCCATAACCACATAGCAGCCAATCAGCACCAGGCGCTGCACCACGCCGTATGCGGCAATAATAAGGTCTGCGTCTGCCATAGGCTTTGCCGCTATATTGGTAAGGGATGTGGCAACCGCAAGACAAATCTGTATGACAGCCGTAGGGATTCCAATGAGTGTGACGGTTTTAACCAGTTCCCACTTCGGCCTGAAGTACTCCCTTTTTATTTTTATGATGGAGCGTCCGCTTATGTAGAACCATTCAAGGATGAAACATGTGACAAACTGTGAAACGGTTGTGGCAAGGGAAGCGCCCTCCACTCCCATCCCCAGCCCCCAGTCAAACATGAAAACAGGGTCCAGCACAACATTAAGGGCTGCCCCGGTCACCACGGCAGCTGACGATATTCTTACGGATATATGAATGATTCCTTGGTACAGCTGCACATTGTATCCTCAAACGTCACTTTCCCCGGTTCTCCTGTCACAGTCAGCCTCTCATCTTTTGCCGCCTCCAACAGCAATGGTTCCGATATCCAAAAACGGCTTAAGTCAGCCGTGTCTCTCAGCCATACAATCCGGCCGTTTTGGGCGGCATCGCGCCTTACGCATGTGTGCAGGCAGAAACGCAGGGCTAAATCATCGGTGGGCATGACAACAGGTGTTTTTGCACCGGCCGTATCACGGCATGTTATGGCATTTACATATACAGGGAACCTGTCTATTTTATCATACAAACGTTTTGTTATTACATCTGCATTTCCCATTCCTGCCGAATTTCCTGCCGACTTTTCTGTGATATCCAAAACAGCTATCTTTTCGGCATGAGGCACATCCGCTGCCAGAGTGCCCGACCTTCCGGTCACATTCGGGTCCATTCCGGCTCCGCTGATTTCCTTTCCCATCCGGCTGACTACCAGCACGTCAATCTTGTCAAACGGAATACGGGCCATCAATGACTTGGCATAGTTCAGCAATTCCGGCTCCCGCTTTAAAATCCGGCCCGCAGGAACAGCCTCAATATAGGCAGTCTCATGGCGGGCATTTTCCACAATGCCAAGTCCCAAAAGGATTGGCGCTTTCCTTAAAATCACCTCTGCAAACCGGATTAGATTCTGTCCCATGCGGTCAAATCCCATTTTATGGCAGATGGATGCCCCCTTTTGTTTTCCCAGCCCAATTACCATCATTTTTACAATTCCGCTCTCCACCGCACCGCGAAAATCCGTATGGGCCTTTATCCGCCCCACCGGTATGATATAATCAGCCTCCATGGCACAGGCATCCAGCCACACATCAAAGCCATCTTCTGTTTTTCCCAGACATACCACCTCCATGGACGAGCGCAATTCTGCTCCTGTGGATTCCTCCGTAATACCATACCCTTCCAATATCGCCTTCTGACCATCCGCATCCGCACCCCCGTGGCTGCCCATTGCCGGTACCAGATAAGGGATAGCGCCTAAACGTTTTATCTCCTCCGAAACAGTGCGTAGGATTTCCACGATATGAGCAATTTCCCGGCTTCCGGCCGTTATGGCCACGGTCTGTCCTGCCTTTATGGTTCCGAATGCCGTGCTCCTCCGAAGCGCGGTCCGCACCGACTCTTCCACCTGTTCCAGAACAGGACACCCAACCCTGTATTCAACTTCTGCAAACCTTGGTATTTCCACCTCCGACAACAGGCGCTCAAAGGCAGCCCTTTCAAAACCCGGCTCAGCTTCTCCATATCTCTTCATATGTACCCCTGCCCTTCGTTTCTCCAGCTTCCAGACCAGTTTCACTCCATCTGCATGTTTCTCTTGCGTAAAAGGCCCGGTACAAGACCCGGACCTTCTTATCAGATTATTTTCATTCACTTCAGATTATATTTATACAATTTTCTCCGGATTCAAAATCCCCTTTGGGTCAAAAACGCCTTTGATTCCTGCCATCAGCTGCAGCTGGTCCTTACCCAGCTGATTCTTCAGGTATTCCCTCTTTGCATAGCCAATTCCGTGCTCCCCGGACACAAGACCGCCATATTCTTCCGATTTTCTGTACATCCGTTCAAAGGCTTTCTGCTTTTTATCCCTCCACGTCTCCTGGTCCATCTGGTCCCTGCAAAGATAGACATGGAGATTGCCGTCTCCAGCATGTCCAAAGCTGGGAATGCGCATCTCTAATTCCGCGGCGGTCTGATGGGTAAACTTGATAAAATCTGCCACATGGCTTCTGGGCACCACCACATCGCATTCATCCATCTCCGTGGTAGATGCCTTAATCGCCTCCAGAAAAGCGCCTCTTGCAGACCATACACTCTGTTTTCTCTCATCGGTGTCCACCAGGAACACATCCTTTGCACCGTTATCAAGACACAAATCAGCGGCCCGGCTGTAATTTTGCTCCACCTCTTCCCGGCTGTTTCCGTCAAATGTCAGTAAGATATAAGCGTCACTGGACGTATCGGGAAATTTCTTTCCCAGATAATCCTCTGCAAAAAGAATGGTTGCTTTTTCCATAAATTCAATGGCCACTGCCTGGACCTGGGACTCTATGATTTTAGGTACAATTTCAATTGCATCTGAAATAGAATGAAATGGAATCAGCAGGCTGACTGTTTTTTGCGGAAGCGGAAGAAGTTTTAAAACTGCCTTTGTGATAATTCCCAATGTTCCCTCTGAACCGATAATCAAATTCATCAGACTATAGCCGGAACTGTTTTTAACCACCTTGCCGCCCAGTTCCAGAACATTGCCCTGTGCCGTAACCACGGTTAACCCTCTCACATAATCCCTTGTGACTCCGTACTTTACTGCACGCATTCCGCCTGCATTGGTGCTGATATTGCCGCCGATGGTTGCCGACTTTTCTCCCGGATCCGGCGGATAGAACAGCCCCTGTTCTTCCACATAGGACGCCAGGTCCATTAAAAGGACGCCAGGTTCAACTGTAACAGTCAAATTCTCACGGTCCAGCTCCAATATATGATTCATTCCCGTGGTTTCAATCATGATGCCGCCCTGTGCAGCCACTGCTCCTCCAACCAAACCAGTGCCCGCGCCTCTCACTACCACCGGAATATCATGGCCGGAAGCATATTTCATGATTTTGGATATTTCCTCAGTGCTCATAACTTTTACCAGAATCTCAGGCATTGAAAATACATCCCCCAACTCATCGTGCCCGTAATCCTCACTGATTTCTTCTCCGGCCAGCACTCTCTCAGGCGGGAACATGGCCTTTATTTCATCTGTATATTCCTGATTTATCCGGTTTCTGTCCATCATGCCCCCTCCTTCATCCAATTGACCAGCTCCGGCAGGATTTCATACCAATCGCCAACCAGGCCATAATTGGCTATGTCAAAAATCGGCGCCTTCTTATCTTTATTAATGGCTATGATACAGTCCGCCCCTTTCATCCCTGCGGCGAACTGTACTGCTCCTGAAATACCTATTGTAACAATCAGTTTAGGTTTTACCGTTCTCCCGCTAAGCCCTATCTGTTGTCTGGCGTCAAACCATCCATTTTCAATCAATGGCCTGGTGCCGGCCATCTGAGCCCCTATCCGGTCTGCGAAAACTTTTACAAGCTCCACGTCTGCCCTGGATTTAACGCCTCTTCCCACGGCCACGATGATTTCCGCATCTGATATATCTGCCTGCCGCGTTTTTTCTTCATTTGAAAGGACCTGGACCGAGGAATCAAAGAACCTCTCTTTTACCTCCATTTGTTCTATAGAACCGCCGGGGAACCGGTTTCTCTCTGCCTGTGAAAACACCTTATACCTGACGGTGCAGAACTGGGGACGATGCCTGGGCGTCACAATCTGAGCCATGATATTGCCGCCAAAGGCCGGTCTTATCTGTACCAAATCCGAATTATCCTTCATTTCCAGTACAGTACAGTCAGCTGTCAGCCCTGTCCTGAAACGTGCAGCCACCCTTGGCGCCAGTGACCTTCCTTCGCTGGTCGCTCCCACCAAAATGGATGAAGGTCTGACATTCTCTATGAAGTCAGAGAACACATTTGCATATGTCATTATATTAAAATCCGCCAGCCCTGGATGGTCGTACAGGAATACCCGTTCTATCCCATAATACTGCAGTTCCTCTGCCTTTTCTTTTACCCGGCTGCCTATAAGAAGGCAGTATACCGGAGCCTGAATCACCGATGCCAGCTCTTTTGCTTTTCCAATTAACTCCAGGGTAACCGGATGAATTCTGTTTCCATCCATCTGAACATATACGGCAATTCCCTTCCATTCTTCCTTTTTAACCATTGGTTCTGCCGGCTCTTCTTCAACCCATTCCATCACACCGGCCGGGCCTTTTTTTACACACAGACGGCACATCCTGCATCCGGATGAAACAGATAGCTTTCCATCTTCTTCCGAAATCGCCCCAAAAGGACAGAGCTCTTTCAGCTGCTCTGCTGCTTCCTTCGTCACCCTGCCCTGGTTCACTTTTAATTTTGCCATACTCCTCTCCTTCCCGGTCAATGATTACAGAAATTTTTTCTCCTGCAGAATCCCAGCCAAATATTGGACCAGCTCCGGTCCCTTTCCTTCCATTATTACTTTATCTTCCGTTTTATCCGGCGGGAATATCCGCTCCACCTGGGTGGGAGAACCATCCAGTCCATAATGTCCGGTGTCCTGGTCATTAAAATCCTTCAGCGACACTGTCTTAAGACATTCCACAGACAGGTCCAGTTTTCTTTTATAAGAAGGGAGTCTGGGCGTGTTGGCATCCTTCTCCACGGTCAGCAGGCATGGCATTGTCATGCGCTGTGTCTGTATTCTGTGCTCCAGGTTCATTCGTACGGTAATTCCGTTATCATCTGTCCCTGTTATAGCAAGCACGTTTGCTCCATGAGGAATCCCCATAAACTCAGCGATTTCCGGTCCCACCTGGGCCGTATCCCCATCCGTGGTCTGCTTTCCGCAAAGAATAACATCAAACGTTCCTGCCTTTTGTATTCCCTGACACAGGGTATAACTGGTCGCACACACATCTGCTCCCGCAAAACACCGGTCTGATACCAGCACCCCTGCATCGGCGCCCATACAAACAGCCTCTTTCAGCGCGTCCATGGCCTGCAGCGGCCCCATGGTAATCACAGTAACATGTCCCTTTTCTTTTTCTGCCAGCTCAAATCCCATTTCCAATGCAAAAAGGTCATATGGATTTAATTTTGATTCCACGCCATCTCTCTTCAGCACGCCTGTAACTGAATCCACCTCAACATTGGCAGTTCCAGGAACCTGCTTGATACATACAAGAATTTCCATCGGTACACCTCAGCTTTTCAAAATACCATTTACAGATTCAGATACAGACACTCTGGGCGAATCCATTTTAGGAGATACCACCACAATTTTTACCGGCTCCGGCCCTTCAGCCACCGGAACAAAATGCAGTTTTCCGGCGTCTATAATCAATTGGGTCCCCTGCGGTATACGTACAATCTGTATGGATGCCTCATCGACTTTTCCTTCTGAATCAAAGTTTGCAAAAGGCATCAGAGCCGTACCCTGTACAAAGTAAAAAAACTCTTTGTCTTTATGATATTCCAATTCCCGGAATCCGGGGATTGCCGCCTGGCAGGACAGCACTCCTCCGCTGATTTGGGATGATTGGAAGCTTGCAATGAGAGGGGAGGCGGCCCACTGGAAATAGCTCTCCCTGTATGGCTCTGTTTCCTCCCTCAATATTGTCACTCCCTCTATTTCTGTATCCCTGATATCTGTAATTGCTATCTCCATCATAAACCTCTCCCTTTCAGTTTTTTTCCTGTATCAGTTTCATATCTGCCAAAGAATCCGCCAGATGCTCATTAATCTGTTCCTCTGCCGCAGCTTCATCTCCGCTCTCTATGGCCTCTATTATGGCACAGTGGGAACGGTAGGCCCTTTCGATATTTTCGTCCAGCATAAATACCTTATTTCTATAATCGGCAAGGCAGTCTGTAATGGTTTTTTCAATGCATACCAGCAGAGGGTTCTTACTTACCGATGTGATTTTCTGATGAAACTCCTCATCATACAGCGTCATAAGCACACCCCGGTTCTGTCTGGTATGTCCGCCGGACAGAAGTTCCTTTGTCTTGTCAGAAATCACCTTTAGATGTTCAATCCACTTTTTATCGCCCTTCTTCATCGCCATCCGGACTGCCATGAGTTCAACCGCGTTGCGGACTTCCATGTAATTCTCAATATTCTCACTGTTCTCCCTGAACCAATCTGCAATCTCGCTTCTCTCAACCTGCTGCTTTTCCTGCTTTCTGAAAAAGACGCCCTTTCCCCTTACGGACTCAGTTATCTTTAAGGCCTGCATCATCCGGTAAGCTTCCCTGACCGTTGACCTTCCGATTCCGCACATATTGCAGACTTCCTGTTCCGTGGGCATCCGGTCCCCCTCCTTCAGCTGATTTTCTTCAATATATTCTTTCAGCCTGTCAATGGTCTGGTCCACCATGGAAATCTTCTCTATCTTCATATTCATAGGCATTCTCCCTGATTCTCAATTTTGTTTACCGCCTTCAGGATGCATGCATGGAAGCCTCCGATTAACGGTCCCAGGCCAAATGTCAACAGTAATGTCCCGGCCCCTATTTCCCCGCCCAGACAGAACGCCATGGCCGCACATATCACATCCAATCCCAGTTTCACGGTTCCAAGCCCCATCCCTTTCCGGTGAAGCGCCACTACCAGGTCATCGGTGGGGCCGGGAGGAAGCTCTCCTTCCATATAGGCAGCCGCACAGAACGCCACGATTATCATTCCGCCTGCAAACAGCAGATATGGGGGCAATGTTCCAATCCTGCTTTTCAGGCATATCTGCTGCCACAGGTCTGTAACAATCCCTAATAAAAAAGAGGTTATAAAAGTAGTAAACCGCGGCTTTCTTCGCCGGATTCCGGCGGTCAGCAAAATTACGCACACAGATGAAATGTAAATTCCGACGGAAACCGGCTGGCCCAGTACCCCGGCCAAAGCAAAATTCCAGGCATCATACCCGCCCGCCCCCAGACCAGACATGATTGTCATCACCACGCCCATGGGCATGAGCAGGATTCCAATCAGGTACAGGACCAGATTAACCAAACGGCTATGTCTTACTTGGATATCTCCCTTCATATTTCACAAACAGCCCTGATGGAGTCCATCAGCTTTTCCTGATTCTCCTCTGTATCCTCTACAAATGCCGTGCTGCGTAAATACGCAAATATCTTCTGTACATTCTCCTCTGTTTCCGGTATCCCGAGTTCCTTAAGGGTGACAGGCATTTCCATCCTTTTCATGAAATTCCGGAATTCCGGAATTTTCTCCGGTGTTCCATTATAGTACAGCTGAAGTATCAGCGAAGTGCCGACGATTTCTCCATGGAGATAGGACAATGACTCCCTGGTAAAGAACATTCTGGCGCAGTAATACATTTCATGGGCAAGGGCGGTCTGTCCGAATGCTTTTGAAACACCGCTAATAATACTGGTCAGCGCAAAATTAATAAACAGGAAATCATGAACCTCTTTTGTAAGCCGGTGCTCCCGAATATCATCATAAACCTTTAAACACGTCTCCTTAAGAATATCATAGGTATATTTTGATAAATGGTAGGCTGTGTATAATTCAATATTAAAATCATCAAATGGCATGGAGGCATGACCATGCTGAACCTCAATGAACTTGGCCATGGCATCCAGAATCCCGGATGCAGCATATCTGGGCGGCTGATGAATCATAACTGTCTCGTCAATGATGACTGCCGACACTTCATAATCATGGTAAAAATTACCGCCCACTGTTCCGTAGGCTGCCCCATCCTCCGTATACATGACGCTCATTGGAGTGTAGGCAGCGCATGTGGCTGCCTGAGTCGGAATATTCACCACTGCAAGCTTAGCCATATGGGCAATGCTTTTTGACAGGTCCATAATCTTTCCGCCGCCAACGCCAACCACTACATCAAACCCGTTTTTTTTGCAATACTCAGCATAATGGTTGGCTGCCTCCCTGGTATTATAGCCGGGGTAAACCACAAACTCATGCGTGACACAGGCGTCGCACAGACTTCTCCTCAAAGGCTCCCTGACAATATCAAGGGCCGTAGGTCCGCCAATCACCAATGCATGGCGCCCAAACCTACCAATTTCACCTCCTGCCAGCTGCAGGGCATCCGGCTCCTGTATGTATCTTCCTGCGCCAAATTTAAATGCCACATCTAATTTTGTACCCATTTCTTTTAGCCTCCTTCTCTAAGCCCTTAGATATTTCACTGCGGCCCGTTCAATGCTAAGACCTTCTCTGAATCGTTCCATAAATTGTCCGAATCCCAAACAGCCCTCTTCGTCCGGCACTTCCGTCAATGTCCCTGTCTCCCCAAATACATAGCTGTTCAGATATTCCGTCAGGCAGAGATTATGGTTATCCCTTCCAAAGGATGCCAGGATTGCCATGCCCCATGCTCCGCCCTCTCCTGCTGTCTCCATCACAGTTACCGGAACATTAAGCGCATCTGCCAGTATCTTCTGGCCAACACCTTCTGTTTTAAAAAAACCTCCGTGCCCCAGCAGCCTTGCCAGGCGGATATTCTCCCTTTGAACCAGAATATCCATTCCCATGCGCAGTGTGGCCATGGATGTATACAGCTGCAATCTCATGAAGTCCGAGAGGTGGAGCTCGCTGTCCGGAGTCCTGGTAAACAGCGGCCGTCCCTGGTCCAGTCCGGTAATGTGTTCTCCCGACAGATAGCAATATGACAGCAGGCCTTTGCAGGAGGGCTTACTCTCCATTGCCTTGCGAAAAAGCTTTCCGTATAGCTCACCGGCCGTCATCCTGCATCCGAACAGTTCGGCTGCTTCCCTGAACATATTTACCCATGCATTTAAATCCGACGTGCAGTTATTGCAGTGTACCATGGCTACCGGCTCCCCGTCAGGCGTTGTTACCAAATCCAGTTCCGGATAAACATCTGAAAGCGGATGTTCCAAAACCACCATGGAAAATATGGAGGTGCCTGCTGATACATTTCCGGTTCCCGGTTCAACACTGTTGGTAGCCACCATTCCTGTTCCGGCATCGCCTTCCGGCGGACATACAGGTATTCCTGGCTCCAAATCCCCATCCGGGTCCAAAAAAGCAGCTCCGTCTACTGTCAATGCTCCTGCCGGCCTTCCGGCTGCCAGCACCTCCGGCAGAATCTCCAGGACCTTCCACGGATATTTTTTATCTGCTGTCAGCTGGTCAAAGCACTCTGCCAGGTCCTTTCTGTAATTCTTTTGTTCCGTGTCTATGGGGAACATTCCGGATGCCTGCCCTACCCCAAGCACCTTTTTTCCTGTCAATTTCCAGTGAATATATCCATCTAATGTGGTCAGATAACGTATCCAGCCAACATGTTCTTCTCCGTTTAAGACTGCCTGATACAGATGTGCGATACTCCATCTTTGGGGGATGGGACAATGAAACAGCTCCGTCAGCTTCCGGGAAGCCTCTGCTGTCATGGTATTTCTCCAGGTCCTGAAGGGCACCAGAAGCTCATTGTTTTGGTCAAAGGCCATATAACCATGCATCATAGCGGAAAATCCCATGGAACCTATGGTATGCAGTGTTATATTGTATTTTCTCTTCACATCTTCTTTCAAGGACCGGAAGCAGGATTTAAGTCCTGCCTCCGCATCTTCCAGATGATAAGTCCATATTCCCTGTTCAAACCGGTTTTCCCAGTCATAGCTGCCCTGGGCAATCGGGCGGTTTTTTCCGTCTACCAGCACTGCCTTTATTCTGGTAGAACCGAATTCGATTCCCAGAGCCGTATTTCCCTGTTCTATCTCATTTCTTATCTGTTCCGTATCCATATGCTCCATCCTATCTGTACATTGGGCCGTAAGCCTGGCACGCCCTGTAATCCTGGGATTCCTTGTCCATTCCGAATGCATTCCAACATGCCGGACGGAATATTCTCTCCTCTTCCACGTTGTGCATGCACACCGGTATTCTCAGCATGGAGCAGAGCGTAATGACATCTGCGCCCACATGGCCATAGGTGATGGCCCCATGATTTGCGCCCCAGTGATTCATCACATCGTATGCACTTGTAAATACATCCCTTCCCGTCACCTTAGGTGCAAACCAGGTACAGGGCCATGTATAATCCGTTCTCTTCCAGAGCTGGTCAGATATGTCCTCCGGCAGATGTACACTCCATCCTTCCACCAGCTGGACCACAGGGCCCACGCCCTTTACCAGATTCAGACGTATCATGGTCATGGGCATCTCAGCCTTTGTCTCAAACCGCGAGGAATAGCCTCCGCCGCGGAAATAGCCCAAATCCGCCTCACACCATGTTGTGGCATTCAGACAATTTTCCACATCCGCCTGTGTCATATCCCACCATGGTTTAATGGCTGCTTTTCCTTCCTCATCCCGAGCTTCCCCGCAGGCATCCAGACAGCATGCGCCGGAATTTATCAGATGAATAAAGCCGCCGGCCGCCTCCGCTTTTCCTTCCAGGCAATAACCGGTTACCCGTTTTACCGCCTCCTTCGACCAGCAGGTTCTCACATCTGCAAACATCTGCGAACGATTGGTGAGAAGCTTAAGAAGCAGCATGCTTACGCCATTGAGCGTATCATTCTCCGTAGCCAGGATGTAAGGTTCTCTGGGACCGTTCCAATCAAAGGACGTGTTCAGGATTGCTTCCGGAAAATCCGTGTTCGGATAATGGTCCGTCCATTGTCTCTGTCCCTGGAAACCAGCTGCCAAGGCATTATGGCCCAGCGATTCCTCCTGGTATTCATCCGGAAATGTGTGATTGCCACTCATCAAATCCTTAATGATAAGGGCGCACTTCACTGTAAATTCCCAATTTTCATCTTTCTTTTCCCGGCTGTGTCTGGCAAATTCCGGGTTTTTGTCCAGCCCCTCCCTGCAGTTTGCCTTGGTCCAAAGCAGAGCCTTTTCGTACTCACTGTGATTATAAATGCCCTTATCAATTCTTCTGAGAATTTCCACCTCGTCTACCGACTCCACCCTCATTCCCAGATATTCTTCAAAGAAATCAGGGTCAATACCGGAACCGGATATGCCCATACACATGGCGCCAATCTGCAGATATGATTTTCCACGCATGGATGCAGCTGCAATGGATGCTCTTGCAAAACGGAGCAGTTTTTCCTTTACATCTTCCGGTATCTCCGGGTCATCCGCTTCCTGAACATGTCTTCCGTATATGCCGAATGCCGGAAGCCCTTTTCTGGCATGGGCTGCCAATACGGAAGCCAGGTATACGGCGCCCGGGCGCTCTGTGGCATTCAGTCCCCACACGCCCTTGATTGTCATGGGGTCCATATCCATGGTCTCAGAACCATAGCACCAGCAGGGAGTCACTGAAAGGGTGATATCAACTCCCAGCTTTTTAAACTTATGTGCGCAGGCCGCTGCTTCAGCAACGCGTCCTATGGTGCTGTCCGCCAGCACTACCTGAACAGGCTGGCCGTTTAGATACCGTACATTCTGCTCATACAGTTTTTTGACTGCCTTTGCCATATTCATGGTCTGTTCCTCCAGGGACCCCCTTACATCCAGCAATCCCTGTCTCGCGTCAATGATGGGTCTGATTCCGATGATTGGATATTCTCCTATGTATCTGTTCGTATACTCCATTATGTACTCCTCCTTATACAATTCTGTTTTCCGGTTCCCGTCCCTCCAGAACATCCATGACTGCCCTTGCCGTAGTCATGGATGTTCTGTCATAATTTTCATAGGATTCCGCTGCCACATGAGGCGTTGCCACATATCCGGGACAATTAAAAAGTTCCTCGCTTCCTGTTACCGGTTCATGCTCGAACACATCTGAGGCAAAACCGCCTATCTTTCCGGAATCCAGCCCTCGCTTTACCGCCATTTCATCCACCACAGACCCTCTGGCTGTATTAATAAGTATGACACCCCTCTTCATCTTCCCAACGGCCGCATCATTGATTAAATGCCATGTGTCAGGAGCAGCCGGAAGATGGATGAGAATTATATCGCTCTCTCTTAAAACCTGGTCCTGCGGTACAATCACAACCCCTGATTTCCCGGCCGCCATCCTGTCAGCCGCCTTGTCACAGGCCATCATGAAACATCCAAAAGCCTTCAATTTCCCAGCCGTATTTTGTGCGATTCTGCCGAATCCCATCATACCAACCTTTAATTCCTTTAGCTCCCGATACATCATTCTCTTCCATCTGCCCCGGCGGATATCCTGGTTCAGCTGGGGTATCTGCCGTAACATACACAGCAGCAGGGCCACCGTGTGTTCCGCAACCGAATTAGAGTTAAGTCCCGGACAGTTTGTAACCATAATCCCCTGTTCCCTGGCTGCTTCCAAATCAATGTTATCCACTCCCACTCCGAATCTGGCAATCACCTTTAGCTTTCCGGCTGTCTCTAACAGGGTTCTTCCCCAGTTTTCCGCTCCGGTTATCACCCCGTCCACGTCCCTTACGAGAGGTATCAGCTCTGCTTCGGTCATTGGCCTGTTATAGGGATTCTCAATGATTTCGTATCCCCCTTTCTCCAGACTCAATTTACCGTTTCTGCAATATTGGGAGTAATTCGTTGCTGTTACCAGTATTTTCATGTCAGCCTCTCCTTTGCATGCCAGGCCTGCCTGGTATTCTGTACGGCAAATTTCCCGCCTGTTACCTCCAAATCAAAACCGGTCATGTACCCTGCCTGGTCAGATGCCAGAAAAACAATGGGACCAGCCAAATCCTCCGCAGTGCCCAGGCGGCCCATAGATACATTCTGAACCAGCCTCTCTCCATTCTCTGCTATGTTGGATTTGCTTATTTCCGTATCAATCATGCCCGGCACCACACCCAAAACACGGATATGATACGGCGCCAGTTCAGCTGCCAGTGTTCTGGTAAGACTGGAAACCCCTGACTTTGCAGCCCCGTATATGGCGCCGCCTGCGCTGGGGATTTTTGCTGCAAAGCTGGATATATTGATAATCACGCCGCTTTTCTGCTTCATCATAATCGGAGCCACCAGGCCGATGCAGTTCCATACCGCCTTGAGGTCTGTATTCATGATGGCATCCCATTCGTCCTCCGTATACTCTAAAAATGGCTTATCTATGGCAATACCGGCATTGTTAATCCACACATCCACGGTGCCGAATCTCCGGCATACGGTTTCCATGAAACAGCGGACCCCCTCTTTGTCTGTTACGTCCAGGGCCTCTCCGTAAACATTATGATACCCCTGTCCCTCCATCTCCCGGCAAAAGCCTTCAACCTTTGCTTTTGTTCTTGCAAAGACAGCAACCGATGCACCTTCCTTTAAGAACTCCCTTGCAGCTTCTTTTCCGATTCCTCCTGCCCCGCCGGTAATTACGACTGTTTTTCCCTTCAGACCTAATCTCATCGCTGCCTCCATCATCCGCCCAGGTATGCCTTCTTGATTTCCGGACTGTCCAGAAGCACCGAGCTTTTTCCGTGGTTGACCACGTGTCCCACTTCCAATACATACGTTCTGTTGGAAATGCCCATGGCCATGAAGGCGTTTTGTTCCGCAATTACAATCGGAGTCTTCTTCATCTCATTGATTTGGATAATGGCCCTGAACATCTCGTCCACAATGACCGGAGCAAGTCCCAGGGAGGGTTCGTCAAACATAAGCAGCTTTGGATTGCTCATCATTCCCCTTCCGATAGCCAGCATCTGCTGCTCACCGCCGCTCATGGTTCCCGCCGCCTGTTTTGACCTTTCCTTCAGCCGTGGAAACAGGTCATACACCTCGGCCACATGGTCCGCCATCTCACCTTTTGAATACCGTTTGCTGAACGCTCCCATCTCCAGATTCTCCAGCACGGTCATCTGAGGAAACACCTCCCGTCCCTCAGGTACATATACAATCCCATCGTAAATGGATTTATGGGGCTTTTGGTTATGGATTGCCTTTCCGTTGTATTCAATGGAGCCCTGTCCGGTGCGGTTAATGCCTACAATGGTTTTCATCAAGGTGGTTTTTCCTGCTCCATTTGCCCCTATTAGTGACACAATCTCATCATCGCCAACCTCAAAGGAAACGTTGAACAATGCCTCTACTTTTCCGTAATATACGTTTATATTATTAACTTTCAGCATGTGCCAACACCTCCTCCTTAATATGCATAATAGGCTTATAGCGGTCCCCGAGATATGCCTTGATTACCTCATCATTATTCTGTATTTCATCCGGAGTTCCCTCCGCAATTTTCGCTCCGAAGTTCAGCACCGTAATATTGGTGCAAATATTCATAACCACGTCCATGTTGTGTTCAATCAGGAAAATGTCCACTCCCGAATCAAAGGTTTTGAGTATAATATCCACAAATTCCTTCCGCTCTGTGGGATTCAGGCCCGCGGCCGGCTCATCTAAAATAAGTGTCTCCGGTTTCAGCATCAAAGCCCGTCCAAACTCCGTCATTTTCTGCTTGCCATAAGGAAGATTCTTTACGTTCACATCCCTGATATCCCCAAGACCTATATATTCCAGCACTTCCTCTGCTCTCTCCCTGAGTATGCGCTCCTCTCTTCCAGCTTCCCTGAAACGATAAAGGAACTGCAGGATTCCTAATTTTGTCATCTGATGGCCGCCTACCATCAGATTCTCCATGACTGTCATGGACTGAAATAACTTAAGATTCTGAAAGGTGCGGCTTATGCCTAAGCGTGCTATCTGATACGGCTGCATAAGGGTGGTGCATGTATCTTTATAATATATCTCCCCGTCCGTAGGGGCGTATGTACCGGTAATCTGGTTCACTGTGGTGGTCTTTCCTGAACCGTTTGGTCCAATCAGGGCATGTATAGTTCTTTTTTTCATTTCCAGGGACAAATCATTCACAGCCACAAGGCCGGAGAACCTTTTTGTAATGTGATTCAGCTTTAAAATTGTATCGCCGTTCATCATCTATTCTCCCTCCTTTTTACACAGGCGCTTTACCAGACCAAATTTTCCAAATGGACCTGTATGGGTAAACAGGGAAACAATGCCATTGGGAAGGAAAATAGCAAATAACAGAGCAATCACACTGAACACCAGCCAGTAATAGCTTTCCATGAACCGCAGGAACTCCGGTAAAATCGTAATGACCGCTCCTCCAATTACATTTCCTCCAACCGTACCAATGCCTCCAATCATCATCATGGCAAGATAGTTGGCCGACAAATCCTGGACAAAGGTGGTTGGGTTGATATATCCCATCATATGTGTATACATGGCTCCCCCGAAACATCCCAGAATGGTGGCCAGGGTAAATGCAAGTATCTTCATCTGGGCAATATTGATGCCGCTGGCCTCAACCGCCTCCACATTATCCCGTATTGCCTTGAACACCCGCCCCCATTTGGAGTGCACGATTCGGTATGCCATGATAGTAATGACTATTACAATGGCGAGATAAAAATAGTAGATTCTAAAAGATGTGTTTAGTTCAATTCCAAACAGGCGAATCCATGGTATATTTTGTACGCCCATGGTTCCCCCGGTCAGTCCTACCCAGTTGGTAAGAATAAGGCGGGTAATCTCACTGAAACCAATGGTAGTAAGGGAAAGATATACACCTTTCAGGCGCAGACTCGGATACCCCAGGCCCTTACCAACCAAAATGCCCATCACAATGGCAACAATAAATCCCACCACAATCGGCATGTGGAATTTCGCGCTGCACAGGGCGGCAGAGTACGCTCCCAGCGCCATGATTCCTGCTGTACCCATATTCATCTGTCCGGTCAGACCGGTTATAAAATTTAATCCGGTAACCACCACGATATTGACCAGCGTCTGGCACAGTACGATATGATGGTAGGTATTCTTATCAACAATCGGAATGAGGACCAAAAGGAAGATTCCAAAAAGAATCCCTGTCATTTTTGCGGATTTATTCATGTGCACCTCCATCATTTCTTTCTGTGCCCCAGAAGTCCTGTGGGCCTGATTAGCAGACATGCGATTAAAAGCACAAAAGCAACGCAGTCTTTATACAGTGTGGGAATCACAAGTGTACTCAGGTTCTCCAGAATTCCTATTACCACGCCTCCCAGAATCGCACCCGGCAAATACCCGAAGCCGCCGAACACGCCTGCCGCAAATCCCTTTAACCCTATCATGTTAGCTATGGTTAAATCCACGGTGAATAAAGGAATCACCATGATGCCTATTGCTGCACAGATTGCCGCGCTGAGAGCAATAGTTAAATTAATATTTCTGGTGACGTTGATTCCCATCAGAGTGGCGGCCGTCTTGTTCTGCTGTACACATCTCATGGCCTTTCCTGTCTTC